>ERZ791840.1577-NODE-1577-length-10984-cov-2.000000_pt1 | contig 10984 bp, 10 predicted proteins | sample MGYA00510291_ERZ791840 | MGnify/ENA primary metagenome ERZ791840 (study PRJEB30046, sample SAMN00715256) | human gut metagenome | study: EMG produced TPA metagenomics assembly of the A metagenome-wide association study of gut microbiota in type 2... | reverse complement strand
TCCAATCGTTAGATTTTTGGTCTAACATTTGGGGGTCGGTACACGCTTGTTGTTAAGCGTTGCAGTCGACTCAAGAAATTCTTTTGATTATGCAACGCTTTTGGATAGAAGATGAGATTTGCGTTGTTTTTGAAAAAAATACAAAGCCAAACGGACGGAAGTGTGATATAATTATTAGGAAAAGTTTTTGTTTTATTACTATTGTGTTAGAGAAGAATGTATTAAGATGAGGAGGAAAACGTCGATGGCAATAGCAGAAATCATAAAATATGAAGGGGATAACAAAACATTTGTGTGGAAACATCCAAGTGAAGATTTTAATAGTCTTACGCAGTTGATTGTTCATGAATCGCAGGAAGCAATCTTTATGATGAACGGTCAGGCATTGGACTTGTTTGGACCGGGACGCTATACATTAGAGACACAGAATATACCGGCACTTGGTAAATATTTAAATCGCACGACCGGTGATAAGACACCTTTTCACTGTGAAGTATATTTTATTAATAAAACAGAACAGATGTCTATTAAATGGGGGACGGATACGAAAGTTCAGTATATTGAGCCAACTTATGGATTCCCGATTTCAATCGGTGCTTCGGGTGAGATGTCACTTAGGGCAGAGGATAGTAAACGGCTGTTACTTAAATTAGTTGGTACTGAAAGAATGTTAACGCAGGAAAAATTAACTTCTGTATTCCGGGCTTTTTTGATGACAAAAGTAAAAACATATATTGCACAGATTATCAAAGAGCGTGAAATTAATATATTTGAGATTGACGAGAATCTTACGATGTTTTCAGAGGAATTACATAAGCTGTTAGTTCCGGACTTTGCTGAGTATGGAGTATCATTAGAACGTTTTTTTGTAAATACCATTGTCAAGCCGGATGGAGACAGGCAGTTTGAGCGATTTAAGGAACTGCATTTTCGTCAGTATGCAGATATAGCCGAAGCAAAACTTCGTCAGCAGACCGATTTGATTCAGGCCGAGACGGATGCAAAAAAAACAATATTAGAATCAAAGGCATTGGCAACCAAGCGTGCACAGGAAGGTTACAGTTATCGAGAAGAGCGCAGTTTTGACGTGGCAGAAGCAGCCGCAAAAAACGAGGCAGTCGGAGAACTTACAAATCTTGGTGTTGGTCTTGGTACTATGGCAGGTGTTGGCGGTGCCGTAGGCAGTGTTGTAGGGGACAGTGTAAATCAGGTAATGAATCCGGTAAATATAAACGAACAGCCAACAACGGTTAATCCACCGGTTTGCAGTGAATGTGGGGCAGTGCTTGTGCCAAATGCTAAATTCTGTATGGAATGTGGTCACAAATTATAATTTTGGAGGAGAAATATATGGATAAGTATGTAAAGAAATATGCCATCGTATGGCTGACGTCAATTGTTATGTATCATGTTGTGATTTTTTTTGTGCCGCAGCCGTGGCTTAGTGGGGAAAAATTGAATCAAAACTTTTGGATTGGATACGGCGTTGTCTGGCTCGCATTAGCCGGTCAGTTTTTATGTGTGCTTGCAGCCGGAAAATATAGAAAATTAGAACAGATTTTTTTGCGCATTCCATTGATTACAACGAGTTATCGTGCGCTTATAGTAACAATAGCAGCAGCTACGATCTGTATGTTTGTCCCAATGATACCGGTATGGGTAACGATTATTGTTTGTGTACTTGCGCTTGGTTTTTCGGTAATCTCTGTGGTGTCTGCACAGACGGCAGGAGATGTGGTGAGTGATACGGAACAAAAAATCAAGGAAAATACTTATTTTATCAGACAGTTGACTGCGGATGCAGAAGGTGTTGTTCGCAAATCAAAAGATGACAATACAAAGAAAATCAGTAAGGAAGTTTATGAGGCAGTTCGTTACAGTAATTTAATGAGCAATGCTCAGTTATCGGAATTGGAGACGCAGATTCGCCTTGCATTTGAAGAGTATTCGGCTGCTGTTGAAATGAATAACGAAAAGACAGTTTCGCTTGCAAAAGAGTTAGTAGATTTGCTTGAGGAACGCAATCGAAAATGTAAACTTATGAAATAAGAATTGATTTTGTGGAGGCATAAAAAATGGTTTTCAAATGCAAAATGTGTGGAGGAACACTGGAATTTAAATCAGGAGATACCGTAGCAACCTGCGACAGCTGTGGTACATTGCAGACCTTGCCAAAGATGGATGATGAACACCGGATGAATCTGTATGACAGGGCAAACCACTACCGTCGTGCCAATGAGTTTGACAAGGCAATGGGAATTTATGAGCAGATATTAAATGAGGACGGATGCGGAAAGTTATTGGTCACTTGTCCTTTGCCGCTATGGAATTGAATATGTGGAAGACCCAAACAGCCACAAACGAGTACCAACGGTAAATCGTGCACAGTACACATCTATTTATGATGATGAGGATTATAAGTCAGCGTTACAGTATGCAACGGTGGAACAGAAAAAGGTGTATGAGCAAGAGGTAGAGAAAATTAATGAAATTCAAAAGGGTATTCTTGCAATTTCCCAGAAGGAAGAACCGTTTGATGTATTTATCTGTTATAAAGAAACGGATTCCAATGGACGACGTACACAGGATTCTGTTCTTGCAAACGACTTATATCATCAACTGACGCAGGAAGGATTTAAGGTTTTCTTCTCTAGGATTACCTTGGAGGACAAACTGGGAACGGCGTATGAACCGTACATATTTGCAGCGTTAAACAGCGCAAAGGTGATGGTCGTTTTGGGAACAAAAGAAGAATATTTTAATGCCGTATGGGTAAAGAACGAATGGAGCCGTTTCCTTGCCCTGATTCGCGATGGAAAGAAAAAGATATTGATACCGGCATACCGTGATATGGACCCATATGATTTGCCGGAGGAATTTTCACATTTGCAGGCGCAGGATATGTCAAAACTTGGTTTTATGCAGGATTTGATTCGCGGAATTAAAAAATTGGTGGGTGTGGAAAAGAAACCTCAGATGGAATTAGAAGGTGAGCCATCTGGAAATGTACAGAATGATATTGAACCATTGCTGATTCGCACCGCTATGTTTTTAGAGGATGAAAACTGGGAGAAAGCAGACGAATATGCAGAGCGGATTTTGGATATGAATCCAAAGTGCGCACAAGCTTATTTGGATAAGATGATGGCTGAGTTGCACGTATCAAAGATTGAAAAATTAGTTGAATTAAAAGAAAACTTTGAAAAAAATATGAATTATATAAAATTTCTTCAGCATGCTAATGAGAAAAATGCAAGGCAAGTGAAACTATATCTTTTTGAATTAAAAAATAGATTGACTTATGAAGAAGCAATAAGTGCCTTGAATCATGCGAATAATATTTCAGAGTATGATTTTGCTAAGAATAAATTTAACACTATTATTGAGTATAAGGATGCAAAAATACAGGTAGAGAGATGCAAAAAGAAAAAGGAAGAACTTATAGAGAATACCTTAAATGATTTGGTTTTTGAAATGAAAAATGCGCAAGAAAGGTGGCAATTTAAAAATATTCTTGATGAGTTGCATAAATTAGAATGTTACAAGGATGTATCGGCTTATTGTGAGGAATGCGAAAACATGATTGTATACCTTGGTGCAGTTGCATTATCAAACTTTAAGAATGAATCTAGTTTGAATCAAGCTAAAGAACAATTTTTAAGTTTGGACGGTTTTAGAGATTCTAATCAAAAAGCTGTGGAGATAGAATACAGAATAGATAAAATCAAAAAAAATAGACATATTAAAAAAATAATTTTGGTATCATTTAGTTTTGTGTGTGTGATAACAGTTGTTTTTAGCATATTTTATTATATGAATACAGATGGATACAAGCTTGAAAAGGCAAAAGAATACATGAAAGAGAATAAATATTCAATTGCAATAGAGTATTTGAAAAAAATAAGTGATAGAAAGGAATATAATGCTGATATTGAAAAAATGGGAGATGCTTGTTTTAATGCTCAAGACTATGATATGGCAGGGGAAATGTATAGATTGGTTGATAAGAAAAACAACTTGTTGACGGAAAAAGCCGAGCAACAAATAGAAAAATATAATTATAAAAAGGCTTTAAAATATTATGTTATGGCAAAGGATTCAAAAAATATTAAAAAAACAGCTTGGCAGTTAGCACTAAAGTATATGGAAAATCGGGATTACGATAAGGCATTAAGTGTTTGTACACAATATGGCGACGAAAAGATGCAACATAATGTAAAAAAATCAAAAGCTGGCTATTATTATATACAAAAAGAATATGATAAAGCGATAACTTTATTTGAGGAGATTGGGGAAGATAAATTAGCTGATAAGGTTAAGGAGGCGAAAGAAAGTAATTAAGAAAAAAGTGATAAGGAGAAAACAATACATTACCGAATGTTACGGCGCAGTAATACTACTCTTTTAAAGAAAAAGCCCCCTTTGCCCCTTCCCCAAACCTATGTTATACTTGGGGAAGAAGACAAAGGGGGCTTTTTATGTCTAAAAAAATTGCGCTTACAAACATGGACATTGTCTGGGAAGATAAAGAAGCAAATAAGTTTCAGTGTGAGGAAATGATACAGGAGGCGGCGGATGAACACGCTGACATCATTTTGTTTCCGGAGATGACATTGACCGGATTTTCTCTCCGAGTTAAAGAGATGGCAGACTATCATGAGGAGACAATTGCATATTTTTCGGCTCTTTCTGCAAAATATTCTATAATGATTGGCTTTGGTTACATTACCATGCCGGATGAGTTTGGGCGAAATCATTTTTGTTTTGTTGATGAAAATGGAAGTGTGCTTGCTGACTATGAGAAAATCCATCCATTTACGCATGGTGGTGAGACAAAGGCGTATCGAGGGGGCAGTGAAATCTGTCATATTTCCGTGGATGAAATGCACCTTGGTATGGTAGTCTGCTACGATTTGCGTTTTCCTGAAATGTTTCAGCAGATGCCGCTTGATACAAATGTTATCTTTTTGATTGCAAACTGGCCGGAGAGTCGCATTAAGCAGTGGTATTCGCTGCTTACGGCGAGAGCGATTGAAATGTCCTCGTATGTGGTAGGCGTAAATCGAACGGGAGAGGGAGATGGAATCCAATATGTAAAAAGTTCGGTTGCCTATGCACCGGATGGAAACATGATTTCGCCGGACTCTAAAAAATGGAATGACTATGTAACGCTTGATTTTTCAAAAGAGGTATTTCAAAAAACGATTTTTTCAAGAAGTGACAGACGACCGGAAATTTATCAAGGATAAAAGCATATAGAAATCTAACTACAAATCAGAAATAATCTGTCTGTTTGTTCTTTATTATTGACATTATATTGGTTTATGTTTATAATAATGAACATAAAAATAAAGAGGTGAGGTGTATATAAATGAGAAAAGCAGTTTATAATATATTGCTAGCAACAGAAAATATTTTGGAGACAATGGGAGAACAAATAAAGTTAGCAAGATTAAGACGGGATTTGTCTGCTGAATTAGTGGCAGAACGAGCCGGAATTAGCAGAACATCGTTATGGAAGGTTGAGTCAGGAAGTCCTGCTGTAGCAATTGGCATTTATGCTGCTGTTTTACATGCATTAGGGGGAATGGATACAGATTTACTTCTTATAGCCAAGGATGATGAGCTGGGAAGACAAATGCAGGACCTTAATTTATTGACTGGAAAGCGTGCATCAAGGAGGAAAAAATGATATTTCACGCGGTCAAATAGAAGTTATGAGGCCTGCATTTGATGAATGCTATCATGGTATAAAATAGACGACCGGAAATTTATCAGGGATAAATTTTTATGATTTAGGAAATACTGTTTCGTATCAAATGGAAGTCAAAAATGACAGGAAAGATGAGGGCGAAACAGATGGAACAGGATGCAGTAAAAGAATATGGCATGGTAATGAATGAAGGAATCTTGACGTTATCTATTATTGGGGAGATTGAGGGACATGACTGCTTATCACAAAATGCCAAAACAACCAAATATGAGCATATTTTGCCGATTTTAGCAAGGGCAGAGCAGGACGAAAATGTAAAGGGAATTTTATTTCTTATGAATACCGTCGGTGGTGATGTTTCATGTGGACTTGCATTGGCGGAAATGGTTCACTCCTTAAGTATGCCGACAGTTTCTTTAGTCATTGGAGACAGTCATTCGATAGCTGTTCCGCTTACTGTGGCGGCAGATTATTCTTTTATTGTTCCATCGGCAACGATGATTATTCACCCGGTACGAATGAGTGGTATGGTACTGGGAACACCACAGACGTATCGTCAGTTTCAACAGATTCAAGACAGAATTATTTGTTTCGTGGCAGAGCATAGCCGCATTTCCAAAGAAAATTTAGAAAAATTAATGATGAATACGAGTATGCTGTCTAAAGATTTAGGAACCGTTTTGGTTGGAGAGGATGCGGTGACGGCCGGACTTGTTAATGAGGTTGGAGGAATTGATAAGGCTTATCAGAAGTTGCGGGGGCTGATGAGCTATTAAAAATATTGAAAAAAATTATACTTTGTTATACAAATAAAGTTGTAATTGACACGTGTAATATATGGTGTTATACTCGTATCAATTAATTTTTATTGATTAGAACTATATAGAGGGGGAATTGAATATGGATGACACTCAAAGTACGAGAAACGTGTCTGTAATCAAAGATGCAGATAATAATGGTATCGTTATGATTCTAGATTTGCGTTGCCGGTATACGGAGATGATGGTGAGATTGAAAGATATAATGTTTTTCATGCATCAATGTTAATAAGGTGTGCAAGCGATGAAAAAATGTACTTGTATGATATAATAGACATAAAAAAAGAAACGAGCAACTCTTTCGACTAAAAGTCTACCAGACAAAAAACCCATTTCTTAAATTCGATTATAACAAGTGAATTAATAAATGTCAACAAAAAATTAGCGATGATGATACAGAACAAATGCAAGAACTTGCGTTCGATAAAACACTTGCGGGAAAAAGCGATTCAGTGTATAATATAATTTCAGTACGCTGCGAATCAATTGGCAGATATCGTACATGTTAGTTGTGTCTGGGGAGGATTTTATGGCTACAAAGAAAACAACAAAAAATACGAAGAAGCGTGGACGTCCGGCATCGAAATCAAATACGAAACGGACGGCTTCTTCGAGAAAGAATACATCGAAAAAGACACAGCAGGCAAGCCCATTGGCAAGAGAGATTGTGTTTCTTGCTCTTTTTGTGTTTGCCATTTTGTCGCTGCTTAGTTTGTTTCAAATGTGCGGCGTGTTTGGCAAAGGGTTAAGTGCCTTGCTGTTTGGACTGCTGGGAGCACTGGCGTATGTTTTCCCGGTTTATCTGGTTGTGACTGCAGGTTTGTATTTGGCAAATGCGAAGAATCAAAGACTGCGCCACAAGGTCTGGTATAGTGCCGGCATTTACTGGAGTGTGTGCGGATTATTTCAATGGGTGGTAAATGACCCTGTGCAGAATGTATGGGAAGTCTATACCGTCTGTGCTGAAAATCACGGTGGTGGTGGCTTCTTTGGCGGCATTTTATCTTTTGAACTGGCACGTGTGCTCGGAAGAGCAGGTTCTTTTATTGTGATACTGGCGCTGTTTTTACTGTTCTTTATGCTGTTAAGCAAGAAACTCATTTTTTCTTCCATTCAGCAGATGTATAAAGAGCGTGAGACGGATGAAGATTATTATTATGAGGAACCGGAACCGGTGTATTCTCGTGGAAGACAGATGAGCACCTATACATTTGATAAAGAAGAAACGTCAAAAGCAAAGCCAAAGAAAGAGCCGAGAAAGAAACGGACAAAGAAAGCAGAAGCAGAAATTCAGGAAGATAAGAATAAACTTCCTCAAAAAGAAATTAAACCGGAAGCACAGATGGAAGAAGTGGTACCGGAAGTACAGGATTTGTCGGAAATCAATATTATCCGTGGCGGAGAAGAGCCGGTTAGAGAATCAAGTGTTTACGAAAAAGAATTAGAAGAAAAATTTGGTGCATCAAAGAAAACACAGAGCGAACCAAAAACACCTACAAAAACAGATACGGTGGATGAGCCGGTGAAACAAAAGAAAGAACCGGTTAAGATAACCAAAGAAGATAAAAAAGAAATGGATGCGGTACATAAGGATTTATCAAAGGCTGCGACGGAACAGATTCCGTATCGTTTTCCTTCGCTTGATTTGCTGAACAAGCCAAAGAGCAATGGCAAACGTATGGACAATTCCGAACTTCGCGCGACGGCGGCTAAATTGCAGTCAACGTTAGATAGTTTTGGTGTGCGTGTCAAGATGGGCGACATCAGCCTTGGACCAAGTGTAACCCGTTATGAACTGATTCCGGAACAGGGAGTTAAAGTCAGCCGTATTACCGGATTGAGTGATGATATTAAACTGAGTCTGGCGGCATCGGATATTCGTATTGAAGCACCGATTCCCGGAAAAGCGGCAGTTGGTATCGAGGTGCCGAATCCGGCGAGAGAAATGATTACGCTGCGTGAGTTGTTAGAGAGCAGTGAGTTTACGAAAGCAAAATCCAAAGTCACATTTGCCGTTGGTAAAGATATCAGCGGAAAAACAATTGTTACGGATATTGCAAAAATGCCGCATTTATTGATTGCCGGTGCGACTGGTTCCGGTAAATCGGTTTTGATTAATACGCTGATTATGAGCATTATTTATAAAGCTGACCCAAATGAAGTGAAAATGATTATGGTTGACCCGAAGATGGTGGAACTGACTGCATACGAAGATATTCCGCATCTGATGATTCCGGTTGTGAAAGATCCAAAGAAGGCCTCGGCGGCACTTGGCTGGGCGGTGGCAGAGATGACCGGAAGATATCAGAAATTTGCCGATGCAGGTGTTCGTGATATCAAATCCTATAATGCGAAAATGGACAAACTGACAAACAAAGATGACCCGGATTATCAGAAGATGCCGCAAATTGTTATTATTGTGGACGAGTTCGCGGATTTGATGATGGTTGCACCGGGAGAAGTAGAGGATTCCGTGTGCCGTCTGGCACAGCTTGCCCGTGCGGCAGGAATTCATTTGGTTTTGGCAACACAGCGTCCATCGGTTAATGTCATTACCGGTTTGATTAAAGCGAATATACCATCACGAATCGCTTTGTCGGTTTCTTCCGCCGTGGATTCACGAACTATTATTGATTCGGCAGGCGCAGAAAAACTGTTAGGAAATGGTGATATGCTGTTTGCACCGCAAAATCTGCCAAAACCAATTCGTGTACAGGGAGCATTTGTTTCCGATGAAGAAAGAGATTCCGTTGTCAGCTTCTTAAAAGAGCAGAGTAACGGTCCATCCTATAATGAAGAAGTAACAAAGCATATTGACACGGCACCGGTACCGGGAGCAAAGAACGATTCTAATACTGCCCATGGTGGTGCACCAGAACAAGACGAATTATTTGTCGAGGCCGCCAGATTTATCATTGAAAAAGATAAGGCATCCATTGGTCTTTTGCAGCGCATGTTCCGAATTGGATTTAACCGTGCGGCACGAATTATGGACCAGCTTTCGGATGCGGGTGTTGTCGGACCGGAAGAAGGTACCAAACCGAGACAGATTTTGATGTCGATTGAACAATTTGAAAATTATCTTGAGGAGAATGGCTGATGAATGGCTGGCTGATTGTCAATGGATTTTTACACACCAAAAAGTTTTCTGAACTGACAGATTTATTTTTGCTTGCGGCGAAACGGTGCGGTGTGTCACTAACCGTTTATACAAACTGTGAAATTCTTGTAGATGTGCTGGAAAAGATAAAAGAAAAACCGGATTTTGTTTTGTTTTGGGATAAAGATATTTTACTTGCAAAATTTTTAGAAAATCAGAAAATTCCGGTCTATAATAGCAGTGAGGCAATTAGAATCTGTGATGACAAACGATTAACCTATCTGGCATTACAGGAGAATAAACTGCCGATTCCACAGACGATATTTGCGCCGATGACATATTCGACCATTGGTTTTAATCAGTATGATTTTCTTGGTGTAGCAGAAGAAAAACTTACATATCCGTTTGTGGCAAAAGAGGCATTTGGCTCCTTTGGCGAGCAGGTGTACCTGGTAAAAAATAGAGAAGAACTTTTAGCGGTGATGAAACAGTCGGATTCGGTAGAATTTTTGTTTCAGGAAATGATAGAAAACAGCACCGGAAGAGATGTCAGACTTCAGGTTGTTGGTGATGAAGTAGTGGCTTCCATGTACCGGTATTCGGAAAATGATTTTCGTGCCAACATAACCGCCGGAGGTAAGATGAAAGATTACACACCGTCAAAGGAAGAATGTGAACTTGCGGTTAAAGCGTCTCATGCAGTTGGAACTTCTTTTGCAGGAGTTGACCTTTTGTTTGGTAAAGACGGTCCGATTGTTTGTGAAGTAAATTCGAATGCACATTTTAAAAATATACAAACCTGCACCGGTGTGGCGGTTGCGGATAAAATTGTGGAATGGATCATAAAGGATGTTAGAAAATGACAAAACGATGGAATGGTTTACTAGTTTATGATAAAGAAGGCTCAAAAAGAAATGCTTCCTACATAAAAATGCATGAAGAAGCAGGTGAAAAGTTAAATATGCCGATTCATTTTTTATATGACACAGATGTGATGGAATATTTAGAGACAAATCGGGAATCTGTTGATTTTTGTATGGTTCGCACAATCTGTCCTGCTTTGACAAAGCAAATTGAGGCGAGGGGGATTCCCTGCTTTAACTCTTCTTTTGTGTCAGAAATCTGCAATCATAAAGGAAAAACCTATGATTATATTTTGAAAAACTGCGAAATTCCGCTGGTAAAAACAAAGACGTTTCAAAATATTGAGTTGTCCGAAAAATTATTAAAGGAGTATCCGGATTATGTAATAAAAGCGGTGGATGGACACGGTGGAAAACAGGTTTTTTTGACAAACGAATCCTTTGACTCGATTCAAAAGGGAATCGCCGGTTCAGATTTTATTTTACAGCC
>ERZ791840.1569-NODE-1569-length-11018-cov-2.364772_pt1 | contig 11018 bp, 7 predicted proteins | sample MGYA00510291_ERZ791840 | MGnify/ENA primary metagenome ERZ791840 (study PRJEB30046, sample SAMN00715256) | human gut metagenome | study: EMG produced TPA metagenomics assembly of the A metagenome-wide association study of gut microbiota in type 2... | reverse complement strand
AATAATGCAGAGGATGCAATCAACCGTGCCTGCCAGCTGATCGAAGAAATGGGAGCCGGTGAAGTTGTCGGAGGAATGGTTGATGTATACAGCAAGAAAAAAGAACCTGTACGTGTATCATTTGATGCCGACAAGATCAATGCACTTCTCGGAACAAACATCCCAGAAGAAGATATGATCAAATATTTTGAAAAGATCGACCTGGAATATGATGCAGAAGCAAAAGAAGTGATCGCACCAACCTTCCGTCATGACTTATTCCGTATCGCCGATCTTGCGGAAGAAGTAGCAAGATTCTACGGATATGATAATATCCCGACTACACTGCCTACAGGTGAGGCTACAACTGGTAAGCTTTCTTTCAAGCTTCGTGTGGAAGAAGTAGCAAGAAATATTGCAGAATTCTGTGGATTCAGTCAGGGAATGACTTATTCATTTGAAAGCCCGAAGGTATTTGACAAGCTCCTCCTCGACAAGGATGATCCGATGCGTCAGGCAATCCAGATCATGAACCCGCTTGGAGAAGATTACAGTGTCATGCGTACAACATCTCTGAATGGTATGCTGACATCTCTTGCAACAAACTACAACAGAAGAAATAAAAATGTCCGTCTGTACGAGCTTGGAAATATTTATCTTCCAAAGGCACTTCCACTGACAGAACTGCCGGACGAAAGAATGCAGTTTACACTTGGAATGTACGGAGATGGAGACTTCTTCAGTATGAAAGGTGTTGTAGAAGAGTTCTTTGAAAAAGTCGGACTTCATAAGAAAGAAACTTATGATCCAAATGCAGGAAAGAACTTCCTTCATCCGGGACGTCAGGCAAACATCGTTTACGATGGAAAGGTTGTCGGATACATGGGTGAGGTTCATCCGGAAGTTGCTGATATCTATGGAATCGGTGAAAGAGCATACGTTGCTGTCATTGATATGCCACAGATCACAGAGCTTGCAACATTTGACAGAAAATACGAAGGAATTGCAAAATACCCGGCAGTCAGCCGTGATATCAGTATGGTAATGCCAAAATCCATCCTGGTAGGACAGGTTGAAGAAGTGATCGAGAACAAGGGTGGCGCTTATCTGGAAAGCTATAAGCTGTTCGATATTTATGAAGGCGCTCAGATCAAGGCAGGCTTCAAGTCTGTTGCTTACTCTATCACATTCCGTGCAAAAGATAAGACTTTGGAAGAAGCTGATATTTCAGCTGCTATGAACCGTATCTTAAAGGCACTGGAGGAAATGGGTATCGAGCTTCGTAAGTAGGCGAAAAGAGGTCAAAAGAATGAAACGACAGGATTTTTATTTTGATTTACCGGAAGAGCTGATCGCGCAGGATCCGCTTGAAGACAGATCCAGTTCCAGACTGCTTGTTCTTGATAAAAAAACCGGTGCAACCAGTCATCATATTTTCCGTGAGATCAAAGATTATCTCAAACCGGGAGACTGCCTTGTGATCAATGATACCAAGGTTATCCCGGCAAGACTGATCGGTGAAAAAGAAGGAACCGGCGGAAAAGTCGAAGTTCTTCTTTTAAAACGAAAAGAAAATGATGTCTGGGAAACACTTGTAAAACCAGGAAAGAAGATGAAACCCGGAGCAAGAGTCAGCTTCGGGGACGGTCTTCTGAAAGGGGAAGTTTTGGAGGTTGTAGAGGAAGGAAATCGTCTGATCCATTTTGAATACGAAGGAATTTTTGAAGAGATTCTGGATCAGCTTGGACAGATGCCGCTTCCGCCTTACATCACTCACCAGCTGGAGGACAAGAATCGTTACCAGACCGTGTATGCAAAGCATTCCGGATCTGCGGCTGCTCCGACGGCAGGACTGCATTTTACACCGGAGCTTCTGGAAGAAATCAAAGCAGAAGGTGTGGAGATTGCGCATGTAACGCTTCATGTCGGACTTGGAACTTTCCGTCCGGTAAAAGCGGATGATATTCTGGATCACCATATGCATTCGGAATTCTACCGGATCGAGGCATCTGAGGCAGAAAAGATCAACCGTGCGAAAGAGAGCGGACACCGGGTGATCTGCGTCGGAACGACAAGCTGCCGGACCGTAGAATCTGCGGCTGATGAAAACGGAAAGTTAAAAGAGTGCAGTGGATGGACAGAGATTTTCATCTATCCGGGCTATAAATTCAAGGTACTGGACTGCCTGATCACGAACTTCCATTTACCGGAGTCAACGCTGATCATGCTGGTAAGTGCGCTTGCCGGAAGAGAGCATGTGCTTGCGGCATATGAAGAAGCAGTTAAAGAGAGATATCGATTCTTCAGCTTTGGGGATGCGATGTTTATAAAATAGACGCAGAATCTGACAAATGTGAGGTTATGTCAGGGAACAGGAAATCATAAGATATTAACCGGAGAACGGGATTGTTCAAGTCATGTACAACTTTGAAAAATCTTGTTCTCCGTTTTTTGTATAGGTTGGAAATGATTGAGTTTAAAAATCTTATTGAATAAATGTTTATAGAGAATGTTGTTTTATCCGGCAGAGATAAACAGTACAGATTTGCCGATTCTGCAAAAATATAGTAAGATGGTGTAAGTGCCAAAAGCATGATAACTTTGGGAAATAAAGTCAGGTGGATATTCGTAATTTGTTTTGCTTTTTGATTTGGTTAAAAAGCGGACAGAAATGCATTGAGAATTGAGGAGTAGCAGAAAATGGGCATATTTGAGGAGGCGGCAATTTTCCGGGGCGTCACGAAGGAGGACGCCAGACAGATGCTGAACTGTCTGAATCCGGTAGAAAAGACTTATAAAAAAGATGAAATCATTTACCATGCCGGGGATGAGGTTACTTCAATGGGCGTGGTTCTTTCCGGCAGCGTGTTCATTGAGAATGATGATATCTGGGGGAATCACAGCATTCTGGACCGGGCCGGAAGAGGCGAGATTTTTGCAGAAACATATGCAGCGATTCCGGGGCAGAAGCTGATGGTCAATGTAGTTGCGGCAGAAGAGGCAAGAATTTTGTTTCTTGATGTGGGAAGGATATTGAAAGTCTGTTCCAATTCGTGTGTGTTTCATCATACGTTAATTGAAAATCTGCTGAAGCTTTCCGCAGAGAAGAATCTCCGTCTGTCGAAACGGATTTTTCATATTTCATCAAAATCGATCCGGGGAAGACTGCTGTCGTATCTATCTTATCAGGCTATGGAAAACGGAAAGAAAGAATTTGACATCCCGTTCAACCGGCAGCAGCTTGCAGATTATCTGAATGTAGACAGGTCCGCGATGTCAAATGAGCTTGGGAAGATGCAGAAAGATAGGCTGATCGAAGTAGACAGGAAACATTTCCGTATTCTTGACGAAACGGAAATATGAATGGATGAATAATGGAAATAAAACGGATACAGCAGTGAGAAACTGTATGTGGGTTAGGATAAAAGAAAACCATTGCAGGAGAGATGTGATTTCATCAGATCCTGTAATGGTTTTTTGTATACGATGAGTCAAGTATAAATTTGTGGAATTTATCTTTCCAGTCCGTGTATCCAGTCTGACTTTAGGAAATAAATCAGAAAAGCAATGGAACTGAGCGCCCAGGTCATCGGGTAAGCCCAGAAGATCATCTGAATGGACGGGATGAATTTTAAAATGATCACGATATAAGAAACGCGGATCAGACACCAGCATACCAGCATAACATACATCGGGACTGTGGATTTACCGGCTCCGCGCATGATTCCTGCCATACAGTGTGAAAAAGCAAGCAGGAAGTAGAAAAAGGTATCCGTATGAGCCTGCATGGTTCCGTAGCGGATAACCTCTGCGGTGGAACTGAAAGCAGATAGAAGCTGTGGAGCGGTAAAATGCACGCAGATACCGAGCAGCTCAGAGATCGTAAGGGAACAGATCACACCGAATACAGCGCCCTTTTTAGCACGCTCATATTCTTTTGCTCCCAGATTCTGACTGATAAAAGTAGTAAGTGCCAGTGCAAAACAGGTGATCGGAAGGAATCCAAATCCCTGGATCTTCATATAAGAACCACATCCGGCAACCGCCATTTCCCCAAACTGGTTGATATTTGCCTGGACGAATACATTTGCCAGGGAAATGATCGAGTTCTGGAGTCCTGCGGGCAGACCATAAGAAATGATCTGGCGGAGCATATAGGAATCCAGATTGATCCGGTTCAGATGAAGCCGAAACTCCTCCGGACTGCGAAGCAGCTGCACCATACAGAGGATAGCACTTAAAAACTGTGAAATGACAGTTGCAAAAGCGGCAGCACCTACACCAAATCCAAGACCTGCGATCAGTACAAGGTCAAGAATGATATTCGTTACCGAAGAAACGATTAAGTAGATCAGAGGATGGGTACTGTCACCGACGGACTGTAGAATGCCGACAAAGAAGTTGTACATGACAAAGGCAAGTGAGCCGGTAAAGTAGATCCGGAAATAAGTAATCGAGTTTGGAAGTACCGCCTCCGGTGTTCCCATAAGTACCAGGATCTGTGGTGCGGCAATGATACCGACGATGGTAAGGATCACGCCGCAGATCAGTCCGAAACCAACGGTTGTATGGATGGATTTCTGTAGATTCGCAATGTCTCTGGCACCGTAATATTTGGCAACGATGACACCGGATCCGATGGCGATTCCATTAAAAAGACCGACCATAAGAAAGATCAGATTACCGGAAGAACTGACAGCGGCAAGCGCAGAGCTTCCAAGAAAATTTCCAACGATCAGAGAGTCGGCGGTGTTATATAGCTGCTGAAAAAGGTTTCCCCAAAAAAGCGGGATCGCAAAAGCAACGATACGCTTCCAGATGGAGCCTTCGGTCATCAGTTTGGCTGAAGATTTTGACATAGAATATTTCCCCCGTTTCTTAAGTCATTACTTTTAAGTATAAGGTGCGGCAAAGGGAAAGTCAATGAAAATGAGGTTCGGTAAAAATGCATGTTATCCTTCATGAAACCGCGAAAGAAACTGTTTTGTTCTCTCTTCACTTGGATTTTCAAACACCTGACGCGGATCACCCTGTTCAACGATGCGTCCGTCGTCCATAAAGATCACATGATCAGCAACGTCACGGGCAAATGCCATTTCATGAGTTACGATGATCATCGTAGTATTTTGATCAGCAAGCTCGCGGATAACTTTTAATACTTCTCCGGTCAGTTCCGGATCCAGTGCAGAAGTCGGTTCATCAAAACAGAGGATGTCCGGTTGCAGGGCAAGTGCCCTTGCAATAGCAACTCGCTGGCATTGTCCGCCGGAAAGCTGATGCGGATAATTGTCCATCCGGTTATCCAACCCCATCTGTGTCAGAAGAACCTTTGCCTGTACCTCGATGGCGGTCAGGATTTCACGTTTTCTTTCTTTAAAATCCGGCTGCTCTGCGGCGAGAAGCTTTTTGGCAAGCATTACATTTTCCAGAGCGGTATACTGCGGAAACAGATTAAAGTTCTGGAACACCAGACCAAAATGCAGTCGTTTTTTACGGATCACGGATTCCTGAGTGGTTGCCGGGACAGAGGCATCAAAAAGTGTTTCGCCATTTACCCGGATAATTCCGTTATCCGGATGTTCCAGAAAGTTCAGGCAGCGGAGAAGCGTTGTCTTTCCACTTCCGGAAGATCCGATGATGGAAACAGCCTGTCCTTTTTCCAGGTTAAATCCAACGTCTTTTAAGACAGGAGTCTTATTAAAAGATTTACTGATATGTTCTACTTCTAAGATTGGCATAAATATGAATTCTCCTTATCTGAAATATTCCAGTTTCTTTTCAAGGCGTCCGAGAAGAACGGTCAGGATACCATTGAAAATAAGATAATAAACAGCGGTAAAGAACAGCGGCCAGATGGCACCGGAGATGCCATGTGAGCCTTTCATAAATGCCTGTCCTGCCCAGATGATCTCCTGCAGCGCGATAATACGTGCAAGAGAAGTATCTTTTACCAGGGTGATGATCTCATTTGACATCGGTGGTACAATGCGTTTGATCATCTGAAGGAGTGTGATCTTGAAAAAGATCTGATGCTTTGTCATGCCAAGTACAAGACCGGCTTCTTTCTGACCTTCCGGAACACCCTGGATTCCACCGCGGTAGATTTCTGAAAAATAGCAGGCGTAATTGATGATAAAAGATACGGCTGCTGCAAGGAAACGCCCTGCTTCACCACCACCCCAGATCGGGTTATGTAAAACCAGCCCGGGGAAATAGTAGATGATCAGAAGCTGGATCATCAGCGGGGTACCACGGATCACCCAGACGGTCAGTCTCGCAAGCCAGCTAAGAGGCTTGAAATGAGACATGGAACCAAAGGCAATGACCAGTCCGAGAGGAAGGGCACCGACCAGCGTCACAATAAATAATTTTAAAGTTTGTAAAAAGCCGACATTCAGTGCGGACACTACGACCGGCATTTGTTTCATAATCAGATCCATAAAAAGTTCCTGCCTTAAATATTATTTCTGCTCAATGATGGCATCCTGAACCCCATAGGTTTCAGCGCATTTCTTCATAGAACCATCATTGTAGCTTGTCTTGAAGAATTCGTTCAGTTTGTCTGCAAGGTCGGAACCTTTGCGGAATCCAACACCATATTTTTCGGTAGTAAGCTCAACGGTATGAGTCAGATTTTCGTATCCGGTACCTTTTCCGACCATAGCACCGGCCATCAGAAGGTCGATGACTGCAGCATCAGAGGTTCCGGCTGCAACTTCCATCAGGGCATCTGCCTGTGAAGAAACGGCAGTGTAGTCATAGCCTTCTTCGCTTACAGCATCTTCTCCGGCACTTCCGGCTTCGACTGCAAAAGAGAGGTCTTTCAGACTGTCTTTGTCCTGATACTTATCTGCTTTATCAGAAGGAACAACGACAACCTGTGCATTGTTGCAGTAAGCGGCTGTGCAAGCCATTGCGCTTGTAACCTCATCTATCAGTGTCATACCATTCCATACACAGTCGATTGTCTTTCCGTCAAGTTCCATGACTTTATTGTCCCAGTCAATCTCTACAAATTCGGCATCTACGCCAAGGCTTTTTGCAAATGCTTTTGCCATGTCGGCATCAAAACCAATCCATTCATCCTTATCATTTTTGTAATCCATTGGCTCAAAATCGGTGATTCCGACTACAAGAGTTCCTTTATCCTGAATATATTCTATATCACTTTCGGATGAGCTTTTTGAGTTGTCGGATTTTTTTGTGTCAGAGGAAGAACCTCCGCATGCTGCAAGGGATAATACCATTGCTGAAGTAAGTGCAAGTGCTGTTATTTTTTTCATAATAATCTCTCCTCATATACTTTCAAAAAATGTCACGTCACTATATTATCAATCTACCACACTAAAGTCAACCAAAACTTGCTATTTACTTTCTTTTTTGATAAAGATACAATAAGAAATACAGGAATTACTGTAGAAAGAGTAGAACAGAGGAATATAAATATATGGAAACAAATGAGATTATTGTTCACCATGCGACGGAGAATAACCTGAAAAATGTATCTATCCGGATACCAAAGCATCAGATCACCGTATTTACCGGAGTATCAGGTTCCGGGAAATCTTCGCTGGTTCTGGATACTCTTGCGGCGCAGTCGCGCAGGGAGTTAAACGATACTTTTCCAAGCTTTGTACAGCAGTATCTTCCAAAATACGGAAGACCGCATGTAGAACGGATTGAGAATCTACCGGCAGCAATTGTGATCAATCAGAAAAAGCCGTCGCCGAATCAGCGGTCGACGGTTGGAACTTATACGGATACCTATACCCTTCTGAGGCTTTTATTTTCCAGAGTGGGACAGCCTTTTGTCGGTTATTCGGACAGCTTTTCATTCAATCATCCACAGGGATGCTGCCTGCGGTGTAACGGACTTGGAGAAGTGACAGATCTGGATGTGCATAAGCTGGTGGATTTTGATAAATGTCTGAATGATGACGGGGTGATCCATTATGTGGCATTTGAGCCGGGGCAGTGGAGATGGATCCGCTATGCAAACAGTGGATTGTTTGATCTGAATAAGAAGATTAAAGACTATTCCGAAGAAGAATTGGAACTGTTTTTGTATTCACCGCAGATACGTCTTAAGAATCCACCGGAAGGATGGCCGAAAACTGCGAAATACGAAGGTCTTGTGCACCGGATGTACCGCAGTGTCCTAAATTCGGAAGAAGGAAAACTTCACAGGGAGTTATTGGATCCGATCACCAGTCATGGAGTTTGTCCTGAGTGTAATGGGGCAAGATTGAATCAGAAGGTGTTGTCCTGCAAAATTGACGGGAAAAATATTGCTGATGTAATAAAACTTCCATTATCCGAGCTGCGTGCGTGGATTGACCAAATAGAAGATCCGCTTGCAAAAGATATTCAGGATACACTGCATACCAAACTGTCTGCACTTATAGATATCGGACTGGGATATCTGTCTCTGGACAGAGGGTTATCTACTTTATCTGGTGGAGAGATCCAGAGATGCAAGATTGCAAAATGCCTGAATTCCTCGCTTTCTGATTTGTTGTATATTCTGGATGAACCGAGTGCAGGGCTTCATAATCATGATATTGAGCGGATGCGCCGTGCACTGGAAAAATTGAGAGATGGTGGAAATACGGTTGTTCTGGTGGAGCATCACCGGAAAATGATCGAGATGGCCGATCACATTGTGGAAATGGGTCCGGAACCGGGAATGGCCGGTGGAAGAGTTTTATTTGAAGGCAGTTATAAGGAACTTTTAAAGAGTGATACGCCGACCGGAGAAGAGATGCGGCTTACTACTTCTCTAAAAGCAAAGGCAAGGGAAGCGAAAGGAATATGGCGGATGGAGCATATCCATCTTCACAATCTGAAGGACATTACCATCGAATTTCCAATAGGAAATCTGGTTGTGATCGCTGGTGTTGCCGGATCCGGAAAAAGTTCTCTGATGGAAAGCTTTTACCGCAGTATGGGAGAGGATGTGGTGTTTGTAAGCCAGCGCGCTGCAGGTGCAAGTCTCAGATCCACTCCGGCGACCTATCTGGGAGTCGCAGATGAAATCCGGAAAATATTTGCAAAGCGGTGCGGTCAGAAGGCATCTTTGTTTTCTTTTAACGGCGCAGGAAAGTGTCCGGCATGTAAGGGAAAAGGAGTGATCGTATCGGATATGGCATTTATGGATGACATCGAGACGACCTGTGATGTGTGTAAAGGACTTCGGTATTCAAAAGAAGTTTTGCAATACGAAGTAGATGGAAAGAATATTGCGGAAGTGATGGATCTGACTGTTGCACAGGCAGGGGAATTCTTCAGGAGAACAAAGATCAGCGAAGCGCTGGAGCCTCTGGAAAAAGTAGGACTTTCTTATCTGCACCTAAATCAGGCACTTTCTACTTTATCCGGCGGAGAGTTGCAGCGAATGAAGTTTGCTTCCTATCTCGGAAGTAAAGACCGTATTTTCATTCTTGATGAGCCGACAAACGGATTGCATATCAAGAATGTCCGGAGTCTGTTAAAGCTTCTGAACCAGATGGTGGATGAAGGGAATTCCATTTTTGTTATTGAACATAACATAGAATTTATCAAATCCGCTGATTATGTGGTAGAATTAGGACCAGAAGGAGGAGATGCCGGAGGAAGACTGCTGTTTGCCGGTACACCGTCTGAGATGAAAAAGAGTGAGAAATCTGTCACGGCAGAATATTTATGATGATACCAGATTGCTCCATTTCCATTGCTACGTATTCCACGTATATAAATGGAAGCTTCGTCATTGCCCGGTTCTCCACTTCGCTGAATCGTAGTTAACCCCGATATTCTTCCTGACAATGCATTGGATAAATGCTGTACAGGCACATTCTCCAATACTTTACCGGAGATTACATCGGATGCACCGCTAAACTCTGTTTTTAACTTACTTCCATAGGGTATGGAAATGATTGTCGAGTCTTTTTCATTCTTTTCCTTCACTGTTTTGTCCTGTGCTGAAATGATGGTTGAATAACCTGCAAGTGAGCAAAATAGCAGAAAGAACTTGATTTTTAAAGTTTTCTTTCTCATAAATATTAAATTAAGGGGAATATTTTATAATATTCAGTTTAGAATAAGTCGTAGTAGAACTTAGCCTAATTTAATCTATATCTATGATAATCAGTTTGTTAAAGTTGTGATATTTATTAAAAAAGAGTAATGGTATAAAGTTGGTATCTAAAAAAGTAGATTTAATTTGCGGGAGAATGCAAAATAAATGAAATATTAGCTTGATATTTTAAAATCAATTAATATATTTGCGGAGAATTAAAAACAAAATGAACTTTTAAAGCAAAATCGCCTATGGAGAGCTAAGCACTTCTATTATAATTTAGAAAATTATTAAGTTCTACTACAACTTAGCTATTAATTTAATCTTTTAGAAACATAAATAAGAAAAGGGAAAAACTATTTTTTAATGGTGGTTATATGTTTGTCGTTTAGTAATCGTAGACAAAATGATCCTATTTGTGCTACCTAAACAGGGAATTATATAATTAACTATCTATCTAATTATCTAGGTAAGTTTTTAAAACCTCTGCTATTTTCTCATATCCTTTAGTATTAGGATGAAGTCCATCGCTGAATAAGGATGAATTGATAATGCCATTTTTATCTGTCAACAGATTGCTTAAGTTTATATAAATACAATTCTGTTCTAGCTTCTTACGAAGTTCTTTGTTAATTTGCTGAATACGTTTTTCTGTGTTTGCTCTTGGGAGGATTCCCATTACGCATAATTTAGCTTGTGGTTGGCGTATTTTAATAGCTTCGGTAACCTGAAGAATACCTTGCAGAATTTCTTTATCTGTATTAAATTGAAGATTATTAGTTCCTATCAGTAGAAAAATCATATTTGCTTTGAAACCGTCCAATTCGCCATGGTAGATGCGCCACAATACGTTTTCTGTTTTATCCCAGCCGAAACCGAGATTGCGAACTGACCTGTTTTTGAATAGCTTGTCCCAAGCTTCTTTTCCACGTTGTGTCGGTGCAGTAGGCTCGCCGGCCCAGTAATGCGTGATAGAGTTACC
>ERZ791840.1567-NODE-1567-length-11030-cov-1.810934_pt1 | contig 11030 bp, 4 predicted proteins | sample MGYA00510291_ERZ791840 | MGnify/ENA primary metagenome ERZ791840 (study PRJEB30046, sample SAMN00715256) | human gut metagenome | study: EMG produced TPA metagenomics assembly of the A metagenome-wide association study of gut microbiota in type 2... | reverse complement strand
GAAACTTCCGCTTACCTTTTATAAGAACCTCTCCCAACTTCCCGATTATGAGGACTACGACATGAGCAACCGTACGTATCGTTATTTCCGTGGAGAGCCTCTCTATCCTTTTGGCTATGGTTTGAGTTATACGACATTCCAGTATAAGAAAGGGAAAGCCGTATGTCAGAAAGACGGTTCCGTCCGTCTCTCTTTCCAGTTGAGGAATACAGGCAAGAGAGCCGGTACCGAAATTGCGCAAGTATATATCCGCCGTACAGAGGATGTCAATGGCCCTATCAAGACGCTTCGCGACTTCCAGCGCGTTACGTTGCGACCGGGCGAAACACAGACTGTCTCTTTTGTCATTCAACCCGACCAGTTCGAGACTTTTGATGAAGCGACCCATACCATGCGTGTCATGTCGGGAAAATATACCCTTATGTATGGCGGAAGCTCGGCTGAGTATTCGCTTAAGAAAATAAATATTGATTTGAAATAAAACAGCATAAATCGACTATGATGAAAAAATATATAGTGGCTTTATTGGGAATCGTTCCTTTGTTCCTATCTGCCCAAAATATTACGGACTTGGCTGTCATGAATGACAAGTCGGCTGATGCCTCTGCCTATCAGGATGACAACTTTTCTACGGTGGACGATTCGGTATTTCCGCATCCCGAACGTATCCGTTTTGACAACCGCTGCATCCAGATTGAAGGAAAGGATGTTTTTGTGTATAGCGGTGCATTCCATTATTACCGGGTGCCGCAACCGTTGTGGGCAAGCCGGTTCAGTAAACTCAAGGAAGCTGGGTTCAACTGCGTTGAGACCTACATCCCGTGGAACTGGCACGAACAGCGTATGCCTAAGTCGGTGAATGATGAATCTTGCCTCGATATGCGGCAGTTGGAAGATTTCCTTGAAATGGCGGAAGACTTCGGGTTTTACGTCATAGCCCGTCCCGGTCCCTACATTTGCTCTGAATGGAGCGGCGGGGGCTTTCCGCAATGGCTGATGCGAAAGAAGCCTGCCAAGACCAAGTTTGAGGCTTGGCTGCAAAGCAACGACCCGGAATTTATGCGCTGGAACGAGCATTGGTACAAGGCGGTGTGCCGCGTGGTGGTTCCGCATCAGATTACCCGCAAAGAGAAAGGTGCGTCGGGTGTCATTCTCTTTCAGGTGGAGAATGAGTTCAACCGCATCAAGTGGTTCCCTTCGGCAGACAAGAAAGACTATCTGGTCAAGCTGACGGAACTTACACGTAAATATGGCATCGATGTCCCCATCATCACTTGTTGGACTTCCGAGGCACGTAACGTGATGGAAGGCCCGCTGAACGGGGTAGTGGATATGGTGAACAGTTATCCCCGGTGGGAGATAGAGAAGAACTTCGGGCGGCTGATTAACCAGCAACTGAAAACCCAGCCGGGCAAGCCGCTTATCTCCGGTGAACTGCAAGGCGGGTGGTATAGCGATGTAGGCGGAAAGCTGAGCTGGGAACAGGACGGAGTGGACCCGGTGCAGACACAGAACATTACGCTTTATGCCCTTCAAAGGGGCTTTTGCGGCATCAGTTACTACATGACGGTGGGCGGCACCAACTTCGACGATTGGGCTTCGCGGCAGACGACAACCACTTACGATTTTGCCTCTGCCATTGCAGAAAATGGTTCGACCAACGAGCGTTATCGCCGTTTTCGTGGATTGTCGTATCTGCTGAAAGAACATGGCACCAGGATTGCCCGTGCCGACGTAACTTCAGTGGATTACACTACTACTGATCCGGATGTAAAATTGGTACTTCGGCAGGCCTCGAATGGAGATCGGTATTATTTTCTGAGAACGGAGGAACATACCCGCCATCATTTTGGCACTATACAAACTTCTGATCTTGCATTTGATTTTGCACTGGAACCGTTTGGCTCCATGATTTATTACCTGCCTGTAGGTGCAACTCAAGGCGATTGGTTACCTGAACTTCCCGGGACGGAATCACGTCCGGCAGTCAAAGCGGATACTATCAGGTTGGAGTGTAGCAAACGGATTGTTGATCCGCTTCCCGTTCATTGGAAGAAATTGAGAAAAGGAGAATATTTGGATAATGACGGTATCTACGGACGACATTTTGCGTACTACCGTACGTATGCTCCACAGGGAAAACTACTTGAAGTGGGCCGTATTGGTCATAAACTGATAAATGGTACGGATGCGGATGAAGTACTGGTGTCTGTTCAGGGAAAACTGCTACCTGTATTGAAAGAGGATGCATATAGCGCATCTTATCAATTGCCGGGTGATTCTGCTGTAAATGAAAAGGTAGAAGTAATCATGCTTTTTGAAAGTAAGGGGCTGCACCACCACACAAAGAAAATCGTGGAAGATTATTGGAACATGGGGATAGGCTATGTGAAATGTGGTGGCAAAGAGCTTGCTTTGGAATATGCGTATACAGAAGAACGTGGAGTGAGTCTGTCCAAAGGAAATAATTTGCAGGGAAATGCAGTGGAGGGAAGCACTGATTTATATGAACCGCTTCTGTTATGGTATTCCTCTACGTTTATCTTGCCCGAACAGCCGCACGGAATATGGTATCCTTATCATCTTCGTTTGAAACATTCGGGAAATGGATTTATCTATGTAAACGGACATTGCATCGGCCGCTGTTGGGAAAAAGGCCCCCAGTATGAATACTATATTCCGGAATGTTGGCTGAATATTGGCGGTGAAAATCACCTGGCTGTCAGTCTGCGTCCTACGGCTAGTGGGGCGGATATACAAAAAGCGGAGATCGTACCCGTTACCCGGGTGGCGGAAAATAGGACAGCTGAGAGTCTGACTCACAATCTGCCTTATTCTGTTCCCGAAGAAAAACGGGTAAGAGTGATTGTCAGTACGGATGCGGCAAATGAAGTGGATGATGCTTATGCGATAGTACATGCTTTACTGACCCCCCAGTTTATAGTGAAAGGTATTGTTGCAGCGCATTTTAAAGACAGAGTGCCGCAATCAATGGAAAAGAGTTATGATGAAGTGGTGCGTATTGTAGAAAAATGTGACCTTTCGGACAAAGTGGCATTATTAAGAGGAGCTCCTAAGCCATTGGATGATTTAAAGACTCCAGTTATATCGGAAGGTGCTGAACTGATTATTCGTGAAGCTTTATCAGAAGATCCCCGACCATTATATGTGATATGCGGCGGACCGTTGACAGATGTCGCTTCTGCTTATTTAAAGAATCCTGAGATAGCATCGCGGATTACGGTTGTGTGGAGTGGCGGTGGCGCTTATCCTGATAATGCGAATGAATATAATTTGCGGAGCGACGTAAATTCTGTGAATGTGGTTTTTGGCTCATCAATAAATGTATGGCAAGTACCGTCTAATGTGTATAGTATGGTGAGGGTTGGTACAGCCGAAATAGCTTTAAAAGTTAGGCCGTGCGGACGTATTGGGGATTATTTGTATAAGACTTTATTGAAATTCAATGAAGATAGAAAAGATGTGAAAGGCTGGCCTCGTGGAGAGGATTGGACTTTGGGAGATTCTCCTGCTATCAGTTTGATACTGAACTCTAATCAGCATACGGATTATTATGATATGGTACCCGCTCCAAGGATTTCATCTGACTTAAAGTATGAAAAGGTGGATGGCAATCGTGAAATCAGGGTTTATAAGCATGTCAACGGACGTATTGTATTGGACGATTTCTTTGCCAAATTGCAATTGGCGTACGGTGGGAAATAAATAAAAAAGTGTTATGATGAGATTTAAATTATTCTTTTTGATGATTGGTGTTTTATGGGAAACCATAAGTGCCCAGCAGACAGGATTATGGGGTGACCAGGGAGATGGCACTTTCCGCAATCCTGTGATTGCGGCTGATTACAGTGATCCTGATCCGCTCAGGGTAGGCGATGATTATTATTTGGTAGCTTCTACATTTGAGAGCTATCCGGGTGTTACGGTTCTGCATTCCAAGGATTTGGTGAACTGGACAACAATAGGTGCAGCACTGACTGATTTAGTGTCGGTTGATTCTGCATACAGTGTAAAACGGATGGAGCGTTATAACGGTGGAGCTTATGCTCCAACTATCACTTATCATCGCAATAAATTTTATATTTATGTAAATCTATATACAGATGGTTTCTATGTGGCTACGGCTGATAATCCTGCGGGTCCTTGGAAAAGTCAGTTCGTAAAGGACAAATACGGTCGTCCTTTGCGGGTAACCCGGTGGTCTGACCCTTGCCCCTTTTGGGATGACGATGGAAAGGCTTATTTGGTGAGTAGCCACCCGGGAAGAGAGTATTGGTATAGTTATATTTTTCAGATGTCTGAGGATGGTACAACTTTGCTGGATGCAGATTCTACACATCTTGACCAGAAAAATATTTTGTATCAATATCCGGATGGTGGTACTGTGATTTCACCTTATCATTCCAGCGAAGGAAACCGGATTTTTAAGCGTAACGGTTATTACTATTTGCAACATATCGAATTTACGAATAAAGGAATGGGCGAGGGGACTTATATCTTCCGTTCCCGCAATTTGTTCGGAACGTTGCCGGATGGCACTCCCGGTGCTCCGGGGCATCCGGGAGAATATGAAATATTCACTGTAGAAAAAGTGAAAAGCAGAGATAATCTGCGTTTGCCCGGACAAGGTGGTTATGTAACTACTCCAGACGGGCGTTGGTTTTGGATGGGACAATTTACGCGGGATAGTGCCGAAGGACGTCCTCCTTGTCTGCTGCCCGTTACGTGGATTGACGATTGGCCTGTTATAGGAGTTGATATTCAGAATATGGAAGGGAAAATGGCTTATCAGTTACCTAAACCGGTTATGGGCTTTCCATTATCCGTGCCGCAATCGGGTGATGAGTTTTCTGAGCAAGAGCTGGATCCGAAATGGATGTGGAATCATGAACCGCGTAAAGACAAATGGTCTCTAAAAGAACGGAAAGGCTATTTGAGGTTACACGCCTTTCCTTCGGTTGATAAAAAAGGCTTTCTCAAAGCAGGAAATACGATAAACCAGCGATATATGCGTAGCGATACTACGGTGGTCACTACAAAAATAGAAATAGAAGGTATGGTAAGTGGACAAGAAGCGGGGTTGGCACATTTTAATGGTGGGAAGTCGTATGCTTCCGCTGCCGTTTGTTTGAATCAGGGAATAAAGAGGCTGAAGTATGAAATGAATGGTGAGATCATAGAGGGTGATTCTCTACCTGCTAATCAAAAGGTTGTCTATTTTCGCACTTGTGTTGGCTTTGATAATATGGCTTGTTTCCAATATAGTACAGATGGCACAGAGTTTAAAAAGTTTGGTGGAATATATCAGTTGAAACCTGCAAATTTTAGAGGGAACATGATAGGTGTTTACACCTATAATGATGAAAAAGAAGCCGGGTATATTGATGTTGATTGGTTTCATTATCAAATCATAAATAACCACTCGCGGTAATATGGATATTCAATATTCTCTAACTTTTGAATAAATCTGAAATAGAGAAGAGGTTGAGTAGAATGGGAAGTTGATCCGTACTTCATTATAAACATAGGAGTCTATGATGATGATATAATTGATATTTATAAAACAGATAAAATATGAAGAGACAATTTGTGATTTTGTTGACTATATTTGCGCTTTTGGGAGGGAATCTTATGGCGCAAAGTATTGATGTGACGAGTAAAGGTGAGCCTTTTATTCATTATTGGAGTGTGGGTGTAGGTGCCGGTCGTGCTAATGAAGGGCTTCGTGCCGGATGGCTGGAACACTTGAATTTGGTGAAAGAGCAGTGTGGTTTTCAATATGTGCGTATGCATGGAATCTTCCATGATGATATGTTCATCTATTTTCAGAAAGCGAATGGAGAGGTGGTGTATAACTGGCAGTACGTGGATGAACTGTATGACCGGATGCTGGATATGGGGGTAAAGCCTTTTGTGGAACTGGCTTTTTTCCCGAAGGATATGGCTTTGAAGGATAGTAAAACTCAGTTCTGGTGGAAAGCAAATGTATCTGTCGACCGTCATAATTTTGGCAAGTGGCATGATTTAGTGAAAGCCTTTACGCAGCATGTGGTAGACCGGTATGGGTTGGAAGAAGTAAGAACCTGGTACTTCGAAGTATGGAATGAACCGAACCTGACAGGAAACGGTGCTTTCTTTCATGGCACAAGAAGTGATTACTTCAGACTCTATAAAGAAGCAGCCCTGGCTGTGAAATCTGTAGATAAACAATTAAAGATTGGCGGTCCCGCTACCAGTAACTATGTGGCAGACAAACGCCATGAAGGAGAAGTAATGGATCATAAGAAATCGGTGTTCTACTCGCAGGAAGTAATCAATACGAAACAATGGAAAGGAGTATGGATTGAAGATTTCCTTAGATATTGTGAAAAAGAAGGATTACCCGTAGATTTTGTTTCTACACATCCGTATCCGACCGACTATGCTTTAGACCCGGAAACGAACCGTAGTAAAGATGCAATCCGGTATATTCATTCATTGAAGGATGATATAAACTGGTTACGGGAACAATTGGCAGAGAGCAAATACCCGAATGCGGAAATACATTTGACGGAATGGAGCACCAGTCCGAATAGTCGTGACCGTATGCATGATATATTGCCTCCTGCCGCATTTATCATCAAGTCGAACCTGGATTGCCTGGGATTGGCGAATTCATTGATGTATTGGACATTCACGGACGTGTTTGAAGAAAAAGGCGGTGGTGAAAGTATCTTTCACGGTGGTTTCGGTATGATTAATTTTCAGGGATTGGTGAAACCTTCTTTTCATGCTTATCGTATGCTTCACCAGTTAGGGGATGAAGAACTTTATTATAATGACCCGGTATTTGTGAGCCGTTCATCGAAAAGTGGTAAAGTGACGGCTATTGCTTTCAATTATCCTGAAGAGTATGAAGAAGCCGTTCCTTCAGCCAGGAATTTTAATAATTATATGAATGCTTCTTCCAAGAAAGTGGATTTAGTGCTGAAAGGCTTGGAGCCGGGAACTACTTTTACAATAGAAACATTGGATAAAGAGCATGGAAATATATATGATGATTATGTAGCCATCGGTGCTCCGCATTCACCTACACGTGAAGAAACAGCTTATTTGAAACAGAAAGCCTGGGGAACACATAAAGAGATGATCCGGGTGGCAGCCGACGGAACATTGACTTTCAGCAGAGACTTGTTGCCGTGGAGTTGTGTATTGATTAAAGAATTATAGTTTGAAACATAAAGGAGCATGGTTATGATTAAAAGGATATGGATCATTTTTTTGTTTCAGGTGATGGCAGGTTCTTTATGGGCTATACATCCCCATATTTATGTGTCTGATTCGGACAAGGCAGCTATAAAGGAAAAAATCTCCGGTCAGGCTTGGGCAAAGGAAGCTTTTGAACGTATAAAACATAAGATAGACCCCTATGTGGAGCGTCATCAGTCAGAACCGGAATGGATTGTTTCCCGGCTTGCAATGTATTGGAAAGAGGGAGAAAGATATACGCAATGTTATCTGAAAAAAGAAACGTGGGATTATGGGGAAGGCAATGCCCCTGTGCCTACTGTTCGTATGCCCGGAATGCGTACCTGGAATAAATATTATAATGTTCCTTTAGAAGAGCGTTCCCCTTATAATGAAACGGGAGACATGTGGGGAGTGAACCGTGCCGACCCGTCAGCTCCCAAAGTGCTGGTTCCGTATAAGGAATCCGGGCACATGATACGCTCCAACAATGTGGAGATTCTTACGCTGGCGGAGGAGGCTTCTTTTCTGTACTGGCTGACGGAAGAAGAAAAATATGCTCGTTTTGCAACGGATATTTTCAACGCTTGGTTGTTGGGAACTTACTATATGAATCCTATATTGGATCCCGGACAATCTTCCAAAGGGAAAGGGGGATATGAGCCGGGAGGAATCTGCGGATACTATGATTATGAGCAGATTCATGACGACTTGGCTCTGCACGCTGCTATGGTTTATGATTTTACGTACGACTATTTGCTTGCGCATCCACATCCTCATCTTCAAGCGATAGGAAAAGAAATGACTGAAGTTGCGGGAACGGTATTCAAGCGTTTTATCGATATAGGTTTTGTGCGGGGTGGAAAAACCGGAAACTGGAATGTGAACGGTTGGAATATGCTGTTGCGCCCTATATTGGCACTGGAAGAGAATGAGGCATATCCTGATGGAAAAGGACGTTCATATTATCTGCATTATCTTACTACGGAATCTACTCCTTATCACGATGCGATTCCCGATATTTTGAAAAGTTATGATTCTGTAACCGGATTGTGGCCGGAGTCACCCGGATATTCTTTCGGAACAATAAGTATGTTGCTTGACTTTGCTACTTTACTGAGAAGAAACGGGATTGATATCATTGCCGATAATCCGGTTTTGCAGAAAGCCGCACTTGCCGTTTTTCCCTGGATGGATGATAGAGCTAATATGATTGTCTTCGGAGACAGCCGGGGAGGACCAGCTAATTTCGGAACATTCGAACATTTACTAACCTATTATTTGCAAATGGGAGATACAGATAACGCTTCACGCGTAGCCGCTGCCCTGAACATGGGAATCTCTACTGGTAATTATCAACGTCATTCTGCCGACTGGACACATCTTTGCACTTATGTCGCTGCTATCCCGGAGAGTGGGAAGATTGATTCGGAGCGTACATCCTATTCGCCCCATCACCGGCTTATTACCATGAAGAGTGAACCGTCAGAGGAAAATCTTATGGCAGTTTTGCATGGTGGACGTAAGGGGTATCATCTCACTCCTAATGGCTTGGCTCTTCAATTGTATGGCTTTGGCTATGCATTGGCTCCGGATGCGGCCGGATATGAATCTTATTGGAGCAAAGATCAGGTGTATCATCAGTCTCCAACGGGCAGTAATACTATTTTGCCCGGCTATACGGAAGGGGAGGTAACTGTTCGCGCTATGGAGCCTCGTGTAAATGACGGGAGTTTTGTGAATGCTCAGTCGCTGAATCCATATATCAATATGGCAGATATGGAGGCGGCAGAGAAACGAAGGGTAGTAGCTATGATAAAAACAGCTCCGGACAAAGGGTACTATGTTGATATATTCCGTTCGGACCAGGCAGATAATGATTATTTGTTTCATAATGTCGGAAAGGCTTTGAGATTTGAAACTACCGCCGGACAATTACTTCCATTGACTTCGGTTGATCGTTTTGAAACTACTTATCATAGGGGGTATGACTGGTTCAAGAACTTGCGCAGGGTTTCCTGTACGAATGATTTCAAGGCAATTTGGGAAATCACTTCCGGTGAACAACCTATGTCGGTGCAAATGTGGATGTTGGGGGCAGATGGACGCGAACTTTATAGTATGGAAGCCCCTTACACGACTTTACAAAAAGGCTTAACCCCTGATGATGTGAGTATGGCACCTGCTTTTACTCCCACTTTGATGGTACGGCAAACTGATAATAATGCATGGGATTCGCCTTTTGCTGCTGTCTTTGAAGCTGCAAGAGGGAGCGCTTCAGTAATAGGAGTGGAGAAGTTGAAGATGGATAGAGCGGTAGCTGCACTTTGTGTGGAGTCGGAGGGTAAGCGCAAGGACTATATTCTTAGTGCTACATCTCCGGATGCAGTTTTCTCTTCAGGCAAGCATCTGGCTTTTCAGGGAACCTTTGGTCTTATAACAGAATGGCCGGATGGAATAGAGCAAATCTATATGATAGACGGGCGGAGAATAGAAAAGGGAAAGTATGCCATAGAGGCATCAAAACCTGTTTCTGTTTCTGTCTATCGGAAAGGGAACGAATGGTTCTATTCTTCTACCGGAAAAGCAACCATAAAATTAGGGAAGAAAGTATATTGGGTTGAGGCGGGATATCACCAGCCTTTGAAGTGATAATAAGAAAATAGTAGTGAGGTGTTTTTATGAGATATAGCAAAATCTTTTTCTTATTTATTGTAATGGTGTATTCGTTGGCTGTGTCTGCCGACGACTTGAAACTCTGGTATAGCCAGCCTGCCAAAACGTGGACTGAGGCATTACCGCTTGGCAACTCCCGTTTGGGAGTCATGGTATTTGGTGGCGCAGATAATGAGGAATTACAGTTAAACGAGGAAACCATCTGGGGAGGTGGCCCTCATCGGAATGATAATCCGAAAGCATTGCAGGTATTGCCTCAAATCAGGCAACTTGTTTTTGAAGGTCGTTACCAGGAAGCACAGGATTTAGTATCCCGGAATTTCGAGACTCCCCGGAATGGAATGCCTTATCAGACGATTGGCAGTCTGATGCTACACTTTCCGGAACATGAGTCTGCTACGGACTATTACCGGGATCTGGATATTGAGAAAGCTGTGGCTACTGTCCGCTATAAGGTGGGGGAGGTGACATATACCAGAGAAGTATTTTCTTCTTTTGTAGATGATGTGGTTGTTGTACGGCTTACGGCAGATAAACCGAAGAGCCTTTCATTTACAGCTTTGTTTCAGTCGCCTTTGGAACATGAGGTGAAAAGTTGGAACAAAAGACTGGTGCTGACAGCTAAAGGAAAAGAACATGAAGGTGTTCCGGGAGCTATTCGTACAGAAACGCAGGTTGAAGCAAAGAATGAAGGGGGGCGTGTCGTCGTAAAAGGAGAATCGCTTCGGGTGGAAGGTGCTGATGCGGTTACACTCTATATATCTTCCGCTACCAATTTTGTCAACTATAAGAATGTGAGTGGAAACGCTCATAAAAAGGCTGCGGCTTATTTGGATGCTGCCCGTAAGAAACCATATAAGCAAGCTAAAACAGAACATATTGCTTCTTACCGACAGCAGTTTGACAGGGTTAAACTGGATTTAGGTACTTCTGACACTGCAACTCAGGAAACACATATACGGGTTAAGCATTTCAATGAAGGAAATGATGTCTCTCTGGCTACTTTACTTTTTCAATATGGTCGTTATCTGCTTATTTCTTCTTCGCAACCCGGAGGGCAGCCTGCTAATTTGCAAGGCATCTGGAATAAGGACCTTTTGGCTCCG
>ERZ791840.1556-NODE-1556-length-11100-cov-8.798551_pt1 | contig 11100 bp, 10 predicted proteins | sample MGYA00510291_ERZ791840 | MGnify/ENA primary metagenome ERZ791840 (study PRJEB30046, sample SAMN00715256) | human gut metagenome | study: EMG produced TPA metagenomics assembly of the A metagenome-wide association study of gut microbiota in type 2... | reverse complement strand
TATGATTACCGGCCGAGCAACGTTTTTTCGGCCTGTTCCATTACCTCAAAATTAAAGCCGTCCACAACTTTCTGCATCAAACCGGATATTTCATCATTGCAGAGGTTGCCGATACTGCCTTCGTGCGTATGATGCACTGTCTTGTCATGAGAGAAATTGCCAGCCTCAATGTCCAGACCGACCTTCTTATAAGCATCTCGGAACGGCATGCCTTCGCGCACCAGACGGTTTACCTCTTCCACGCTGAAAATAAGCAGGTACTTATCGTCATCCAGAATATGTTCGTTCACTTTGATTTCATTCATAATATAGGTCGTCATCTGCAAACAATCCTTCAACTCCCGGAAAGCAGGCAGGAATACTTCCTTAATAATCTGCAAATCGCGGAAATACCCGGAAGGCAGGTTATTGGCTATCATCATTATCTGCTGGGGCAATGATTGCAGTTTGTTGCATTTGGCACGTGTCAGCTCAAACACATCCGGATTCTTCTTATGCGGCATTATGCTCGAACCGGTAGTACAGTCATCGGGCAGTTTCACAAATCCGAAGTTCTGGCTGTTGAACATACAGGCATCGAACGCAAGTTTGGAAACGGTGCCCGCAATGCTTGCCAGCGCAAAAGCCACGTTACGCTCCATCTTACCACGCCCCATCTGGGCATACACCACATTATAATTCAATGAATCGAAGCCCAACAGCCGGGTAGTCATTGTACGGTTCAAAGGGAAAGACGAGCCATATCCGGCAGCAGAACCCAACGGATTGCGGTTGCACATTTTAAAGGCGGCTTGCAAAAACAGCATATCATCCACCAGACTCTCGGCATAAGCGCCAAACCACAGTCCGAACGACGACGGCATCGCTATCTGCAAGTGGGTATAACCCGGCATCAATACATCTTTATAACGTTCGCTCTGCATGACGAGCACATGGAAAAGCTGTTCTACAGCCTCGGCTATGTCCCTTATCTCCGCACGGGTAAAGAGCTTTAAGTCGAGCAGCACCTGGTCATTACGGGAACGTCCGCTATGAATTTTCTTTCCTACATCACCCAATTTACGGGTCAGCATCAATTCCACCTGGGAGTGAACATCCTCTACCCCCTCTTCTATCACAAATTCACCGCTCTCAGCAGTTGCGTAGATATTCTTCAACTCCGCAAGCAGCAGGGACAATTCTTCTTTTGTCAGCAAACCGATACTTTCCAGCATCGTGATATGTGCCATGGAACCCAACACATCATGCTTTGCCAGATAAAGATCCATCTCACGGTCACGTCCCACCGTAAAACGCTCTATATCCTTATTTACCTGAACGGACTTTTCCCAAAGTTTCTGAGCCATAAGATTTAGTAATTAATAATTAATCAGCGACAAAGTCTCCGCCATTTTCTCCAATCCTTCCTGCAAAGGTTTCTGCACCATGGTTTTCATAAACGGATTCAGCTCCATTCCGATGGTAAGCTTCATTTTACATTCCGTCTCCGTAACGGGCACTATCTGTATCCACAGGTTAAAGGGCAGAGGCGAGGTGGTTGTTGCAAACTTGATGCACTTGCAAGGCTCTTTCTCTACAATCTGTAATACTATTTTCCCAACCGGCGGTACTTCTATCGACAATGTTTCCGCATCGAAACTCAAATTCTTCACTTTGTCCTGCGGCAGGCGGTCTTTCACTTTCTCCAAATTGCTAAGGTCTGAAAGTTTCTCATAAACAGCCTTTTGCGAAGCAGGTATCACCTTTACCGCACTTTCAAATTTAGTCATAATACAATGGTCTTTAAAAGACAAAAAGAACTATCCGGACAGCAACTATCCGAATGGCTCTTTTGTCATAATCTATCATTATGTAAAATAAGTCTTATTTTCCGGCTTCCCAATGCGCGGGGTCTTTACGCCATTCGTTCAGCGTAAGCACATCTTCCTCTTCGATGTAACCGGTGCGAAGGGCAACTTCCATCACTGCTTCGTAATTGGTCAATGTCACCAAAGGAACTTTTGCATCCTTGAATGCTTTTTCTGCAATGGGGAATCCATATGTGTAAGCGGCAACCATACCGATTACTTCGCATCCGTCGCGACGGATGGCTTCAACAGCTTTCAGACTGCTTCCGCCGGTAGAAATCAAATCTTCTACCACCACCACTTTCATACCCGGACGAAGTTCGCCTTCTATCAGGTTCTCCAAACCGTGGTCTTTCGGGGTAGAGCGTACATATACAAACGGCAGGTTCAACGCATCCGCCACCAATGCACCCTGGGGAATAGCTCCCGTAGCAACACCGGCAATGGCATCAACCTGACCGAAACGTTCCAGAATCAGACGTGTAATTTCCACTTTCACGAAATTACGGAGAGAAGGATATGAAAGAGTCTTACGGTTATCACAGTAAAACGGGGATTTCCATCCTGACGCCCAGGTAAACGGGTTAGCGGGTTGTAGTTTAATCGCCTTAATCTTCAGCAACTTCTCTGCAAACAATCTTTCTAAAGTTTTCATAGCCAAACTAACTATTATGATAAATATGCCGCAAAAATACAGAAAGCTGACGAGAATAAAAAAGAATACGGATAAATTTTATTCCAATTCGTCATTTTCATCAGAAAGCGTAATACAGTGGCGGATATCTTTCATTTCGAACCCCCGGCTCAAAGCAAAACGCACCAGTTTATTGTTCAGTTCGTACTCATTCTCCGCATGCACGCTCTTGCGCTTTACCGCCAGCAAATTATCCAGTACGGCAAGATATTCATCCTCGTCGATTTCATTCAGGTAACGGTAAAATACACTTTGGGGAATTTTCTTCAGTTGAAGCGCCTGCCCTATCTTTATCTTCCCCCATTTGGCGAAGCGGTACTTATCATGAATGAAGGCACGGCAAAAACGTTCCTCATCAATATATTTCTCCTGTTCCAAACGGTTGATTATGCGGTCTATGGCATCATAGGGAATACCCCAACGCTGCAACTTCTCCGTAACTTCCGCACGGCAATGCTCCGCAGTGGAGCAATAAGCAGCCACGCGGCTTAAAGCATCTGTTTCTGTAATTTCTATCATCGTTCTGCGATTACTATTCGGTCATTTCCGGAAATATCTTTCAACACCCGTAGATTGGTGTACCCCTGTGCGCGAAGCATCGTTGCCGTAGCTTCCCCGAACGCACGGTTTATCTCAAAATAAAGTCTGCCGCCGGACGCCAGCATAACCTTACCCAACTCTGCAATGCGCCGGTAAAAAAGCAGCGGATCATTATCCGGAACAAACAATGCCGAAAAAGGTTCCCAGTCCAAGACATTGCGCTCCATTTCCTGCTTTTCCGATTCAGTGACGTATGGCGGATTGCTGACAATCACATCATACCGTTCCCCGCTGCCGGGAACATACGCCAGCACATCCCGCTGTACAAAGCACACGGATGTCTGCAATGCCTCATTATTGCGGCGGGCTATGCGGAGGGCGGTGTCCGAAATGTCCCATGCCGTCACTTTGGCATCCGGCAGCATCTTGGAGAGAGAAATGGCAATGCAGCCGCTCCCCGTCCCAATGTCAAGAATACGGGCTCCGGACGGAACTTCCTTCAGCATCACCTCCACCAGCTCCTCCGTTTCCGGACGGGGAATCAGCACGCCGGGGGCCACATGGTAGGAGCGTTCCAGAAAACGGGCGGTGCCCTGCACATACTGTATCGGCTCGAAATTACGCAAGCGGGCAAGAATGGTGTCTAAATCCTGCATCTCTTTTGGGGATAAAATCATATCTTTGCCCAGGTAATAATCGACCGCAGTCTGCCCCAGCATTTCGCAACAGACAATGCGGGACAGATTGGCAGCTTCTTGCGCAGAGTAACTCTCCTGCAAAGCATGGCGGATATGAGAAACGGAAACAGTCATAACATTCGGCATTTCGGGCTGCAAAAATAGTGGAAGTTTAAGAGTAATACAAAGTATGGAAGAAGAAAAATACATGCGCCGCTGCATTCAGTTAGCCCAAAACGGGTTATGCAATGCAGCCCCCAACCCGATGGTGGGCGCAGTAATCGTATGCGACGGAAAAATTATCGGCGAGGGATACCATGTGCGTTGCGGCGAAGCGCACGCCGAAGTCAATGCAATCCGCTCCGTAAAAGACCCCTCGTTGTTGAAGCGTTCTACAATCTACGTCAGCCTGGAGCCTTGTGCCCACTACGGAAAAACACCACCCTGCGCCGACCTTATCATAGAGAAAGAGATTCCGCGCATCGTAATCGGCTGCCAGGACCCGTTTGCCAAAGTAGCAGGACGGGGAATCCGGAAGCTGAAAGATGCAGGGCGGGAAGTCATCACCGGGGTGCTGGAAGATGAATGCAGAAATCTAATCCGGCGTTTTATCACGTTTCATACCCTTCGTCGCCCCTACATTACCCTGAAATGGGCGGAGTCTGCCGACAAATACATCGATAAGAACCGTGAGGACGGGCAACCGGTCATTCTATCCACCCCCCTGACATCCATGCTTGTGCATAAGAAACGGGCAGAGCACAATGCCATCATGGTAGGTACACGTACGGCAGAGCTGGACAACCCCAGCCTGACCGTACGGAACTGGCAAGGCCGGTCGCCAGTACGAATCGTAACAGACAGACAGTTGCGGCTGTCTCCCAAGCTGCATGTATTCGATGGAAATGTCCGCACACTTGTGTTCACCGAGAAACCGTGCCTGCCACAGTCCAACGTTGAATACATCCCCATTGACTTCCAACGGAATATACTGCCGCAAATCATGGAACACCTGTACATGCAGGGACTACAATCTCTGTTAGTCGAAGGCGGAAACATCCTGTTACAGTCCTTTATCGATGCGGAATTATGGGACGAAGCCTTTGTCGAAGAAAGTCCTTTAACGCTATTATCCGGTATCAAGGCACCTGAAATTGGCAATAAAGCACCCTGTACCAACGAAGTTTATTTCGGCAGGAATTTCCGGCATTACAGCGCCACAAGATTAGGCTAACAGCCTTATTCAAGGGCATTTTTATCGAGAAAAACAGCCATATTATCTATAATTTTATATAAAACTTGCCGATAAAGCTGTTTATAGAAAAAAATGTTCCTATTTTTGCAACTTGTAAATAAACACTATCTTTCAAATGAGAATAAAGTTTTTAGCTATAATCGCAAGTTTTCTTTTTGTATCAATCGCAATAAGCTCGTGCCTGGACTCTGACGACACGGTAGAACTAAGTTCCGATGCAACGGTACATGCTTTTGGCATTGATACGGTATACGGCAAACATTATAAATTCACGATAGACCAGTTAAGAAGAAAAATCTACAACCAGGATTCATTGCCTATAGGAGCAGATACGATTATCGACCGCATATTAATTGACACGTTCACCGTAAGCGGCTGGATTACTTCAAGAGATGAAATGAATAGTATCAGCGGTGATACGATATTCAACAGAGCCGACTCGGTAAATCTTACGAAAGCCATAAACACCGAAAACGGGATGAAATTCAAAATACATGCCCCGGACGGCTTTACCGTAAATGAATATTCCCTTGAAATCAGAGTACACAAGCAGGATCCGGACTCCTTAGTGTGGGATAAGATGGGAAGTGCACCGACACTTTCAGGTGAACAAAAGGCCATCCTATTCAACAACGAACTGTGGGTATTTACACAATCTGCGGCACAGAAAACACAGACAAGAGCAGGTGCATATTGGCTGGACACAGAAGAGACATACGGCTGGAATGCAGTGTCCGGAGCAAAACTTCCCGACAATGCAAAACTGGAATCCCTCGTCTGCCTGAAATACAAAGACGGAGAAAATGAGAAACAAAGACTTTACATCGTGACAGAAGACGGTACGGCACATTCTTCCGATGACGGAATAAATTGGACACCAGCCAATTGGGAAGAAAACAACAATATCCGGACACTGATTGCCGGTTTTACCGATGTGCTGACTGTCATTACCTCAAACGGTGAAGTTTACACAGTTGACAATCAAGGCAACAAGATAGAAGGAAATATGGGTAAGGCAGAGGCTGACTTTCCTACATCACATATCTACTCCACCAACTTTGACAGCAACAATCAGTCACAGGCAATGGTAGTGGGTCGTACCGTTAATGACGTTCAGCAAACCATTCCCTGGGTTTCTTCCAACGGCAAAGACTGGTATTCATTGGCAAACACCAGTTCCTATGATGTGTATTGTCCGAAATTTGCCAATCCTGCCGTAATGTATTATGGTGAGAACTTTTATATCTTCGGCAGCAAAGATGAAAACAAGCTTGATGCCATTTATTCTTCCGTTGACGGTATTTCCTGGCGTGAGCCTCAAAGAAAATTCTTGTTACATAAAGATATGACAGATATAACTGCTCCCTATTCCATTGTTGCAGACAGCCCTTATATATGGGTTATCTTCGGCGGAAACGGAACAGATGCTGCCGTTTGGCGCGGACATCTCAACAAGCTGATGCCAGTCAGGGTGCAATAAATTCATTATTTCTGTTTCCTTTATATATATAAAAGTATAAAACGAGAATAGTAACCAAGACAAGAGATGTAAGTATAAAAAGATGCTAAATAAAGAAGAACTTGATTTAAGCCGGATTCCACAACACGTGGCAATTATCATGGACGGCAACGGACGTTGGGCAAAGTTGCGCGGACAAGAGCGCAGCTATGGACACCAGGCCGGCGCCGAGACAGTGCATGTCATTGCAGAAGAAGCGTCTAAATTAGGCATCAAATATCTGACTTTATATACGTTCTCCACCGAAAACTGGAATCGCCCCTCTAATGAAGTCGCTGCATTGATGGCGCTTCTGTTCGACTCTATCGAAGAGGAAACATTCATGAAAAACAACATCAGTTTCCGGGTTATCGGAGATCTGACCAAGCTGCCCGACAATGTGCGGGAACGTTTGGAAACCTGTATAGCACATACCGCAAATAATACTGGGATGTCTCTGGTACTGGCAATCAGCTACTCGTCCCGCTGGGAAATAACGGAAGCCGCCCGCCGTCTTGCAGCCTTAGTGCAAAAAGGCGAACTGACTCCCGAACAGATTGACAGCACCCTGTTGTCCCAATATCTTGCCACCGACTTCATGCCCGATCCGGATTTATTGATACGTACGGGCGGAGAAATCCGCTTGAGCAACTACCTGCTCTGGCAATGTGCTTACTCGGAACTTTATTTCTGCGACACCTACTGGCCTGACTTCCGTGAAGCGGAACTTCACAAAGCCATCCACGACTATCAGAAGCGTGAACGCAGGTTCGGAAAAACCAGCGAACAAATCCGCTGACCGGACAAACACAAATTGTAAATAGTAAATCGTAAATATAGTAAATAAAAAAATGTACTATCGTATTTCCTCCATACTCGTAACGTTTATCTGCCTCTTTAGCTGTGTACTGACCAGCTCGGCACAGGACACCAGCAATACCGATGAAACCGAAAAACCGGTTATTCTTTATTCGGGAACACCCAAGAAATATGAAATAGCGGATATTAAGGTAGTTGGAGCCAAGAATTATGAAGACTATGTAATCATCGGTTTATCCGGATTATCAAAAGGCCAGACAATTACCGTGCCCGGCGATGAAATAACGCAAGCCTGCAAACGCTACTGGCGTCACGGATTGTTCTCCGACGTGCAAGTTACTGCGGATAAAATCGAGGGCGACCGGATTTGGCTTACAATCCACCTGACAATGCGCCCCCGCGTTTCCGATATTCGCTATCACGGTGTAAAGAAGTCGGAACGTGAAGATTTGGAAGCCCGGGTAGGTCTGATTAAAGGAAACCAGATTACCCCCAACCTGATAGACCGCGCCAAGACGTTGATTAAGCGCTACTTTGACGATAAGGGTTTCAAGAATGCCGACATCATCATCACGCAAAAGGATGATCCCAACAACGAGAACCAAGTCCTGGTAGATATCAATATCGACAAAAAGGAGAAGGTAAAGGTACATCAGATTACAATCACCGGTAATCAGGCCATCACAACCAAGAAGCTGAAACGTGTGATGAAGAAAACGAATGAAAAAGGCAAACTGCTCAACCTTTTCCGTACCAAAAAGTTCGTCGAAGAAAATTTTGAAGCCGACAAGCAACTGATTATAGACAAATACAACGAATTGGGTTATCGTGATGCCATGATTGTAAAAGACAGCATCAAGTCTTATGACGACCGTACGGTGGATATCTTCATGGAAATCGAAGAAGGACAGAAATACTACTTGCGCAATGTAACGTGGGTAGGTAACACCCTCTATCCTTCCGAGCAACTGAATTTCCTGCTCCGTATGAAGAAGGGCGACGTCTACAATCAGAAGCTGCTGGAAGAGCGTACCAGTACAGATGAAGACGCTATCGGCAACCTCTACTACAACAACGGTTACCTCTTCTACTCGCTCGACCCCGTGGAAGTAAATATCGTAGGTGACTCCATCGACCTGGAAATGCGTATCTTCGAAGGCCGTCAGGCTACTATCAATAAAGTCAGCATCAACGGTAACGACCGTTTGTATGAAAACGTAGTCCGCCGTGAGCTCCGTACCCGTCCGGGACAACTTTTCAGCCGTGAAGACCTGATGCGTTCCATGCGTGAAATCCAGCAAATGGGACACTTTGACCCCGAACAAATCCAACCGGATATCCAGCCCAAACCGGAAGACGGTACGGTGGATATAGGTTATGACCTCGTCTCCAAAGCCAACGACCAGGTAGAGTTCTCTGCCGGTTGGGGACAGACAGGTATTATCGGTAAACTGAGTCTGAAGTTCACCAACTTCTCCGTTGCCAACCTGTTGCATCCGGGTGAGAACTACCGCGGTATCCTGCCGCAGGGTGACGGCCAGACACTGACTATCAGCGGCCAGACCAATGCCAAATACTATCAGTCATACAGTGTATCGTTCTACGATCCGTGGTTCGGCGGCAAACGTCCGAATGCGTTCTCCGTATCTGCATTCTACTCCCGCCAGACGGATATCAGCAGCCGTTACTATAACGATGCGTACATGAACAGTTATTACAACAGCTACTATAGCGGCATGTACGGTTATGGTATGTACAACTATGGCAACTATAACAATTATGAAAACTATTACGACCCCGACAAGTCCATCCAGATGTGGGGATTGGCTGTAATGTTCGGTAAGCGTTTGAAATGGCCGGATGACTACTTCCAATTTACGGCAGAATTGTCCTACCAGCGTTATATTCTGAGCGACTGGCAATACTTCCCCGTTACCAACGGTAAGTGTAACAACCTGAGTATAAACCTCACCTTGTCGCGCAGTTCTATCGACAATCCTATCTATCCGCGCCAGGGTTCCGAATTCTCGCTGTCGGCACAACTGACACCGCCCTACTCCCTGTTCGACGGTACAGATTACAGCAAGTACAGTACCAGCAATCAGGATGATATGAACAAGATGCACAAATGGATAGAATACCACAAGTGGAAATTCAAATCCAAAGTATACATCCCGTTGATGGACCCTATCGCTGTAAAACGCACTCCGGTGCTGATGGGACGCGTAGAATTCGGTCTGCTGGGACACTACAACAAATACAAGAAATCTCCGTTTGAAACCTTTGACGTAGGTGGCGACGGTATGACAGGATATTCCAGCTATGCAACCGAAAGTGTCGCCTTGCGTGGATATGAGAACAGCTCTCTTACTCCTTATGGCTACGAAGGTTATGCATACGCACGTCTCGGTTTGGAATTAAGATATCCGCTGATGCTGGAAACAAGTACCAGTATTTATGCGTTAACTTTCGTTGAAGCCGGTAACGCCTGGCACGACGTAAACAAGTTCAACCCGTTTGATTTGAAACGTTCTGCCGGTGTCGGTGTCCGCATCTTCCTGCCTATGATTGGTATGATGGGTATCGACTGGGCCTACGGTTTCGACAAGGTACTCGGTTCCAAGCAATACGGCGGCAGCCAGTTCCACTTCATCCTGGGACAAGAGTTCTAATTTGTTTAACTAAAACCAGAACATTATGAGAAAGAGTTTATTAATCATGTTTCTGCTGTTTGCCGCAGGCATTACAGCCAATGCACAGAAGTTTGCCTTGATCGACATGGAATATATCCTAAAGAATATCCCTGCCTATCAAAGTGCGAGCAATGAATTGAACCAAGTGTCCAAACAGTGGCAAAACGAAGTCGAGAAGCTGGGCAAAGAAGCCAAGAGCTTGTACGACAGCTACCAGGCATCCGTCAAAACTCTTTCCGATGCACAAAAGACAAAGAAAGAAGAAGAGATTGTTGCCAAAGAGAAATCCGCAGCCGAACTGCGCCGTAAATACTTCGGTCCGGAAGGCGAACTTTTCAAAAAGCGTGAAGCGCTGATGCAGCCCATCCAAGATGAAATCTATGAAGCTGTAAAGGCAATCTCCACACAGAAAGGTTACGCTGTAGTAGTGGATCGCGCATCCGCATCAAGCATCATCTTTGCCTCTCCGAATATTGATATTAGCAATGAAGTGCTTGCTAAATTAGGATATTCAAATTAATTTCATACATTTGCAGCCTATACAAAGAATTATCATTCAAAATAAATAGTAAATATTATGCTTAAAAAAATCGCACTGCTCGTAGTTATGTTTGCCCTCCCTCTGGGAGCTATGGCGCAAACTAAATTCGCTCACATGAACTCTCAAGAAGTAATTGTCACCATGCCGGAATACACAAAAGCACAAGCCGACCTGGATGCTATGTCTAAAGAGTATCAAACAGAAATGCAACGTACCCAGGAAGAGTTCAATAAGAAATATCAGGAATTCTTGGCACAAGCCGACTCACTTCCGAAAAACATTGCAGAAAGACGTCAGAAAGAACTGCAGGACATGGCACAACGCCAAGAACAGTTCCAGCAGGAAGCATATCAGTCTATGCAAAAGGCACAGCAGGATGCCATGACTCCTATCTATAAAAAGCTGGACGAAGCTATCCAGGCTGTAGGTAAGGCTGAGGGTGTAGTATATATCTTCGACCTGGCCCGTACTCCGATACCTTATGTAGGTGCACAGAGTGTAGATGTAACTGCCAAAGTTAAAACGCAACTCGGCAT
>ERZ791840.1553-NODE-1553-length-11112-cov-2.409876_pt1 | contig 11112 bp, 10 predicted proteins | sample MGYA00510291_ERZ791840 | MGnify/ENA primary metagenome ERZ791840 (study PRJEB30046, sample SAMN00715256) | human gut metagenome | study: EMG produced TPA metagenomics assembly of the A metagenome-wide association study of gut microbiota in type 2... | reverse complement strand
CGAGATCCAGACCGCCATCCTCATCCCAAAGGCGAGCTACGAAAACTGCTATGGCTACTACATCAAGTACGCCATGAGAAACGCGATGGACATCGCGACGCTCGGGTGCAGCGTGAACGTGCGCCTGTCGCCCGACAAGCAGACTATTGAGCGCGCCCGCATCGCCTACGGCGTTGCCGGTCCTGTGCCGATGCGCTGCCCGAGCGCGGAGGCAGCTGCCAAGGATAAACCCTTGACACTTACGACAGCGGAAGAGTTCTCACTCGCCGTGCTCAACGATATCCACACGCGTGACAGCTGGCGCGCCTCCAAGGCGTTCCGCGAACACATCGCGGTCGAAATGGCCAAGCGCTGCCTGATCGAGTCTATCAAACGGGCGGGAGGTGTCATCAAATGAGTCAGTACAAGCTGGTGCGATTCAACTTAAACGGCAAGGACGTTGAGAAAATGGTCGACGTGCGTGCGTCGCTGACCGATATGCTGCGAAACGATTACCATATGACGTCCGTAAAGAAGGGCTGCGAGGTCGGCGAGTGCGGCGCCTGCAACGTCATCATCGACGGCGAGGCATTCAACTCGTGCATCTACCTCGCCGTCTGGGCGGACGGCAAGCACATCCGCACGCTCGAAAGCCTGATGGGGCCCGACGGCGAGCTGAGCGACATCCAGCAGGCGTTCATTGAAGAGACCGCTGTCCAGTGCGGCTTCTGCACGCCGGGCTTCATCATGACTGCGGTCGAGATCTTGGAGACGAACCGCCTCTACACCGATGACGAGCTCAGAAAGCTCCTCTCCGGCCATCTGTGCCGCTGCACGGGCTATGAAAATATTCTGCGCGCGGTGAAAAAGACGATGTATCGCCGCCTCGGCCTGCCGCTTCCGGAATAAGGCCGCGCCTTTACAAAATCGAAACAGGAAAAAATATTGTCTTCTTACGAAATCGGTGCTATAATCCAAATAGCACCGATTTTGTTTCAAGGCGCGAAAAAGGAGGAATCTTTATGGTCATTACGGTTGGCAGACAATACGGCAGCGGCGGACGCGAGATCGGCACGATGCTTGCCAAGCAGCTCGGCATCGCCTATTACGACGACATGCTGCTCAAGGAGGCGGCAGAGGAGAGCGGACTTTGCGAAGAGCTGTTCCGTTCCTTTGACGAACGCCCGAAGAGCTTTCTCTATTCCATCGCGATGGACCCCTATTCCTTCTCGATGAACCATGTGACGCCCAAGGGCTCCATCGAACAGCAGGTGTACCTGGCGACCTACGACACGATCAAAAAGCTCGCCGACAAGGGCCCCTGCGTCCTGATCGGCCGCTGCGCGGACTACGCGCTCAAGGATCGCGACGACGTCATCAATCTCTTCATCACGGCTCCGCTCGAAAACCGCATCAAGCGCGTTGCCGCCCGCAACGGCATCAGCGAGAACGAGGCGAAAGACCGCATCAAGAAGACGGATAAGTCCCGCGCTTCCTACTATAACTACTATTCCGCCAAGGACTGGGGCGATGCCAAGAGCTATGACCTCTGCATCGATTCGAGCCTGCTCGGCATCGATGGCACGGTCGAGCTTTTGAAGGACCTTATCCGCATCAAGGGCATCAAGTAAACGAAAAATCTAAAAAAGCAGCCGTTTCATACGGCTGCTTTTTTCCGCTATTCACGGCGGTTCAACTTGACGAAAAAGGGAAGAGCGAATTTGTGAAAAAAGTTTACGCTTTCCCCCTATGCAAAAGAGCAAAAATACGCTAAAATAGTAGCTGTGAAAATTTGAACTTGTTCCTGAAAGGGGAGATTATGAGCATGGCTCAACTCAAGTATAAGCGCGTGCTGCTCAAGATCAGCGGCGAGGCGCTGGCGGGCGACAAGCACTTCGGCTTCGACTTCGACGTCGTTTCCAAGGTGTGCGACGTCATCAAAAAGTGCACGGACATGGGTGTGCAGATGGGCGTCGTCATCGGCGGCGGCTATCTTGTTGTTGATCTGGTCCACCATCTTGGCGGTGAAGCCGTCGGTGTCGAGAGAGGCTTCCTGATATTCGGTGTTGATGCTGCCCACGTTGGTGCAGCCGGTGATGGCGCCGAGGTTGTAGCCTGCGATGCCGCCGGTGGAAGATTTGCCGGTGACGATGGCGCGGGCAGTGCTGTGGTCGATGGTGCCTTCGGACTCGTTGCGGCCCACGATGCCGCCCACCTCGCTGTCGCCGGTGACGACGCCGGTGAACTGGCAGTTGATGAGGGTACCGTGGTTGATGCCTACGATGCCGCCGGTGGTGGTGTCGGCAGAGTCAGAGACAGACACGATGCCCCGCACGCTCAGGGACTCGATGGAGCCCTGTTCCTCCACGATGCCGAAGAGACCCGCCGGGGAATACTGGCCCGTAATGGTCAGGTCCGAGATGGTGTGGCCATTGCCCTTGAGCTGTCCGCTGAAGGACGGGATGGGCTCCCACAGCATCCCCTCGAGGGAGAGGTCTTTCTGTAGAATAACCGTCTTGCCCACCGACCACTGGTCGTAGGCACAGCTCCTGGCCAGCGAAAGCAGGTCCGAGACGCTGTTGATGTAAATGGTATCGCCGTCGTCAGACGCGAACACCGGCAGTGCGATGCTCAGCGCCAGCACAGCGGCCAGAAGCGCAGCCGTCAGGCGGCGCAGCAGATGGTTACTGGTCTTCATTCTGCACCTCCTGTTGTTTATTGTCGTCCAGTTCCTGAGAGACGTTGCCCGAGATGACGGTCAGCTGGACGTCGCCGTCCACGATGGCGTTCATCGTACCGGCCACAGAGCCGTGGATCTCGCCCTGCACGATGCCGTTGACACGCATACGGCCATTGCCGCTGCTGCGGGCCACCAGCTTCGGCACAGCAAAGGAGGTACGGTCCACGATGCGGGTGCCGATGAGCAGGATCTGAGGCAGGACGAAGAGGACGAGGATGATGGAGATGATGGTGCCTCGGCCCAGACACTGGCCGATGCCCACGATGCAGGCGTCGGAAGTCATCTGGCCGATGAGGATGCCGGACACGGTCATGATGGTGCCGGAAGTCAGGATGGTCGGGAACGCGAAGTTGATGGTCTCTATCATGGCCTGCTTGTGCTCCATCTTATCCTTCAGCTCGTTGAAACGGGTGGCGATGACGATCGCGTAGTCGATGTTCGCGCCCATCTGGATGGAGCTGACGATGAGGTAGCCCATGAAGTAGAGGTTGGTCCCCATGAAATACGGGAACGAGAAGTTTATCCAGATAGCGCCCTGAATGACCACGATGAGCAGGATGGGCATACCGACGGACTGGAAGGTGAACAGCAGCACCAGCAGGACGATGAAGATGGACACGACGTTGACGACGACATTATCGACGGCGAAGGACTTCTGGAAATCGTACTCGTTGGTGGCGTCACCGGCCATGTACAGCTCGCCGTCCGGGTAATACTTCCGGGCGATGGAGCGGATGGTGTCGGTGAACTCATAAGTAGTCTGGCCGGGTTCCAGAGAGGGGCTCAGGTAGATGAGGACGCGGTTGTAGTCGTTGCCCTGCAGCTGGGCCAGTGCGCTCTCCATCTGGTCGCGGGCGTCGTGGAGGTCGTCCAGGTCTTCCTGAGAGAGGGAGACGATGCCGGTGTCGGCCTCGTCGCAGACGTAGAGGAACATATCCACGAGCGGCACTTTATAAGAGGCGAAGTTGCCGATGATCTGGCCGTACTCCTCGTTCTCGATGGCGTAGGCGGTGTAGATCATCTGGGCGGCCTCGTAGTCCAGATCGGCCATCTCGGAGAACTGGCGGGCGGTGAGCTTGTCTTCCAGCATATAGCCGTCCTGGGCCTCGATGTTGGACAGACCCTTGGTGGAGTCTATCTCATCGCAGCTTTCCAGCTCCTCCAACATCTTTTTCTCGATGCTGTAATCGTCGTTCTTGGGGTAGACGAGAGCCACGAGGTTCGACTTGGTGAAGTTCTCTTCGATCATCTGGTCCGCGATGAGGGATTCGTTCATCTTCGGCACCTTGATGACATCGTAGCCGTAGGCGTAGGGACAAAGGTTCGAGAAGTGGTGACCGATGAGGATGACCACCAGGAAGATAACAGGGATGACCTTGCGGGTGCGCCATGCAAAACGGCCCACGAAGGGGATCTCCGGCACGAAGTTCCTGTGCTTGGTCTTATCCATGTAGGGTCCGAAGAGCATCAGCAGGCCGGGCATGACCACGAACACCGAGAGCATCGCAAAGAGGATGGACTTGATGAGGCAGATGGCCATATCGGAGCCGATGCGGAACTGCATGAACAGCATGGCCACGAGGCCGCCGATGGTGGTCAGGGAGCTGGAGCTGATCTCGGGGATGCTCTTGCTCAGGGACTCGATGACGGCCTCCTTCAGAGGCATGGTCTGGTGTTCTTCCTTGAAGTGGTTGCAGAAGATGATGGCGTAGTCGATGGACAGCGCCAACTGCAAGATGCTTGTGACCGAGTTTGAAATGAACGAGATTTTGCCCATCAGGAAGTTTGTGCCCTGATTCAGTACGAGCGCGACCACAAACGTCAGAATGAGCACCGGCACCTCGCCGTAGGTCTCGGACGTGAAGAGCAGCACGAGCACGATGACGATGGCGACATACACCATGATGACGCTGATCTCGTGGTCGATGGTCTCCTGCTGCGTGTTGCCAAGGTCCGTGTCGACATACAGATCGTAGTCGGACAGGTATTCCTTCACGGCTTCGAGCGAGTCGAGACAGGCCTCGTCATCCTCGCTGTAGGCAAAGGTGATGGAATAGAGGGCGGAGAGGTTATTATAATGTGCGGTGGTCTCGTCGTAGTCCACGCTCTGCACGCCCTTGATCTCCTTGATCTTGGGCTCGAGCGCGGCGGCCTGCTCTGGTGTGATGTTGGCCACCATGACCTCGGCCGTGCCATAGGTCGTGAACTGCTCGTCCATGATGTCGAGCGCCTGCTTCGTCTCGGAATCAGACGGCAGGTAGTACGTCAGGTCGCTCTCGACCTCGACCCAGTTGCGGGAAAAGGCGGAGAATACGAGCAGAATGATCGTGAGCAGAAAGATGAGATTTCGCTTGTCGACGATGACCGTCGACAGCTTTTCCATAAAGCTGGAGCCGGTCTTCTTGGTTTCGTTACTCATGGCGGTACGCATTGCCTCCTTTCTCGTGAGTGGGTCTTCGCTTCTTCATGCGCTCAAGGCTGCTTTTGATCGGCGGCTCGGGGCGAGCTGCACCACGTCGCCGAGCGAACAGTCGAGCTGGCGGCAGATGCGCACAAGCACCTCGAGCGAGACGAGCTCATTTTTCGAGAGCTTGGCGAGCGTGTTGGAGCTGATGCCGACCTCGCGCGCAAATTCCGTTTTATTTAAGCCCTTGTCGATGAGGAGCTTAAAAAGGTTGCTGTAGGTAACATACATGGTGGTACCTCCTGTTCAATCGTCAACATTATATGAAAATATCCGGAAGAAGCAAGATTAAATTTGCAAAAGCAGATATTTTTTGAACAAATCTGGCAAAGTGACAAAAACAGGCCAGTACAGATGAACAATGCGCAGCCCCTTTTGAAGCGGGGTTTTGTTGATCGAGTGAAGGAGAAAATAAAAAAGGGGCAAGGAAGCACCGGAGAGCGGTAAAAAGACATCTTGACTTTTGCACTGTCAGTTACTATGTTTCAGTTAGAGATGACTAACTGACGCAAAACGAAAGAAAATCGGAACGAGAGCATAGCGAGACGAGGCAGAACGAAGGAAACAGGTATTTTTAGGATAAGAGGAGACTTGGCTATGAAAATTTTAGTATTCGGCGCGGGCGTGCTCGGCTGCAATCTGGCGCGGAATTTCTTCCGCGCGGGAAAGGACGTCACGCTGCTGGCGCGGGGAGCATGGGGCGAGAGCATCCAAAAAAACGGCCTTCGGATCAAGGATAAGTTTTCGCCCCGCATGTCGGTCAGGCGCATTCCGGTCACGGCGGAGCTGAAAGCGGAGGACAAGTACGACGTGATCTTCGTCGTCCTGCGCTATACGCAGCTCGACGCGATCCTCGATACCCTGCGGACGAATCCGACAAAGAATATCGTCTTTGTGGGAAACGACATGCGCGCAAGTGCGCTGAGCGCTTCGCTGCCGGAGAAAAACGTGATGTTTGCCTTTGCGTCTTCGGCAGGCCATCGGGAGCGGGAGTATGTGGCGTCCGTCGACCTCAAAAAGCTCAAGGGCAACACGGCCTATTTAAGCCGACTGATCGACGCTAATAACGAGGGCTACCGCGCGATCAGAAACGCGGGACATGAAATTTTGCCGAAGGACAACGTGGAGTTTGAAGGCGCGGCGTACCACAAGACCTGTCTGCGCTTTTTTAAGCTCATGTCCGCCACGAGCCTCGGAAAGATCTGCGCGTCCGACCACGCGATGAACGCGGTCGACGAAATGAGCGCGCTGAACCGCGATTTGAAGGCTTTCTTCGATGAAAACGGCGCGAAATATTCCGTGTGGCAGGAGCTTGAGCAGGAAGTCGCAAAATACCTGAAGTGAACAAAGGGGAAGCGCCCGTCATTTGGCGGGCGCTTTTTTTGCCCGCTCACGGAAAAATCAGACTTCGGCGAGGCATCGGTGAATTTTTCGACAGATATTGCCAAAGCGGATGATCCATGACTGATACTGAGAGCGCCCGGACAAAAAATGTTTGGGCACTCTTACTGTATGAATAAATTGTAATTTTCCCATGATTAAGAAGTAAATATTGTAAAGGAAACTTGACAAGATGGGCGCGTCATGCTATAGTAAGTTTGTAAAGGAAACTTGTCATGCAAGGAGGCGTTTTTTTGAAGAATAAAGTTGAGCAGTTACGAAAGGAGCGAGGATTAAATCAAGATGATTTTGCAAAAATGCTTCGTGTTTCAAGACAAACCATTAGTTCAATCGAAACAGGAAAGTATAATCCATCATTGGAATTAGCTTTTGCAATTTCAGACTTTTTTGGTAAACGGATTGAAGAAATCTTTATCTATGAAAGAGGTGCAGAAAATGAAAAAGAGTAATTTGATAACCGGGATACTATATGTGCTTTTCGGTGTGGTTTGTTTGATTGTTGCGCTATTGATTGAAACAAAGTTAGAGGGCATTTTATGGGGCTTTGCTGGCGCAGGTATCTTCCCTGGAATTATGATGATATGCAAATATTTTTATTGGAGTTCCCCCAAGAATAAAGAGCAATACGAAGAACGTTTGGAGAACGACCGAATTGAGCAACATGACGAGTTGAAAACAAAAATTAGAGATAGAGCCGGAAGATATGCTTACGGCATAGGACTGGTGGTTATTTGTTTCTCTATTTTGGTTTTCAGTATTCTCGGAGCATTGGAAGTTATCGACAATGCTCGCATGATCATACTCTATCTCAGCGGATATTTAATGTTTCAAATTATCACAGGAATTATCATTTTTAATAAGTTGATGAAAAAGTATTAAGGGAAATCTCTTTAGGAACTAAAGGGCGCACTTCTATACTCTCCTATCGGGAGTATAGCACAAGGGATGATGACGGGAATGTGGAGGATAGCGGAACTCTGCTGCTGCGCATGGTGTGTTGCACAAGGCGCTGCAGCAGGCGGTGGCAATCGGTTATCTGCGCTTCAATCCTGCCGATGCCTGCAAGCTGCCTCGCGTGGAGCATAAGGAGATCAAGCCGCTGGAGGGGTGAAAACAGAAAAAAGGAGCGGAGCTGCGCCCCGCTCCTTTGCTATCTACAAATCGAAGTCCAAGCAATTTTTCCTTTAAACGCGGATATTATCTTCATCAATCGATAACACCGCTCATCACATCACGATACGTCTTATCCAAAAGCTCGCGTAAATCCGATGTGTCCGCCTGATAGCGTTCATTATTGATCGAAATGGTATCTTCATCCAGTTCAACAGGGATATCTTTGTCCGATATTTGAATCCAAAAATAGTAAAAGCTATCCGACATCCTGTCTACTTGATCCGTTGTTTCCTGCACATCCAGTTCATTGATAGCACGCACGATCTCTTTCAGTCGGTCATCGTTTGTCACCATATAATTCGGCTCATTTTGAGGGTAAATTTTAAAACTGATATAGTTTGCGTTTTCGGCGTCGAGCGGAAGTACGCTGTGATCGTGGCAAAAATAGGCGATAGCCGAGACGATCAGGATCAAACCGAAAATGCAAAAAAGTTTTTTCTTCATCGCTGGCAGCCCCCTTGAATACTGTTTTTAAATTCACTGATATTTTAAGTATATCATGCAAAAGCAGCCGCAGCAACTTTTTCAAGGCAGTTGTGCGCTTTTTTGTGCGCTTTTGGAGTTTTCACGCATTTTCGCACTGCGCATTTCGCTATCAAAAGTTGCAAAAAAGCCTTGAAATCATACGATTTCAAGGCTTTTAGCTGGTCCGAGTGGCGAGACTTGAACTCACGGCCTCTTGACCCCCAGTCAAGCGCGCTACCAACTGCGCCACACCCGGATGATGTGTACTGCTCAATGTCAGCTTAGATAGAATAGCACACCAGTCCGGAAAATGCAAGTCCTAATTTGAAATTTTTTCAAAAATTTTGTCGAGACCTCACCACGGGACTTCTTCATCCGCGCGCAGATAGAAGTGTCCGGCCTGCGGCGTGACGCCGGCGTTGGAAAACAGCTCTTCGAGCGTAACGAACTCGTAGCCCTGCTCACTAAGAACGTCGATGGTCTGAAGTGCGGCCTCGACACTCGTGTCATATGGGTCGTGCAGGAGAACGATGTCGCCGCTTTTGGCGTTTTCGATGATGTGGTGCGCGACGAGGTCCCTGTTGCGCACGCTCCAATCCATCGTGTCGATCGTCCAGTAGATGAGCGGGACGGAGACGGCGCTTTTGAGTGCGTCGCTTGCAAAGCCCCAGGGCGGGCGCAGCCAGTAGTCACCGTCGCCGAGGATGGCGCGCAGCGTCTCGTCCGTTTTCTGGATTTCGGCAAGTGCAGCGGCGTCAGCGCTGTCAAGACGGATGTGCGTGTAGCTGTGGCCGCCGACCTGATGGCCTTCGTCTTTCATGCGGCGGACGAGATCTTCGTTGCCTGCGATCTGCTCGCCGATGAGGAAGAACGTCGCGTGCGCGCTGCGCTCCTTGAGCCCGTCAAGGAGGGTGGCGGTTGTCTGCGGGGAGGGGCCGTCGTCAAAGGTCAGCGCAATGCAGCGCCGCAGTTGGGATGGGGCCGAGACGGCGACAGCTTGGCCGTCTTTGGCGCAGGAAAAGCAGAGTGCAAGAAAAGTCAACAAAAACAGCAGCAAGAGCGCGAAACGTCGTTTCAAGATCATCACCTCAGCCTCTATTTTACGCAGCAGGCGGACAAAAAAGACCAAGCTGTATGACAGATGATGGAAAAAGTTTGTAAAAAGGAGCTGAAAACGAGAATTCCGCTTGCATACGGCGCGAGGATATATTATAATCCAAACATGCTGAATACTAATAGGAAAGGAATATCCTATGGAGAGCAAAAAGTTAGAAGCGCTGCTGATGGCGGTAGACCTCGGCAGCTTTACCAAGGCGGCGGAGGTGATGGGCTACACGCAGTCCGGCCTGACGCACATGATGAATTCCCTCGAGCGCGAGGTCGGCTTCACGCTGCTTGAGCGCGGGCGCGGCGGCGTCCGCCTGACGAAGGACGGCGAGCGCGTGGCGCCCGCCATCCGCGAATTCTTGCAGGCCAACGCGCGGCTTGACAGCACGATCGCGCAGGTGGCGTCCTCGCGCAGCGAGGTCATCCGCGTGAGTGCGTTCGCCAGCATGGCCATGCACTGGCTGCCGAGCATCATCCGCCGCTTTCGTGAGGAGCGGCCCGACGTTGATGTCGACATCCGCATGGCCGACCACATCCGCAGCCCCTATGAGCTTTTGGCGCAGGGGAAGATGGATGTCATCTTCGTCAGCCATCAGGAAGAGGAGAGCGGCTACGAGTGGATCCACCTGCGCGACGACACGATGTATGCCGTGCTGCCCAAGGACTATCCCATCGACGGGCGCACGGGGTATCCGCTGAGCGAGTTCGACGGGCGTGACTTCATTATGCCTGCGCAGGGCTTTGACAAGGACATCATGCGCATCTTCAACCGCGTGGGCGTCAAGCCGCACATCCTGCCGACGGCAGTGGACGACCCGACGGTCATCAGCATGGTCGAGCACGGCCTCGGCGTGAGCATGATGACGGAGCTGACGCTGCGAGGACGCGGCGACGGCGTGCTGCTCGTGCCGGTGGAGCCCAAGTCGGCATGGCCGTGCGCGCGGGCGAGGGGCGGCAGGCGTCGCTCCAGCAGTTCCTTGAGTGCGCGCAGACGGTGCTCACCGAGCTGGAGCCCAAATGAAAAAAGACTTGTAACGCGGCGCAAAAACGGGTAAAATAATCGATACGACTCGAAAAGGAGAAAAAGGTTTTCCATGCTGACGTTCAAACCCGTTGCGCAGCGGGATCTTTCCCGCCTGCGTCGCTATTATAAGAATTGCAACTACCAATTATGCGAGTATTCCGCGCTCGTCAAGCTGATGTGGCGCGGACACCTGCACCCGCAGTATGCCGAGGCGGCGGGCTGCCTGATCGTGAAAAACTGCATCGACGGCAAGCCCTGCTTCGACTATCCCGTGCCGGGACCGGACGGCGATGAGGAGGCCGCGCTTTGCGCCATTGAGGATTACTGCGTGGAGCAGGGTATCTCGCTCGAGCTGTCCGTCGTGCCAAAGGAGAAGGCGGCGAAGCTCTTAGAGCGCTATCCGCGCTTCCACCTCAACAATTTTCGTTCCTGGCGCGACTATATTTACGAGGCGAACGATCTGCGCGAGTTCCCGGGCCGCCATTACAGCGGCCAGCGCAACCACGTCAACAAATTCCGCAAACTCTATCCCGAGGCGCAGTTCCGTGCGCTGGGGAAGGATGATCTGCCGCTGATCGAGCGCTTCTGGCAGGACTATACGGAGGTGTTTGAAAAGACCTCGCAGTCGGCCAGGCAGGAGTTGGCGCTTGCCAAGACGATGCTGCGCTTGACGGGCGCGTCGTGGCTCTATGTCGGCGGTATGGAGTACGAGGGGCGGCTCATTTCTATCGCGATGGCTGAGCGCTGCGGCGAAACGCT
>ERZ791840.1548-NODE-1548-length-11136-cov-2.765364_pt1 | contig 11136 bp, 9 predicted proteins | sample MGYA00510291_ERZ791840 | MGnify/ENA primary metagenome ERZ791840 (study PRJEB30046, sample SAMN00715256) | human gut metagenome | study: EMG produced TPA metagenomics assembly of the A metagenome-wide association study of gut microbiota in type 2... | reverse complement strand
GTGACTGTTACTTACACAAAATGCCACAGGTTATGAAATCCTGCTCGGAACCAAATGCAAAACCTCCGCAGGTGAGAAATACCCGGTTAATAATTTGTAAAACGTACAGAAGGTAAAAATACCGTAACTGTAACCTTTACAAACGTAAAGAAAGGCACATGGTATGTGACAGTATGTTCCTGGAATAAGATCTCCAAGAATAAATCCAGAGTTTACAGTCCATATTCCACAGTGAAAAAATTTAAGACAAAAAAATAGTTTCTCTTTCCTAGATAAAAGCGGCGGCTGAAATAGTCGTCGCTTTTATCATGCGTCACTGTTGCATAAAATATCCTCAAATGCCAATTCTGAGCATTTGAGGACAACCGTATTTAGCATCCAAATATACACCGCCCTTGCATTACCTGTTAATTTTCAGATAATGCAACAATCCGTGTTCTTCCTGTCATTCAGTAAAACATGGATTCCCACCCAGCCAGATATTACTGTTTTTCTAAAACAATAATATCCAGCCTGTGCAAATATCAGCCGGTTTTATCTGATGTCTGCACCCTGGGTGTACATTCCTAATTTCATATATTCTCTATCATTCTCATTACGCATACATTCATTAATTTTAAATGGATATTTTTGCAATTCCCACCTCTTTCTGTCCTGCGACTTTAGTAAATTAAAAAAATTAGGATGTGGCGAAAGCTTCTGTTAGCTTTCAGAAGCTTCCGTCACATATATGTTACTCTCTTGTTATTCTTTAATCTCCTCCTCATCTTCGGTTTCTTCTTCCGCTGTAATGTTAAGATAAGGCTCCATATTCAGTTCTGCCTGCTTGCAGGGATAATTAGAAAACACATAAACTGTACAGTCCTCTCTTAATACTCTTGCTCTTCCAATAGCCTGTTCCAGTTCTGTTTCGATAAGGAATAACTGGAGATTCCGCATGGATTTATCAGCAAACGTCATGATGCGAAATTCGTAATTGTTACGCTCTACTCTATGATTGGTAATGTTTCCTGCGGTATTATAGCCCAGTGCTTCACCCAACAATTTATACAGAGCAGGTCTGTTATGTGGTGTACCCACAATTGCAATATCTTTACCTTTCAGATTGTCAAAGCCTTCTGTCTTGCCAAAATGGATATCCAGATCCGTATCTATCATCTTAAAAGATATAACAGGCACATCGCCTGCAATTTCTTTAATCTTCTGCTGAACTTTTTCAGTCCCTGCAGTTTTTATGCACTTCCGGCTCATAGTGTGTGCTGTATACTGGATAACATGTCCTTTATATTTTGCATCCGGGACATTCCAGAAGCGTACCCTCTCACCTCCACCTGATACATCTTCATATAATTTTTCATTAACAGAAGCTGACAAAATAATCATCTTTCTTGGAGGAAGTTCAATTTTTTTACAGAACATGATTTCCTCATGTACACGATCCATGACTACACACGAACTTTCCAGAAGCATTGGCAAAGGTCCGCTTATTTCATCAGCCTGTTTATAGAGTTTTTCCAGTTTACAGACATTAGGCTTCGTAAATGAAATCTGCTTTGTTTCCTGATCTTCCATCTCAAGGATTAGCTTCAATTTTTCTCTGTCATTTGAAGAAAGCATATTCTTTTCGATAATTTTCTTTACATCTCCTAATGACAGAGACCAGTTTCGTTTAAACAGGGTTATCAGAAAATCTTCATCTATAATGATCTCATAATCCTTTAATGTATCCATATTCATCATCTGAAAATAAGCATGAGTTGTCACGATACATCTTGATGTTTCCAGTCCCTGCTTTTTTCCCGTCAGATGATCTAATTCCTGGCACTGGTATTTTGTTAACTTATTATAATTTTCGTTCTTATATGTCCTGATCTGCTTTACCACAAATCGACCATATCCATTTTCATAAAGTTTTTTTACCATTTCTTCCAAATCTGGCAGGTCAAGTTTTTTAATGGTTTCGTAAACACTTTCTGTCTGCGTACACTTGATTCCTTTATATTTAAGTCTTTGGACCACTTCTGCCTGTAATTTACAGGTTGGAACTGCAATAATGAACTTTTTGTCTGGGCTTTCCTGTATGATATTACAATAAGCTTCCGTTTTTCCAAGTGCTGTCTGGGCCTTGATTACATAGATATTATCATCTTTTGCATCTACAGCTTCACGTAAACAAATTTTTAACTGTTCCTGGCAATTAGCCAATGGCAAATATGTATCGAGATTGGAAAGCTTTCTGATTTTTGATCCACATTTTGAATAAATAGTTGAACCGCCACATTGCTCTGCATATGGACATCCCTTATTACACCCAGAAGGCATATAATCATTGTCTACGTTATACTTCCAATGACTTTTCCATTTTGAATGATGCTCTGGCAATGCTTCAAAAAACCATGTTTTTCCACCTTTTATGAATCTCAGATTCGTTGCAAGAATAAATTTCTCGTCATGTTCCAGATCTCTTATTTCTTCTGTAAATTCTTTAAACAGCAGACACATTTCCATCAGTGTTTCTTTATTAATCGTAATAGTTCTTAATGTTGAAGCTTCAGTATTATTTTTTCCGGTTTTGTTCTTATAGTTGATTATTTTTTTATTGTTTTTCGGAAGAAACATTACAATGTTACCATCTTCTACTCTTTCCAGATCAATCTGCATAGCATTTGCCTGTGCTGCCTCATAAATCGCCAGTTTATTATTAATAATTGCAACATTCAGATTCTTGGCAACCGTTTTTAATCTTGCACCGTAGTTATCGTCCTTTTTTTCTCTGAAATATTCATGGAATGCATACCAGACATCCCTTATGGATATTCTATTTTCAGGAAATGCTTCGATCACCTTTTTCCCTCCAAGAAACATTCTGCAAAGTTCCTTGCATTTCTGATCTGCTTTTAAATCGGTGTCATCAAACATTATTAAAAGCAGATTGTTTACCACATTTGCGATACGACTGTCTTTTATCCAGTCATCTAATACAAATACTGCCCGGAATTTTTGATTTTCCTTTGACCATCTCAATGAACGATATGTAAATGTATAATTAAGTCCATATTTCTGACATTTTTCTTTGAATTTTTCATAATCAGGATTCTCATCAAAATCCAATACTAAAAATATCTGCTTCTCAAAGCTGTTATCATTTCGCGTGTTATTACACATATTAGCTCTGATAAATGCTTTATAATGTTCTCCCACTTCATATATAATTTCTTCTATCGAAAGTACTTCTTTATTTTTTGCAACACGATTACTGATTCTTCCAAAAATCCTATCACCTTTCGGTGGTTTCTTTCTTATCTGGTGCTTGTCAATATTAATCTCAAATTTGTCCATCATATGCCTCTTTCCATAAATACACAAATTTATTTGTCAGGTGTGCAAAATACACTATCTGAGATACTTTGGTGGCAAAAAACGAAGTTTTTGTGATTTTGTTAGAATTGTATATAATGCGTGTGTTCCACACGCTTATTATATACAATTCAAACTTTTACACTTCGTTTTTTCTTTGCCAGTCTCTCCAGAAAGCGTATCTGTGTCGAACAGCACTCTTTTACTTGCAAAAACTTTTTCAACTTGTATATTTATCTCTTATATTTTTTACAGCTTTGTTTAGCTCTGTGTTTTTTTCTATAAATGTAAAAAATATATAACCAAGAAACATATTCATAAAAAATAGCAGAAAATAAGGGAGGACGAAATCTTGACAAATTCATTTCCATTCTATAAAAGCACCTCTGATTCCTGCAGTGATCCAATAGACATTATGACTGTTGCTGAAGTTGCTGCATTTCTCGGTGTCGGAAAGAACCGTATTTATGAATTACTTAACAAGGGAACTATTAAAGGATTCCGGATGGGATCTACCTGGAAAATCAGTAAGATGGCATTAGAAGCTTACATTAGAGAATCATCAGGATTGTAATAGTAACGCAAAATACCGGATTGAGTTTTATCATACTCAATCCGGTATCATTTTTTTATTGCTACCATTTTCCATATAATACCGCCGCAGAGATAGCATGTCTCTACGGCCATTATTTTTTCATGTGTATCCAACTTAGATAAGCATTATTATAATCTGTCATAATGCTCATAAATCCAGATTTTTAAAATCAATAGACAAATCCTTGTATATTGCTGTCGGCACAGTATCTTCAAAAGAATATTCATCAATACTGTTATGCTCAAAGTTATATACAATTGTCCGATTCTTCATCGGATCTACAATCCAGTATTCCCTGATACCTGCTGCCTGATATTTCAGCAATTTTACAAGATAATCAAGCTGTTTACTGGACGGAGAAACAATCTCGATAATCCAGTCCGGAGCACCTTTGCATCCCCGCTCATCCAACTTATTCTTATCACAAATAACGGAAATATCCGGTTCAACATAGGTACCAGATGTTTCATCCAGATATACTGCAAATGGAGCCGCATATACCTTGCAGCCGCCTTTATGGGAACGTATATACTCTCTGATAGTACCGGAAATCTCCATGGATAAATCCTGATGTTTTCTGCTCGGAGGTGCCATATAATAAAGCTGTCCATTAATCAGCTCTGCACGTTCGCCATCCGGAAGTGCATAAATATCAGCTATTGTATAAGTATGCTCTTTTGGTAAAGCCATGTTCTCACGCTCCCTTCCTGCTTTTCTATAGTTGTATTATAATCGATTGCCTTAGGATAATCAACGAAAAAAACGGATTGAACTATTCTGCCCAATCCGGTATCATTTATTTTTCAATCATCTTCATTGTAAGAATTATCCTTCATAAGAACCATCTTATTCGTAAGAATCATCCTCTCCGTAAGAACCATCCTCTTCATATGAATCATCCTCTTCGTAAGGATCATCCTCTTCATATGAATCATCCTCATCAAAAAGGAACCCCCAATTCTCTAATAAATCATTTGTTATATATTCATCTTTTTGAGACAATATCATATCTGTCACTTCATTCATACTTTCTATTTCCGGAGTCCACTGGCTCTTTGGCAATGGTTCTATGTATTCTACACACATAATCCCAGTATTTACCATGCTACCGTATACTGCAACCGGTGTATTAGCAAAACTTTGCGATGTGGTAATTCCATTAATAGACATTTCCCCTATTGCACTAAAATCATATGAAAGATTTAAATAATCAAATTTATTTCCTGAAGACAAATATGTTCGATCATCCTGAGGACTATTACAAAAACTTTCCAAAAAATCCTGATCTGAAGTACTTCTGTCCCACGCCTGCCATCTGCTATCCATTCTGAAAATGCCAATACATTTCACAATTTCTCCTATATTTTCCGGCCAATCTCCTGTGAAATAATCATAATCTACTAATCTGGCACTTGCTTTTCCTGAATCATTGCCGCCCATAAATATATGTTCCATATCAATTTGTGGTGCATTTCCTCCGGTTGTCAAAGTCCCCCATACAGTTACAGAAATAGGATGTTCTGATATCCCCTGATTGTCTAATGTCTTATCATATTTATCTGGATCATAATTTACTGTAACATAAGGCATTTGCGGTCCCCAGACTTCTACAGAAAATGCACTTACATTATTAGCAATTAATCTTCCGCTGCAAATAACCTTTTCTCCAACATAATTCTCAAGATCTTCTATGGTATTCGCATTATATAAGTCTTCATACTCACTATCACCGGAAGCATCTTCCGAATAATTTTCTATGCATTCATTTAAAATGGATATATTCTGCCTTTCCACATTATTTAGCATATCATCACTGAAATCTGCTTCATCTATGGTTCCCACATACCAGCTTTTACCAGCAAAATATGCCTGTACATCTGCGTCACTAAATCGAACCCCACGCCGAGCATATATCTCTTTAATAGACATTTTTAACAAACTCTTGTCAAAAGATCCCACTTCATCAGCAGAAATTACTCTTGTTGCGCTGTCTGCAATCAAATATGCATCCGGGTCTGTTGGTAATGAGCCAGTTATAATTGATTCATCATCTTCCTGCCCTGTACCGGAATCAGACTGTTCAGTATCAAAATCTGTGGCCCAAACAAGCATTTCATTTTGTCCGACCAGCAATATTGCCGCCATAAAAAATCCGATAATTTTTTTCTTCATTTCATCCTTCTCCTTGTATAATAGTATTCTTTATTATAATACTAAATTATCTCATTTGTTCGATTAATTTTTCATATACCACCTTTTGAATTTGTTCTTCACTTGGTATACTCTTTTGTAATTCCCATGAAATATCATCAATTATTTCCTGAAATCTTTTTCTTATTGTAACCAAATAATATCCCCCCTTTATCACACCTCCAATTATGCCAAAGATATCATCATCAGATATATTATCTATTTCTTCCACAAATTTTCCCAGTTTCGACTGATTCAAAATTCTATCAATATCAATTTCAAATAATTCCGACGTACCAAAATCGCTAATATCATATGCCTGTATATAACAGCCCATACATTCGCTATATGAATTATAAAAATCAGCCAACGGTTTTATTCTATTTTGATAGTTTTCATTTAAATTATCAATAAGACTATCCAATTCCTGCTCCTTGTCTTCAAAAATATCCTCCCATTCCGAACAAACATCTCTACTACCAGATATTTCCTGAAATACTTTCATAGTATTTATTTGTCCTACTGTTGCTTCAAGCGCATTTTTTATTCTGTAAGATATTTTTACATATCCACTATGCAATTCGGCTGAATAGTCATTTGAAATTTTTAATGAAATATCTCGCCATAACAGTTTAAATATTTCATCTAAAACCTTTTTTCTGCCGAATTGATTTACTACTGTTCCATTTCTAAATTTTACAGATACAGAATTTACAAAATATATTTTTATCTCTTTTCCAAAGTTAGATCTTAAATATTCTTCCATCGCATGTTCCGGTGTTCCCTTTGAAGCACTTTGATTTTCTTTACAATGAGTTATAATGATATGAACATTTTGTGCGATATTTCCTTTTATTGATTTAATAAACTCTATTTCTCCCGGATCTAACCGTCTTCCTCCTAAGTTAATGCAATAAAATATAGTGTGCAACCAATTAAAAACATCGGCATCATTACATTTCGTTTTTATAAATTTAATTATCTCTTCTTTTTGATTGGAATAGTTTTCTACTTCAAGACCTTTTGAATCATAAATTCTCAATGGAATTTTGCCTGTATTATATGTATATGTTGCAAACCCTTGCGTAACAGGCATCCCAGTTGCCGCTTTACATACATCCTTTCCTATAAGATAATTAATAAATGAAGATTTTCCCACTCCAGTTCTTCCTAATAACATTATATTTGCATATTTATTCATCTGATCTTTCCTCTATTGACCCTATTTGATATTATCTTGTGATACCTGCATTGCCCTTTTTATCATATCGGCTGAAAAGGCCATAGTCCAATCTACGGATTCACCATTCATATATTTTTTTACATTCGTATAACAAATTCTTGATATTGCAGTTCCTAATATTCCAGTTATTGAAGCTGCCACTCCCGCATTAACTATACTTCCAACAATCTGTCCAACAATTGGTATCATTTTCAAAATACTTGCTGATATACTTTTTCCAATTTGTGAAATCACAACATCTCCTATTATTCCTTTAGAAATGCTTGCCAAATCACTTACTCCATATAAATCAATTATTCTTCCAACCATAGCTACCTGTATAGGTACTAATATTGCGGCATCAGAAAACGGAATTGGAGTCGCTGCTGCAAGTGCTGATGCAGCTGTAGCAGCTGTTATTGCTTCATCTGCCTGTCGTTTTTTAGCCTCTAAATCGTGCATCTGTGATGCAATAAATTTCTCTCTTAGATCTTTATCATCGATTTGATTTGCTGACCATTTTATCAGTTTCTGTATATCTAACTCCAAACTAGAATCATTGCATGTTTCAAAACAAGGTAAATCATATCGTACTTTATCTTGTATTATTTTCCGTAATATAGTTGCTTTTTCACCATTTTCACTATCCAAATCACATTTTGTAAATACCACACATACTCTATTTCGTATTTGAGCATTATTACTAATATCTTTTAAAATTTTTATATCCATATCTTCTATACGTTCATTAGCAATTGAAATACAGTACCAGATAATGTGAATTTTCTCATTCCTGACGCCATTTTTCAATGTCTCATTCACAGTATTTCCATATGTATCTCCCTGATTCATCTCATATCCAGCAGTGTCTATCAAATTGACACTTAACCCATATTTCTGTCCATAATATATATTATCAAATCCTTGTGTCTCTGGTTTTACATTTGAAACATCTGCCAGATTTCTTTTAAAAACAGAATTAATTAAACTAGATTTACCCGCACCACTTATTCCTAAAAGCATTATATTCGGATACAATTCATCTTTCTTTTCCGACTGATATTTTTTCCATGCTGCATTAATGTTCTCTTCAAATTTATTCATCATACGTCCTCCACAATAGTTTTGTTGAGCATTTATATACCCATGTATAAATATACCACTCTTTAATACACCTTACAATATACTGATAATAAAAATATAATCAGAATATAAGGAGGTCGCCATTTAATGAGAGTAAAAAAAGAAAACCCTTTACGCCAGCTTCCTGTTAATTCTAGTGACTATGGTGAAATCAGGATTCATTTGAAAGAAATATTAGAAGAACGCAATATTTCTCTGAATCAATTGTCCTTCAGAGCTGAAATGCAGCGTACTCAGTTAAGAAACTATAGAGATAATAAAATCCAGCGACTTGATATTGATATACTGAAACGTTTATGCTATGTCCTCGACTGCGATCTGCATGATCTGATCGAATATATTCCTGCTGAAAATTCTTCTGAAAAGCAATAATATATCAGATTTTGCAACATGTATTACCATGTGTTTCGCACAGCATCATAAAAATTTATCCGAAATCATAACAATTCGAGAGCATTCAATTTTATTCTTCCTTGCAAAATTCATCAAAATCTTTTATAATAGAACTGTAAGTTCTTATAAGTATTATAGCTATATACCCTACAAAAGATAACTTGGTGCCTTACGTTTATATAATCCCCTTATAAACAATGCTTAAATAAATTATGCCTGTGCATGCTCGGAAATATATTCACATATTTTGAACAAAGCCATATGTCTCTTTTATTCATAGAGCGGCATAAGAATACTCTTTATTATAAACGAATGTAGTAGACGTGGCATCAACTTCATAAAAAATCCGAGGAGGTAAGCCAATGTTATCTAATGAACTACTGGTTAACGCTATTAAAAGCGGAGCTACAAATGAGGAAATCTACGAAATTGTCAGGTCAATCTATGGAGAGGCTATGAAGAAAACCTATTATTCTTTGCTTAAAAAAGATAAGTATTATCAATCGCTTCTTGCTAAAACAGATGAAGCCGAGAAAAAGCTGAACCAGCAAGAGATGTCTGTTGAAGCCAGAAATGCTGTAGACCATTTTATTGATTTATCTACGGAAATAGATGATGAATCTCATGCCGTATTGTATCTTGCAGCATTTATAGATTCATACCGTTTTTTCAAGGCATTGGGACTTGTAATTTGCGAGACTATGAAGAAAAGTCTGTAAATAAGATTCTTCTATGATAAGTAAGAGCGAATTGTTCATCTTGTGAGCTATTCGCTCTTGTTTTATATATATCAGCTATAAATTTGCATGTCAAGAGCAGGCGAAAAATCCGCCTGTCTTAACCTGCTGTTAAATTCCTTATTCGGGCAAGCGACCCTCATACATAATACTTAATTCTCCATATACCTGTGCCCAGTTCCGAATTGTTGTAGTCCATTTTTTCGTTGCTTCAAATGTAGCAAGGTATAAAGCCTTTAAAAGAGCTGTATCGCTCGGGAATACGCTTCTCTGACGGTTTAATTTACGGTAAGTAGAATTCAGTGATTCAATGGCATTGGTCGTGTAGATTACCTTTCTGACCGTCGCAGAGAACTTAAAAATTGGAGAAATTGCATCCCAGTTATCTTTCCAGCGTTTCATGGAATTCGGGTATTTCGGAGTCCATTTTTCGGTTACCCGATCCAGAGCAGCCAGGGCCTTTTTCTCGTCAGCAGCCTGATAGATTGTTTTCAGGTCTGTTGCAAAGGCTTTTCGGTCTTTATCAGGGACATATTTCAGAGTATTTCTTACCTGATGTACAATGCAGCGCTGATACTCTGTTTTAGGAAAAGCAGCTGCAATAGCTTCTTTGATTCCTGTCAGACCATCTGCGCAGATAATCAATACATCTTTTACTCCGCGGTTTTTCAGTTCATTCATAACAGAAAGCCAGTATTTTGCACTTTCGTTATCTCCAACACTGATCGTCAGGACTTCTTTTTTCCCTTCCATGTTGATGCCAAGGATGACGTAAGCTGCAAGCTTACGGATTACACCATTATCACGGACGGAGTAATGGATAGCATCAATGTAGAGGATCGGGTAAACATCATCCAGTGGTCTGTTCTGCCAGTCTTCAATCTGTGGCAGTATTTTATCTGTTACATCTGAAATAAATCCTTCCGATGTTTCAAATCCATAGATATCTTCAATTGTCTCGGAAATCTGCCGGGTAGTCATTCCTTTCGCATACATAGAAATGATTTTTTGATCAATATCTGAAATATCCTTCTGGCGTTTTTTTACAACCTGTGGTTCGAAGGTAGACTTACGATCTTGGGGAACATCAATCTCCATTGCTCCATAACTGCTGTTGACTCTTTTTCGCTTATAACCATTTCGATAATCGTCACTATCGGAACGCTCAGATTTTCCATAGCCAAGATGTTCATCCATTTCAGCTTCCATCATTTCCTTAATGGTTCCGCCAAGAAGATCTTTCAGTGCATCCTGAATATCTTCCGCAGTTTCAATGTCATACTCTTCAAGGAGCTGGTGAATGATATTTCTTTTTCCTTCTGTCATTTGTACACGATGTACCGGTTTCTTTTGTTTTGCCATAATAAAAGGCCCTCCTATGATTTTTATTTTATCATAGAAGAACCTGTTATTAACTAATTTACAGAAAAAGTTTCACACACTCTATAAAACTATGATTCCTGCTTTTTGTTTTTTTATATGGGCATACTTATCCCCTT
>ERZ791840.1535-NODE-1535-length-11212-cov-2.712199_pt1 | contig 11212 bp, 9 predicted proteins | sample MGYA00510291_ERZ791840 | MGnify/ENA primary metagenome ERZ791840 (study PRJEB30046, sample SAMN00715256) | human gut metagenome | study: EMG produced TPA metagenomics assembly of the A metagenome-wide association study of gut microbiota in type 2... | reverse complement strand
AGTAAAAATTAAGCCTTCTCTTTTATCTCTTTTTTATCGTGGAACACCGGTTTCAAAAGAATCGGTGCAACAATTGTCGTAATAATAACAACGATAACGACCGGTCCCATCAGCTGCTCACTCATAAGACCAAGTGCTTCACCTTTGCTGGCAACAATCAACGCAACCTCACCACGCGAAATCATACCAACACCAATCTGTAACGATTTCCTTCCGGAATATTTACATAGTCTTGCGCCTAATCCACATCCAACAACTTTTGTCAAAATAGCTACAACTGTAAGCACAATGGCAAACCAGACAATTGTTGCTGACATCTGTGGAATTACCACTTTCAAACCAATGCTGGCAAAGAAAATCGGTGATAAGTACAAATACGACAAAGTTGAAAAACGCGATGCCAGATAATCTTCTTTCTGAATCATCGAAACAACCAGTCCGGCTACATACGCACCGGTAATATCAGCTACGCCGAAGAACTCTTCTGCCACATATGACATCAGCAGACAGAAAACAAAACTGATAATTACATATCGCTGCAAACCGTTTTTTGTACGGTTGCTGTAGTAATTGAAAAACTTGTAAAACAGAAAACCTGCCACAGCAGCAAATACAAAAAATCCAACAATTTTTACAAGTACAACCCAAAGTTTAACGGTCGGGTCTGCCATACTGGTAATAACTGTCAAGGCGATAATACCAAGAATATCATCAATGACCGCTGCACCAAGAATCGCATTTCCTGCTGCCGAATTTAATTTACCAAGTTCTTTTAATGTCTCTACCGTAATACTTACGGAAGTTGCCGTCAGGATAACACCGATAAAGATATTCTGCAGAAATACGCTGCAGGATGCATCGGATGTGATCACACCTGGACGGTTAAAGAACATTGCAGTCGCATAACCGCCGATCAGTGGAACGATAACACCTATCAGTGCAATAACGAAGGATGCTTTTCCACTTGCCTTCAATTCCTGTATATCAGTTTCCAGACCTGCACAAAACATCAGCACGATAACACCGATCTCTGCAACGTTATGTATAAAACTTGTCTCTGTCAAGATCCCAAGCATCGCCGGTCCAAGAAGAACTCCTGCAAGAAGTGCCCCTACAACCTGCGGCATCTGTACCTTTCTGGTCGCAAGACCAAGTGCTTTAGTACAAAGTAAAATAATTGCAAGATCCAGTAAATACTTATAAGTCTCCATTCTCTCTCTCCTATTTATATCTTGTTTTTTTAGACACATTGTCTAATGTACACCTTTTAATACAATTTTTCAACAAAAAAATACCCGTAAATCTTAAATTTACGGATATTTCCCATTCTTTTTTTGTATGATCGCCATGTTTTTTTGATATATGAAGGTTATTGTTATACTCAGTGATGCTCAAGCCTTGGTACAGACTGGCTTCTCAGCTCGATCAGAGGTCCTCCGGTTCCTTCGATATATGCCTCCGTGATCGTCACTTCCCCGATGCTGTCATCCTTCGGAATCTCATACATAATATCCAGCATGAATTCTTCAATGATCGCACGCAGTGCACGGGCTCCGGTATCCTTCTTCATTGCCTTTCTTGCGATCGCATGAAGTGCACCATCATCGAATTTCAGATTGACCTCATCCAGTGCCAGAAGCTTCTGATACTGCTTGAGGATCGCATTTTTCGGCTCTTTTAATATCTGAACCATCATCTCTTCATCCAGTCCCTGAAGCGTAAATACGATCGGGAGACGTCCCAGAAATTCCGGAATCATTCCGAAGTTACGCAGATCTTCTGTCGTCACCTTCTCCAGTATTTTCTTATCATGATCATATTTGTCTTTCAGATCCGCTCCAAACCCGATAGAAGAATTCTTCATCAGTCTTTCCTTGATGATCTGCTCAAGATCCGGGAACGCACCTCCACAGATAAAAAGGATATTCTTTGTATTGACTGTAGTGAGCGGAACCATCGCATTCTTGCTGTTGGCTCCCACCGGCACTTCCACTTCGCTGCCTTCTAACAGCTTTAACATTCCCTGCTGTACGGATTCTCCGCTGACATCTCTCTGGCTGGTATTCTTCTTCTTCGCAATCTTATCGATCTCATCGATAAAGATAATCCCCTGTTCCGCCTTATCTACATCGTTGTCCGCAGCTGCAAGAAGCTTCGATACTACGCTTTCAATATCATCCCCTATGTAGCCGGCCTCGGTAAGCGAGGTCGCATCTGTAATTGCAAGCGGCACATCCAGAAGTTTTGCCAGTGTCTTTACCAGATACGTCTTTCCAGATCCGGTAGGTCCGATCATCAGCATATTGGATTTCTCGATTTCAATCTCATCCATTGTATCCGTTGCCACTCTTTTATAATGATTGTATACAGCAACCGACATTACCTTCTTGGCGTATTCCTGTCCTACTACATATTCATCCAATTTCGCTTTGATCTTATGCGGAGCAGGAATATCCTTGATATTCAGGATCGGTTCTTTTTCTTCTTCCGGCTTTTTCTTTTTCACACGCTGGCTCTTCGGGATCTGTGCATCCATATCTCCAAATCCCATCATCGGTCCCATGTTCATAAACTGGCTGTAATCCATCCCGCCAATATTCATATTGTTCATTGCATCAAAGCTTTTTTGCATACAGTCCGGACACACGCAGATGTTGTTCGGAAGATCGATCATCTTTCCGGTCACACTCTCCGGTCTGTGACAGATGAAGCAGACCTTTTCATAGCGGTCTTCATTATTCTCTTTTTTGTCTGTATTTTCTACCTCACCGGTTACTTTCTCAACTGTCTTGTCCTTCTGGTCATTTTCTGCCATTGGCTGGGCCTCCTTTTCTCGGTCGTATTCAGACGATTCCTCTGTCCTTCTTATTCGATTTCCACCCCTGCAAGTTCTATAAACTCTTCCTCTGAAATGATCGGCACTCCAAGTTCTTTCGCCTTTCTGTTCTTGGAAGAAGCAGACTCTACATCATTGTTGATCAGATAATTTGTCTTCTTCGTTACAGATCCGGTCACTTTTCCACCCATCTTCTCAACCAGTTCTTTTATCTCATTCCGGTTTGCAAAATGATTCACGCTGCCAGTGACAACGAAACTCATACCTGCAAATTTCTGTTCTTCTGCCATCTCTTCCGGCTGGATCTCCAGTTCTCCAAGAAGGAGCTTAAATTCCTTTTTTCTTTCCTCTGATACAAAATATTTTACAAATGCCGCTGCAAGCACCGGACCTACACCCTGGATATCACTCAGTTCTTCTTCAGATGCTCCTGTCATTTTTTCCACATCATTTTTAAAATGGCGACAGATCAGTTTTGCATTTGCAAGACCGATTCCTGCAATCCCAAGTCCATATACTACTTTAGCAAGGGTTGTACTTCTCGCCTTATCCACGCTTGCGATCAGGTTCGCATAGGATTTTTCTCCAAAACCTTCCATCGTCTGAATTTCTTCCTGATAGACATCCAGATGGAAGATATCTCTGTATTTGTGAATGAATCCTCTCGCAATAAATTTCTCCAGTGTCGCCTCAGAAAGCCCGTCAATATTGAGTGCATCCCTGCTGACAAACAATGCAAAGGATTTGATTCTTTTTGCCTGACACATCGGATTTGTGCAATACAACGACTTTGCATCATTCATCTGACGGATCTCCGTAGCTCCACCACAAACCGGACAGACTTTCGGGATCTCAATATTGTCACTGCCGGTCAGATTCTTCGCAATCTGTGGAATGATCATATTCGCCTTATAGACTTCGATCGTATCCCCGATTCCCAGATGCAGCTCCTCCATAATACTTAAATTGTGTACACTTGCACGGCTTACCGTTGTTCCTTCCAGCTCTACCGGTTCAAAGATCGCTACCGGATTAATAAGCCCTGTTCTTGATGGACTCCATTCAATCTCCAGAAGGTGCGTCTCGCGGATCTCATCTGCCCATTTGAAAGCAAAAGAATCACGTGGGAATTTTGCCGTTCTCCCAAGCGACTGCCCATACGCAATGTCATCATATACAAGAACCAGACCATCTGACGGAAAATCATTTTCTACGATCTTTTCTGCAAAAAATGCAACCTTCTCATCCAGTTCTTCTCTTGTCACCAGATAATGCTCCACCACATCAAATCCCTGATGTTCCAGCCAGTCAAGCTGTTCTTTTCTGGAATTGTGAAAATCCACATTTTCTGCACGTACCAGGGTAAATGCATAGAATTTTACGTTTCTCTGTGCCGTGATCTTGTTGTTCAGCTGGCGGACAGAACCACTGCACAGATTCCGTGGATTTTTATATTTTGCATCCACATCATCAATTTCTTCATTGATCCGCTCAAAATCTTTGTAACCGATCACCGCTTCCCCTCGCAGGATCAGTTCCCCTTTATACGGAATATGAAGCGGCACGTTTTTAAATACTTTCGCATTGTTGGTAATGACCTCACCGACTTCCCCATTTCCTCTTGTAACTGCCTTAAAAAGTTCGCCGTCACGATAGGTCAGAACGATCGTCAGACCATCCATCTTCCATGAGATCACAGCCATCTGATCTCCGACAAATTCCTTCAGCCTTGCCACTTCTTTTGTCTTGTCAAGAGAAAGCATCGGTGACTCATGACGTTCTTTCGGAAGCTCACTTAATACTTCATATCCTACATTCACCGTCGGACTGGAAGCCATAACGGTTCCCAGCTCTTCTTCCAGACCTTTCAGTTCATCATACAGCGCATCATACTCATAATTGCTCATAATTTCCTGCGCATCCTGATAATAAGCTTTTCCGGCTTTATTCAGAAGCTCTACCAGCTCCTGCATCCTTTTCATCTTATCCATATCCAAATCCACACTTTTAATTATTGTTCCACGGTGTCGGCTCTGACTTTGAATCCCTGATCAGCTCATAGAGTTCATTCAGTTCCTGATCCGTAACCTTCCGGTATTCTCCCGGCTTTAAATTACCAAGTTCGATATTCATGATCCGCACTCTCCGTAGCTCCTTTACCTCGTAGCCAAGTGCCTCACACATCCGGCGGATCTGCCGGTTGAGTCCCTGTGTCAGAATGATCTTAAATTTATATTTTCCAAGCTTTTCCACCTGGCATGGTCTTGTGACAGTATTCAGGATTGGGACACCACCCGCCATCTCCTTGAGAAATTCATCTGTTACCGGCTTATCTACTGTAACTTTATATTCTTTTTCATGTTTATTTGCCGCACGCATCATCCGGTTGATAATGTCACCGTTGTTCGTCATCAGAAGCAGCCCTTCCGAATCCTTATCCAGACGTCCTACATAAGTAATCCGTACCGGATAGTTAAGAAAACGTACAATACTGTCTCTCTCCCGTCTTTCCTCAGTACAGACAATTCCACGTGGCTTATTGACCGCAAGCACGATCATCTCTTCCTGTCTGGATACCTGCTTTTTCCCAATCCGGACAACCTGCCATGGCTCTACCTTCATTCCGGTCTCTGCACGCACACCGTCAACTGTCACCTGCCCGGCTGCTATCAGTTTGTCCGCTTCTCTTCTGGAACATACACCAGCTTCACTTAAATATTTGTTCAGCCGGACCGGTCCTTTATTTCCCGTGTCCAGAAACTGCTTTTCTATTTTATTTGCCATGTTTTTCTCCTGTTAATTCTCATCCAGTACCCCCGCCAGCATCCGGTCTTCAAAGAATGTATTGGCATTATACAGGAACAGCACATCATCAAACTGTTTATCTGACATCACAGAACTTAATTTACCGGTATAATAACGAGGGTCGATCACAACGATTTCCCGGTAATACGGAGCCAGAAGCGGAAGAAAACAGTTTGCATATGAATCTTTGAACACCAGAAGTCTGCGTTTTTCTGTCTGTGTTGACTGGATATCGATCATTGCATGATTTCCACCGAAGAATACGGAATATTGATCTCTCTCATCCAGTTTGGATGAATCATACATAGAAGCACTCTTTTTCTGTTCTTCCACATAATTGACTGCAACCTGTGGTGCATCCGCACTCTTTGGCAGATAAATATAGATTGGTTCCTTATAATCTGTCTCATATCCACTCTTTGCGGATAACGTTCCGTTAAAAGAATCCGATACCGCATAGGCTTTCATCTTAATTTCTTCACTCTTATCCAGTCCAAGCTGCGTCTTTGCTCCCTGGAATGCATACCATGCACCAAGAGAAGTCCAGTGATGATCCGTGTGATAATAAATTGCTTCATCCTTGTGAGCATCCAATACTTTTTCTGCATCGATCCAGTCATAAGAATCTCCAAGTTCTGCCTTTACACGGCTGATCTGTCTGCTCTGACTGGCAGTCACCGCAAATGCCGGAAGCTTGTCCTCCATAACATTTGCCGCATTCGGGACCAGCATCATATGCATCTGGATATCCGGATAACGCTCTTTAAAATTCTTCATTGCATCCAGATTCTCTTTCAGATCACTTTCATCTGCCACAGCAACATCTTCCATCAGATAATGATCCTTTCCTTTGAAAACACCACCTTCTTCTGTCCTCCCCGCCACACTGTCCGCGAATGTCTTAATTCTTACCCAGGTATCTCTTCCTGCAAACTGATCCGATACATACTCCTCGTACTGCTCCATAAACCTTCCGGAAGCAATTCCGGAAAGAGAAATTTCCGGTTTCTGCGCCAGCATACGCATTTCTTTTTCTGACATCTGCCTGTCTTTATGCATAAGGTTTACTCCGCAGCTGAGAATAAGGACTCCCAAAAATAAAAACGCACATACTGCCTGGATCTGTTTTTTCCCTCCTGGCAGAAAATACTTTGTTCTGTTTTTTTGTTTATTATTCTTTCTTTCTACCATTGTCTTTCCTTAAAATCTAAAATATAAAAATGGATTGTAACTTTCTGTCACCAGATATGCCACACACAGCACAAACAGTCCTGCCATCAGGCAGCCTGCCAGAACCGTATGCGGTCTTTCTTCATTAAATACCAGCCGCTTTCCGAGCAGATGCATAAACGGTGTACTTCCTATGATCCCTGCCACCCAGAAGAGCCAGTTTCGCATGATCAGGTACAATGCCTGGCTATCCATAAATCCGGTTGCACCCTGTCCGAACATATTGCCGATCCAGGTAAGTGCGCTTCCGAGTGTCGGGCTGAAGAACAGTACCCAGCCGAGCATGACCAGAATCATTGTGTAAAGTATCTGGACTGCCTCCGGCAACTTTGCAAGTATTTTTCCTGTAAAATATTTTTCAGTAATGAGGATCACTCCGTAGAAGAGCCCCCATACTACAAAGTTCCAGCTTGCCCCGTGCCAGAGACCGGTCAGGAACCATACAATCAGAAGATTCAGTAAATGCCGCGGAACCGTTACCCTGTTTCCTCCAAGCGGAATATACACATACTCGCGGAACCATGATCCCAGTGAAATATGCCATCTTCTCCAGAACTCGGTAACACTTTTGGAAATATACGGATAATTGAAGTTCTGCATAAACTCAAATCCGAACATCTTTCCAAGTCCGACTGCCATGTCCGAATAACCGCTGAAATCGAAATAAATCTGGAAAGTGTAGGCAAGACATCCAAGCCACGCAGTCACTACTGACATTCCATCCATCGCCGCGATATTTTCATAAATCGAACCAATCGTATTCGCCAAAAGCACCTTCTTTGCCAGTCCCATCACAAAGAACCAGGCACCGTATCCAAACTTCGTCAGTGATTCCTTTCTTTCACGCAGTTGTCTCTCCACATCTGCATACTGTACGATCGGACCTGCGATCAGCTGTGGGAACATTGTAACATAGGTTCCGAAATCAATCAGATTTACCTGTACGTCTACATTTCCCCTATATACATCAATGATGTAAGACAATGTCTGGAAAGTATAGAAAGAAATTCCTATTGGGAGTTCCAGTTTTCTATATGGAATATAGAACGGAAGGATCGCATTTAAATTTGTTACGATAAATCCGTAATATTTGAAAAATCCAAGAATAAACAGGTTTACAACGATCGTAAAGATCAGACTGCGCACCTGCGATTTTCTTCCTGCTTTTAATGCAATGTCCATTCCGCAAAAATAATTGAACAGAATGGAAATCAGCATCAGGAAGATATAGACCGGCTCTCCCCACGCATAAAATATGAGGGAAGCGATCAAAAGTACCACATTTTTTACCTTACGCGGCACCAAATAATATACCAACAGTGTAATTGGCAAAAATGTAAACAAAAATACCAGACTACTAAATAACATAACTTTTTCGTTTCCTTTTATCTACTTCAGGCTCTTTGTAAACGCCTTTTCTACAGTTTCAGCTTTTGGTGAAATAACAAAAAGCACGTATGTACCTTTCGTCTTAATGATCGAAGCATCCAGAAGCTTTACCTGCTCGGCCCCATATCCTTCAAAATTATCGAGCTGTGTCTTTTTTCGCTGTTCTGCGGCTTTCTCAACTGCCTCTGCCTCATTCTCGTCCTTTGTTTTCACCAGAAGGAGCTCGTTGACTCCCATTGTTTCATTCGTATAATACAGTGTTATATCTTCATAATCCTTTGGATTGATCCCATAGAATCTCTTGATTTCCTGTGTTCCGGCAAGTGTCATGTTCTTGTCATCTGCCGCATCCACAACCGCTTTCTGTACATCTGCAAACGGTGTATCGCTGTCTCCCTTAGACTGAAAGATCAGACCGATATAGATAAGCAAAATAATTACCATCCCAGCTCTGATATTACGCAGAACTGTAAATTCCCCTTTTTTCTTTGTCATATTCCGGCCACCTCCGCCATATGTTCTGCCCAGATTGGATAATACTCCGCCTTCATATGCTCTCCATCCTGCTCATAATACTCATCTTTTACGATCTCTGTATTATCGATAAATGTAATTCCTTCTTCATCGCACATTGCTTTGAGTGCGGTATTATAATCCGGAATCTTGGCATAAACCGGCTCTTCTTCTTCTTTTTGGGCGGAAACAGGAAGAACACAGTTGATGTAGATCACTGCATCCGGCATCTGCTCACGCACATTTGCAAGTACCGCTTTGTACTTTTCAATAAATGCATCTGTATCTCCATCTGTTCCGGAAATATCATTCAGTCCAAGTGCCAGAAAAAGGACTTCCGGCTTTAACTCTGCTGCTGTCCTGATCAGATTACCGGTCTGATCAAGGTGCATTCCTTTTTCCGCTACGACCTTAGAAGTATCAAGCACATCATATACGGTAAAACCGGTTGTGATCGAATCTCCGAGAATCACCGCATGCGCAAATTTTTCGGACAACGGACGGTTCTGCCAGTCCTCTGTCGCCTGTTTTTCTTCTTTCTCAATATTTGAAATTTTGGTCTCCACCTCAGATACATCTGCTTTTTCCAGCTTCTTGATTGCTTTTACTCCTGCTGATGTATTCACCTTATCTGTTCCAAGATGCGAAAGACCAATACTTACGATTACAGTCAGTACAACAACCGCTCCTGCAATTTCCATCAGAACTTTTTTTCTTCTTTCTTCTGCCTGATGTTCTTTCTCCATCGTTCTTTTCTTCATGCTATGCATCCTATCTTTTATTAAAATATGAGTTTCATTTTTATTGAATCATGTGATAAATACTCTAACCTATTCATTTTACTTTCTTCTATTATAAAAGTCAAATCTTTAATAATGCCAAAATCACCAAATGTGCAGGGTAAAACACGTAAAAAAAATACTTTTTCACAAGAAAATGTTTCTGTGATTTTTTTCCGTTATAAAATACCAAAACACAGCCTCCCGCTGCCAGTACTGCAATCATTGCCCCTGCTCCCGCTGCGATTCCTGCAGCTCCCGGAAGTTCTGCTGTCACCGTAATCCCCAGAACAAGTGCTGCAATAAAAAAAGCCTTTTTCCGGCGCTTTGGATCCTCTCCTGCCCGGTAAAACCAAAGCGTATACAATGGAGCCAGAATTGCCCAGTCACAGATACTGCTTACTGCTATAATTCCCAGTACAACCAGACTTTTCTTTCCCGGATCTGATATTTTTTCCTCTGCGATCATCAGACACAGACACAGAAAAAGTGTAAATATCATATTTAAAGTATACCACGGTGCCAGATGATTCCGCGCAAATGCCAGATAATACGGAAGCTGTGAAATGACAGCAAAGATCAGCAGTCTTCCGGCATATTTTTTTACTGACCTTGTATAACGGTATCCTTCAACCAGAAACCAGCACATGACCGGTGCTGTAAAATAACCGATATCCTTTAGCGCTTCGCATGCAAAGGTTCCTGGTTGCAGAAATATATTTGCAACGTGATTGAGCAGCATAGTAAACACTGCAATGTATTTGATCTGATCCCGGTTTAATTCTATTTTCATCTTGTTATCCATCCTTTTTCTTTCCCGTATTGTATCAAATTCTTATGCATATCTCAAGATTTATGCTATACTGATACTATTACACTGATGACGGGAGGAAGTCTATGCTTATTTTTTCTCTGGATACAAAAAAATGCATGAACGCACTTTTACTGCATCCTGCATTTGATTCCTTTTTATTTATTGAAGGAGATATCACAACTTTTAATACCTTTCAATTTAACGGACGACTGAAAAAAGATTTCTTCAGTGCTGAAGAAAAAGAAGCCCTGGATGACCGGGAATATGCTCTCTGGAAGGAACTTCGCGAGTTTTGTCTTTCTCTGATCAAAGGAAAGCGTACTCCGCTGGGATTTCATTTTGTTCTTTCTATGTCAGCACCGAATATTGCACGGCTTCTCGAACAGGAACATCTTTCATTTGCTCCGGCAGATGTGCAGGGACTGTACCTGAATTTTAAATATGACGGGACAAAACTTAGCTGTACGACAGGAACATCTATGAACCTGTTCACGCTGGACAAATCACTGGAGCAGGCATGGGACAAGATGGCGCAGCGGATTTTTGCAAAGTACGAGATTCCGTTTGAGGTTGAGTAAAATTTTGAAAATAGTGGTGAGACAAAGAGCATAAAATACTGTATGCGGTATTTTATGCTCTTTGTCTTTCTATCTTGTTGGCAAAATTCTTACACAATGCCTCAACTCGGAATTGCAAGAAGACGGTCGGCGGGTTTCGGAAAATCCGGAACCTTGGACCTGGTTCTGGGTAAATTCAGATATATGTTCCGTTTCTTATACGTGGGTAATGATTGCTGTCAGTAATTCTTGGAATTGCTCAGCCACCCGGCCGGCGGTTTGTTGGACT
>ERZ791840.1534-NODE-1534-length-11213-cov-2.348539_pt1 | contig 11213 bp, 6 predicted proteins | sample MGYA00510291_ERZ791840 | MGnify/ENA primary metagenome ERZ791840 (study PRJEB30046, sample SAMN00715256) | human gut metagenome | study: EMG produced TPA metagenomics assembly of the A metagenome-wide association study of gut microbiota in type 2... | reverse complement strand
AGCAGACGCTGCAGCTTGACCTGCCCGTTGTGGACGAAGGTCAGCAGCAACAGCTCGCTCTCGGCGTTGATATAGAGGCAGACGCCGTCGTCCGTATCCGCGGAGGACTTCGCGTGCTTTGGCAGGGCAAAGTCCGCGTCCACGGCGGTGGCGTGGCTGTGACCGCAGAAATCGACGGCGGCAACGCTCAGTCCCATGCTGTTGGCAAGGGCGTAATAGCGGTGGAGCATCGTGCGCGGCACCGCCCAGAGCTGCACGCGCAGAAGACGCGCGTCCTCGCGCGCCTCAACGCCCACGCTCTCCCACGAAAGCTGATACTCGCCCGGGTCGATGGGGAAATACTCGTCCATGTTCGCCAGCAGCATCTGACCGAGGCGCTGCTGCTTTTTCACCGCAGGGACGGTGACGCTTTCGCTGATGACCTGCGTGGAGCAGAGCGAAAAGACCACCTTACGGCAGCGGAACAGCCCCTGCCGCAGAACCGGCTCCATCGCGTCCCGCAGGGCGTCCAGCCCCACGAGCTGACCGTCCTCGACCGCGTTCGGCGGCGTGGGCAGGATGACCTGCTCGGAAATGGCGTCGCTGCCCAGCGTCATCTGGGCGATGCGGATCTCCCGCTCGGTGATCTGCACCACCAGCGCCCTGCCGCTCAGCCTTTGCTTGCTCATAAGTGCTCCCTCCCGGACTGTGGGAATGGCACAGCCGTCCCGAAGAACGGTTCTGCCCCTCCCACAGGCTCTTGTTTTTCTCTCGCGGGCAGGTCCGCGCCTGCCCTGTTTCTCTCCCGTGTTACAGCCCAAAAAGACCGAGGTACGCCGCGATGAGCCGGTCGCCCCATAGCGCCGCGACCCAGATCCCGGCGGCAAGATACGGCCCGAACGCCAGCTTGCGGGGCGCGCCGCGTTTCATGCGGACCGAGTGGATGATCGCACCGGAAACGCTGCCGAGGATCATCGCAAGAAGGATGCGCTGCCAGCCCAGCAGCAGTCCTGCCCCTGCCATCAGCTTGACGTCCCCCATGCCAAGGCCATTGCCCTTCGTCACGAACCACAGCAGGAGGAAAAGAAGGCTCACGGAGAACATGCCGATGAGATACGTTTTCCAGTGCGCGGTATCGCCTGCAAGCTGCACCGCGCCCAGCAGGAAGATCGCAAGGTTCACCCCGTTGGGGATCTCGAAGGTGCGCCAGTCGATGAGCGCCACGACCGTCAGCAGGGAGAACAGCAGCGAATACAGCACCGCCCGCAGCGGCTCGGCCTGATACAGCCACGCCGCCAGCAGCCACGCCCCGCCGTTCAGCGCCTCCACCACGGGGTACTGGGCGGAGAGCTTCTCGCCGCAGGCGCGGCACTTCCCTCCCTGCATCAGCCAGCTTGCCACGGGAATCAGCTCATACCAGTGCAGACGGTGGCCGCAGGCCATGCAGTGCGACGGCGTTTTCACGAACTCCTCTCCACGCGGCAGGCGGAAGATCAGTACGTTGCAGAAGCTGCCGACGCACAGACCCAGCGCCGTCCAGAGCAGCAGCAAAAGACAGGTCATGGGAAATCTCTCCTTTTCGCTCAGGGGTCTCCCCCGCCCGCCCGGGTGATAGGGATACCGGACGGGCAGGGCGTTGTTTCAAGGTGCTTGGGGTGGTGCGGGGATGGGGATTAGGCTTAGGATTTCGGGACCAGCTCCCACTTTGCAGTACTAGCCGTCCAAACTGCCGATGAGGTGTTGCTCTTGAACGTGAAATCGTCGATCTTATAATAATTAGAGATGTCAAGGCCCTCAACAGCAGGCTCAACCGTAATGGTAGCGCCCTTATCGGCTTTAGCAGTAACAGTAATCTTCGTGAGTTCCTCATACTCGTCGCTGGTCTTAAGCTGCTTATCAACGGAAGCGAAAGCGACAGCGGTCTTGATGGCGTCGAGCTGAGCATAGTCAGCAGCCTCGTTGGCCTTCTTGATGTAGCCGGAGTAAGCGGGAACGGCGATGCCGGCGAGGATGCCGAGGATCGCGATGACGACGATCAGCTCAACGAGGGTAAAACCGGACTTGGAACCAAACTTTTTCATAGGAGTTTTCTTCCTTTCTTTGTTTTGCGTCGGATTTTATATCATCGCCATGCGGTACGGGCCCCTATCTCCCGCTCCTGAATACACGGCTTGGATATACGGATTTACAGGTATTTGTCGAAGGCCTTGGTCATGTTGATCATCGGCAGGTAGATGGCCAGCACGATGATGACGACGAAGACCGCCATGAAGATGATGATGGCGGGCTCCATCAGGTTCAGGAGCTTTTTGGTGGCCTCATCTACTTCTTCATCATAGTAGTCGGCCACTTTGCCCATCATGCTTTGCAGGTCGCCGGTCTCCTCCCCCACGCCGACAAGATTCGACACCATGGGCGGAAAAATACCCGTCCGCACGAGGCTCTCCCGCAGGGGGGTACCCTCGGCGACCAGGGCGCGCGCGTCGCGGATGGCCTCCAGATAGTAGATGTTGCCCATGTTGCTGGCGGCGAGGTCCATGCTGTCCGTCAGCGTCAGGCCGGAGCCGATCAGCACCTCCATCGTGCGGCAGAAGGTCGCGCAGGCGGTTTTCACCGTCAGGTTGCGCACCACGGGCGTCTTGCGGGCGAGCCAGCCGAAAAAGTGCTTGCCCTTGTTGGTCCTGTGAAACAGGATGCCGCCCACGATCAGCGCTGCCAGCACCAGCAGCGGCACCCACCACCAGGACTTGAACCATTCGCAGACCGCCATCACGCCGAGCGTGATCTTTGGCAGCTCCGCGTCCATATCCTCAAAGGTTTTGAGGAAGTTGGGGATGATCTTCGTCATCATCACGATCAGCACGACGATCATGACCACGATCAGCACGCAGGGGTAGATCATGGCGCTGGTCACCTTGCCCTTGGTGCGCTTGCTGCGTTCGAAATAAAGCTCCATCTGGCGGAAGGATTCCTCCAGATTGCCGGAAGCCTCGCCCGCTGACACCATATTCACCAGAATGGCGGGGAAGATCTTGGGATGGCGGCGCATGGAAGTAGCAAGCGATTCGCCCTTTTCCACGTCCGCCTGCATTTCGCGGATGGCGGCGCGGAGCTTTTTATTGCTGGTCTGCTGCACCAGCATGGCGAGCACGGAGGCAACGGAAACGCCCGCGCGCAGGATGGAGACGAACTGACGGCAGAACACCGCCATGTCCTTCGCCTTGGGGTTGCCGAGGAACGGGATCTCGATATCGCGGTTGAGGGTGGTCTGCTCCTTAATGTCTAAAATCGTATAACCGGCGCCGCGAAGGGAGCTTTTCGCGGTCTCGATGGACGACGCATCCAGAGAGGAGCGGACGCGTTTTCCGTTTCGGTTGATCGCCGTATAGTTGAACCCGGGCATGGAGCCGCCCTCCTTTCTCAGGTCTGCCGCCCTGTCTTGAATTTATCAGGCTCGTTGGCGGCGGCGAGGGCAGTCTCCAGCGAAATCACGTGACGGTCGACCAGATCCTCCAGCGCGTCGTCCAAAAGCTGCATCCCGTACCGCTTGCCGGTCTGGATGGCGCTGACGATCTGGAAAGTCTTGCTTTGCAGGATCATGCTGCGAATGGCGGGGGTGACGACCATGATCTCGAATACCGCCGTGCGGCCGCCGCCGATCTTCGGCAGGAGGGTCTGGCCCACGGCACACTCCAGGACATCCGCCAACTGGATGCGGATCTGGTTCTGCTGCTCGGCGGGGAAAGAGTCGATGATACGGTCGATGGTGTTGGCGGCGCCCTTGGTGTGCAGCGTGCCGAACACCAGATGGCCCGTTTCGGCGGCTGTAATGGCGGTGGAGATGGTCTCCAGATCGCGCATCTCGCCGACTAAGATCACGTCGGGGTCCTGACGCAGCGCAGCGCGAAGTCCCGCGGCAAAGCTGTTGGTATCAGCGCCCACCTCGCGCTGGTTGATGATGCAGCGGTCGCTCGTGTGCAGGTATTCGATGGGTTCCTCCAGCGTGATGATGTGGCGGCGCTGGGTGTGGTTGATGTGGTCGAGCAGCGCCGCCAGAGTGGAGCTTTTGCCTGAGCCGGTGGGGCCGGTGACAAGCACCAGTCCGCGGGGTTTATCCGCCTGCGCCACCACCACGGGCGGAAGGCCCAATTCCTCGGCGGTGGCAATGCGCAGCGGCAGCAGGCGAAGCGCCAGCGACGTCATGCCCCGCTGACGGAACACGTTGCAGCGCATACGCACCAAATCGTGATAGGTCACGGCGAAGTCCGCCTCGCCCATTTCATGAAATTCCTTGAGAAGTCCGGGCGTGATCAGCTCCTGCACATAGGCGGTGGTATCCGCCTCGGTCAGCGGGACCTCCCCAAAGTTGGTCAGCTCGCCGTCCAGTCGAAAAACGGGGGGCTCCCCCACCGTGAGATGAATGTCGGAGGCGTTGCGCTCCAGCGCGTCATGAATGAGTGTTCCCAGGTCGATCATGCGCCGTCCTCCAAAGGATGAGTTTCTTCCGCCATATTTTCAACGCTGATGCGCTGCATCTCGCTGATGGAGGTCGTTCCCTCCAGCACAAGGCGGCGGGCGCTTTCGCGGAGGGTGTGCATCCCCTCGGCGATGGCAGTCTCCCGCAGCGTGCCCGTGTCGCAGCGGTGGGAGATCATCGTGCGCATACGGGGCGTGATCTCCATGATCTCGTAAATGCCGATCCGGTCGAAATATCCGGTACCGGCGCAGCGCTGGCAGCCCACCGGCTCGTAAACCTCGGCGCTGTCCTTCTCCTCCGGCGTCAGTCCCAGATATTCCAACTCATGCTCTAAAAGAACGTGCCGCCGCTTGCAGTTGGGGCAAAGACGGCGCACAAGGCGCTGGGCGATGATGCCGGTCAGCGCGTCGGCGATGAGGTAGCTTTCCACGCCCATGTCCAGCAGGCGCGTGACGCTGCTGGCGGTGTCGTTGGTATGCAGCGTACTCACCACGAGGTGACCCGTGATGGACGCCTGCACCGCGATGGACGCCGTTTCCCGGTCGCGGATCTCGCCGATCATGATAATATCGGGGTCCTGACGCAAAATGGAACGCAGGGCGTTGCCAAAGGTCAGGTTCGCCTTGGGATTCACCTGCACCTGATTCACGCCGTCCACGTTCGCCTCCACGGGGTCCTCCACCGTGACGATGTTCACCATGTCGCTGTTCAGCTCGTTCAATGCGGTGTAAAGCGTGGTGGATTTACCGGAACCGGTAGGTCCGGTGACCAGCACGATCCCGTTGGGATGGCGCAGGATCTCATCGAATTTTTCCAATTCCGACCCCGTCAGGCCAAGGGCGCGCTTGCTGCGGCGCAGCGCCTTTTTCTGCGTCAGTCGCATCACGCACTTTTCGCCATAGACCGTGGGGAGCGTGGAAACACGCACATCGTATTCCCGGCGGTCCACCAGGATGGAAAAGCGGCCGTCCTGCGGTCTGCGCTTTTCGGAAATGTCCAGATTGCTGAGGATCTTAATGCGCGCGATGATGGCGGGCAGCAGCTGCAGGTCGTAAGTGGCGGTGGTGTACAGCACGCCGTCCACTCGGGAGCGGACCCGGACCTTGTCCGGTCCGGACTCCACGTGGATATCGGAAGCGCGTTGGCGCACCGCCTGCTCCACAAGGGAGTTCACCAGCACCACCACGGGGGAGGCGTTGACATCCTCCTGAAAGACCTGATCTTCCAGAGAGGCGCTCTCCCGCTCGTTGGTCTGGGTGTAAAGCTCGGCAGCCTCCTGCATCTCCTCGCTGCCGTAGCAGCGGTCGATGGTCACGAGAATGTCGGATGTTGTCGCTAAAAATGGCTTAATGCGACACTTGCTGGCAATGGCGACCATGTCGCGCCCCTTCATGTTCATGGGCTCGTTCATGGCGACATACAGCGTGCCGCTGTCCTCCGGATCAAACTGGAAGGGCATCATTGTATATGTACGCAGGATATCCGGGCGAACCGCCTGTCGGACATCCATGGGGATGGTCATTTCGTAAAGGTGCACCACGGGGGTGCGGGTCAGCGAGGACAGGGCTTCAATGACCTGTTCCTCGGGCAGGATGGCGCGCTCCAAGATCAGCTCGCGGATGGACTTGTTCGTTTCCTCCTGAGCATGACGCAGCTCGTCCGCCTGTTCCGCGGTCAAAAGCTGCTGTTCCAGCAGGTATCGCAGGAGCTTTTCGTTCATGCGCGCCCTCCTTTCTCTTGTTTTTCGGGGCAGAAATTATTTTTGAATCAGTGCTTTTCAAAAGTGTGAGACGACAGACCCGCCAGGCTCTCAAACGCGAATGAGCCGCTGACGCGCCTAACGTCTCTTTTTTTTATGCCCCCCCCCCCCCGGGGGGGCGGAATTGCCCCGCCGGGAAGAGGTGGTCCGAATCATTGCTTTGTCTTACGCTGTCAAATTACTTGACGTTGATGATGAGGTTCGCGCTGGCGCTGCGGGTGTTGTAGTTGACCGTCACCTTCTGACCGGCAGGGTCAGCGAAGCTGTTGATGCTCAGATCGCCGAACTTCGCGATGAGGTTCGCAAGCTCGGTCACAGCCTCGAGAGAGGTCTTGGCATTGCCAAGCGCCGTGAGGTCGTTCTCCGTCAGCGTCACACCGTTGAGGGTGATGCTCGCGCTGTCGGGCAGCAGGTTCTGCGCCTTGGCAACGATCTTGCCGAGGTACTGCGCAACATAAGTGTCGCCCTTGCTGCCGACGATGTCCTTCATGGTCTGGCTCTTGAGCGCGTCAGCAAGCTGGGTCGCAGTCTTGGTCTGGATGCCATTGGCGGCATCGAACTTCAGGCTGTTGAGCAGATCGATCTTCTTCTGATACTCCGCCTTTTCAGCAGAGCCGTCATTCAGGATCGAAGACACATCGATCGCGGCAAGCTTATCATTCAGCTTTTCGGCAAGCTTTGCCTTGCCCTCGTCCTTGATGGTGGGCTTCAGGTTATCCAGCGCAGAAGCATTGGCGGCCTTCTCAGTATCGAAGGTGAGACCCATCTGCACGAGCGCGCTGTAGATCAGGTAATTCTTCAGACCGGGGTTCTTCGCCAGCAGATCCTTCAGCGTGGCGGAGGAATTCAGCGCAGTGTCAAGCTCCTTGGTCGCAGTGTCAACGATCTCCTGCTTGAGGGCATCGCTGAAGGGCTTCCCGCCCTTACCGGAGAGCGTAATCGTGGCGCCAAAGCCTCCCTTGGTAACATGAGCCTTAATCTCGGGTTGAGCAAGCAGGAAGTTGATGTCAGCGACCGACTGGATATCCAGCGTTACGCCGGCAGGCTCGAAGGTGACCGCATCAAACCCCTTAACAAGATCCTTCGCATCTTTCAGCGTACCGCTGTTGTTCGCCTTATCGACGATCCACGCCTTGTTGATCTTCTTCTCCGTCAGCTTCTCGCTGATCTGGTTCTCGATCAGAGCGTTCACATCGAGCGCGTCGATGTCCTTCTCGATCAGCGGCCACACGGCGTTGATGAGGGCGGTGTTGTCAAGACCCTTGAGGGTGCCGCCGCCGGTGGCAGAGTTAACGAACGTCGTCCAGTTGGTCTCGACCCACTTGTCTGCCTCTGCAAGAAGAGCTGCCTTGAGCGCGTCCTCGGTGGCGTTAGTCAGGGTGATATCGTATTTCTTCAGAGACGTCTCGATCTCCGCATAGATCTCGGGGAGACGCGTCTCCATTTCCTCCTTGACCTTGGCGACGACCTTATCCTTGGTGCCGTCGGTATAGGCGAACTGCGCGGCGATCTGGTCGAGGCCGTCGTTATAAGCCTTCTGGACGTCCTTGCTGATGTTGAGACGCAGATAGTTCTCATCGCCCTCGTACTTGTACTCGAGCAGACCGTTGCTGTTGAGCGTCGGCGTCACGACGAGCTTATAGTGGTAGGTGTAAGCGTCGGTCTTGATGTCCGCGTTGGCAGAGTGATCAAAGTTGACCTTCAGGTCGATATTGAACTCGAACTTGTCGGTGTAGGAGGTGCCCTGCGCCTTCATCTGCTTGTAGATCTCCTTGGAGATGGCAGTGCCAAGTTCCTTGACGATCTTGGACTTGGCGGCGGAGAGAGAGGCGCTGCTTTCGCCGACCTGAACGGTGGCGTAGGTCTTGCCGTTGAACACAACGTCCACATTGCCGCAGACATAGTTGCCCTTGCCGTCGTGGAAGTTCGCCCACAGGCTCTTGCCCTCGGTCTTGAGCTTATCGACGACCTGCGCCTTGATCTCGCTCAGGGACTTGTTGGTCAGCACGATGCCGGTCTCGGACTCGACAGCGTTCTTAACACTGGTCAGGAAACCGTCGATATCGTCGGGAGTGGGCTTGCTCGTGGTGCCGGTGATGATCGCGTTGGCAAGCTTGTTCGCCTGCTCGATGGCGGAGACGACCTGGCCGTCCTTCACCTCGAGAGCGACGTTCCAGGTGACCTCGCGCTCGGTCTTGTTGTCGCCGGAGGTGAAGTTTGCCTTCACGTCCTCGACCTTGACCATGTCGTTGACAATGTTCTTGACCTGCTGGAGCTGTGCATCCGTCAGGTACTTGTTGTCCTTGTTGACCGTTTCAACGGCGCTGACAACGGCGCTCTTCATGTCGCTGAATCTGTCGTTGACCTGCTTGACGGACTTGAGAACGGCATTGCCGATCAGGTCATCGGAAACGACCACGGGAGCCTTCGCCTCCCAGACCGCGTACAGGGTGATAATGGGATAGTTAGCGGTCAGCGTGATGGTGCTGTTCGCGGGGTACGTCGCAGCCGTGGCGGTCTTTTCCGTCGCCCAGCCCAGGAAGTTGTAGCCGTCGCGGGTGGCGGTAGCGGTCACGGGGAAGCTGTAAGTGGTGCTCGTCGTCGTCTGGGTGACGGGGGACGCACCGATCAGCGTGCCGCCGTTGGCGTCAAAATACAGGGCATAGGTGTAGGCAGTCACCGGGGGATTCACCGGGGGGGTCACCGTGCCGCCGGGATTAACGCTCGGGGTGTTATCCGGCTTCGCGTTCTGCACGAGGTAAGACATACGGTAGATCACCGCTGCCACCTGCGCACGGGTGGACAGTTCGTTGGGACGGAACGTGCCATCCTCAAAGCCGTTGACCAAGCCGTGACGCTGGCACTGCTTGACCGCGGCGAGCGCATACGCGGGGATCGCATTCTCATCGACCATGACGGAGACAGAACCGGTCTCGGGCAGAGTCACCTTCCATGCCTTCTTATAGAGGGCGAGGTAACGCTCGATCATGGTGCACATCTGCGCACGGGTGATGGGATCGTTAGGGGCAAACTTGCCGTTGCCCACACCATCCACGATTCTGTTGACAGCCGCCCAGTTGATGGCATCGGTGTACCACTCGCCGGGAGCCACATCGGTGAATGCGCTCTGGCTGCGATCACCCTTTGCACCGTCGAAACGGAACAGGACCGTGACGAACATCGCACGGGTCATGTTGTCCGCGGGGGCGAAGGTCTTGTCCGCGACGCCGTTGAAGTAACCCTTCGACGTCACATAGTCTACGAACTGGTAGTACCAGTCGGATCTGCTGACGTCCGTGAAATCGTCAGCTTTTTCCGCCAGCGCTGTGGGCACCAGGGAAAAGACGATGCACAATGCCAGCAGAGCACTCAAGATACGCTGCTTTTTCATCTTCTTAACCACTCCTTTTTTTTACTGATGATCTTCGAGTACCGCAAAAGGGTGTCAGCGTTTCCGCCCCAAGCGCTGCTCGCAGCATCCAAAACCTGTCCCTGTCCGGGCGTGCGGATAGGCGCACGTACTGACAGTAATACAGTCTACATAAAGTCTATCAGATATTTTCTCTTTTTGCAAGCGGTTCTTGCTTTTTTTTCTATATCCTTCCAGGGGTCTTACATTCGAAAATTAATCGCCGCGAATTGCTCGGACAAGTCTCACGTGAGACCGCCCTATCCTTCTTCAAAACAGGAGAACGCCGGATAGTAGCGCAGCGGGATGGGCTGTCCGAGCGCGGCGGAGCGGTTCTTGAGGATCTTGAGCTCCAGCTCGCGGGGGTCCTTGCGCTTTTCCTCGTCGATGTTGAAGCCGGGCCGCCCCGCCCCGCGCGCCTGAAGTCCCAGCAGCACGTCGGCGGAGTAGTCGATGCCGCCGGATTCCTTGAAGGCGTTCATGGAGACTTCCAGATTATAATTCTCGCGATTGAAGGAGGAAATGGCGAGGATGGTCAGCCCGTGCTGGCGCGAGAGCTTTTTCAGCGCGCAGACGATACGGTCAAGGTTCTGCTTGTCCGTGAAATGGACGTCCACCGGGGCGATGATCTGGAGATAGTCGATGAGCACCACGGGCTTTTGTCCGGTCTCGGCTATGTGGCGCGCGACCTCCGCGCGGATGTAGTCCAGCCCCGTTTCGTGGTCGCCCTCGCGGAAATAGAGGTGCTTTGCATAGGAGGCGTAGCGCGTCTGCGCCAGCTCCAGATGCGCGAGATCCTGCGCACTGTAGCCCGCCCAGCGCCTGCCGTCTAAAATACCGCGTGCGGTCTTGGCAAGGCGGCGGCGCGCGGAGGTGTCGAGCAGAAAGGATTCGCGGGAAACGGAACGAGCCATCAGCTCCCATGTCATCATTTCAAGGGAGAAAATGAGAACGTCGCGCCCCTGCATGGCAAGTTGATCGGCGATCTGCATACAAAAGGCGGTCTTGCCCAGCGAGCTGACCGCGCCGATCACATAAAGTCCGTCGTAAAGTCCGCCGTCCAGCGTCTGATCCAGCCCCTCAAAGCCGGTTTTGAGCGCGGGCCGCTTTGCCTGCGCCTCGATATAGGCGCGGAATGCCTCCATCTGCCCCGCGGCGGAGGTCTCGGGCGGCTGCTGTGCCTGCCGATCCTCGACCGCCTGCGCCAGAAATCGCGCCGCGCCCTCGCGGTCGGCGCAGAGAAATTCGTTCAGATCCTTGCCGGTGGGAACGCCCGGGCAGCGGTACAGCCACGGAAATTCCTCGGCGAGGGCGGCTGCCCACGTTTCCCCTGCCGCGTCGTTGTCCGTCAGCAGCAGGATGGGGGCGGGTCGATCCAGTCCGCGCAGCAGAGCCGCCGCCTTTTCGCGGTTGCCCGCACCGTTCAGCGCGGCGGCCCGATAGCCCAGCTCCTCTGCTGAGAGCGCGTCAAAGGCGCCTTCCAAAAGGAAGACCGGCTCTTCCCCGCCCGCAGTCAAAAGCTCCGGCTGGAAGAGGGGCGAAGGCTGTCCCTTCTCGTTGAGATAGCGCTTTTCCGCGACGGCGCGGCG
>ERZ791840.1521-NODE-1521-length-11279-cov-2.404847_pt1 | contig 11279 bp, 8 predicted proteins | sample MGYA00510291_ERZ791840 | MGnify/ENA primary metagenome ERZ791840 (study PRJEB30046, sample SAMN00715256) | human gut metagenome | study: EMG produced TPA metagenomics assembly of the A metagenome-wide association study of gut microbiota in type 2... | reverse complement strand
ACCAGTGTTCACCCTGACCATCAATAACTCCTTTACCGCTGATGGTCACGTTTTTCTGTCCACGCACATTCACAAAACCGGGATACCATTTCATTTCAATGCCGGCAACTCTTGTATCCATCATGGGATATGCTTCATCATGTATGGATGCCAGCAATCTTGCACCCTCTTCAAAATGAAATTCCATATTGCTTTTCAGAAAAAGCGAAGAGGTAAGGTAAGTTCCCTTTTCCAAAATCAGCATTCCGTTTTCTTCTGCTGTCAAATCAATCAAATGCTGTAATTCTTTTGTCACATCTACGATGCCGCTTGCATCAATGTTATATTCTGTCGTTTTAAATATTTTCATAATCTTATCTGCCTCTGTGAAAAAGGTCGGCGAAATGCCGTAATGACTTTCCACCGACCTTCTGTTTTGGGGGTCCTTTTTTTAATTAGTTCTTAGCTGCTGCATCCGCCATAATCTGATTGCCTTTTTCAAATAACTGATTGCCGGCATCCTCTGCGGATATTGCTCCATAACATACTTTTTCCACCAGTTCATTTGCAAGTGCTGCTACCTCTGCTGCTCCATCTGGCTGAGGCTTGCTTGCTGCGGAAGAATTGGGAATGACAACGTCATTCATATAGGTAATTGCTTTCTGGTCCGTTTCACCCAGAGAATCCTTGATTGCCTCACTGACAACGGAATTGGTCTGAATACCACGCTCAGTTAAAATCACTTTATTAGCGTCTACAGAATTCAGAAGATAATTAATAAATTTCACAGACTCTTCCACATTTGAAGTATCTCTTGTAACACAGAATAACTGTGAAGGTTTACAATAATTGGACAACTTAGGATCCTTGGTCGGATAAGTTGTCATCTCAAGATCAATCTCATCACCGACTACATTCTGCATGGTTGTAATCTGGTTGTTGTACTTAAATGCACACCAGGAACGTGCGGATTCCGTTTCACCATACACTAACGGGTCCTGTTCCACTGTGGTTCCGCTTCTTTCAGCAAAAACATCAGCGCTGATCAACCATCCTTCTTCAATGCCTTTTTCATATATCTTGAAATATTCAATCAGAGGATCCGCTGTTTTACATCCCAGTGCTCCGTCTCCGTATAAGGATCCTCCTTCTTCGGCACGCATAAATACTTCCAGATAAGCGACATCATTATAAGAAATGTTTGTCTTAACGCCCGTCTTTTCATATACTTCGCGGCACTTTTCAAAGAACTCATCGAGTGTCATGTTATCATGGATCTCAATTCCGTTTTCATTCAGAAGTGTGGCATTATATATCATTGCAGGCGGTGATACGGTAAGGCAAATACCATAAATGCTTCCGTCTACAGCACCAATATTCAGATTATCTTCGCTCATTCCGCTGACATCCAGCAAACCGCTTTCAATATAATCATCCAAAGAGATCAATAACCCTTTGTCTGCATACTGTTGCAGATATTTGTAATCCATTTGGATTACATCAGGCAGGGAATTACCTGCCGCATAGGTTGCCAGTTTCTCCCAGTAGTCACTGAACGTAGAGAACTGACCATCGATACTGACGCCGGCATTTTCAGCGCAGTACATATCAATAACTTTCATTGTCATATCATTTCTGGTCTGGTTTCCCCACCAGGAGAATGTCAGGTTTTCGCCACTCCCTGTATTTTCTGTCATAGCTGCGCCACTCGTCTCCTGCGTTGTCTCACCCGAAGTGTTTCCACACGCTGCCAATGAGATCGTCATCATTGTTGCTAACCCCATAGCAATTGCTTTTTTCATCCTTCTCATATTGCCTCCTTTTGTTGTGTGTACTTGTTGTACCATCGTGTACAACTCCTTGTGTAACTGTATCTTACCCAAAATAAGTTCAAAATGAAATCAACAAAAACAACTTACATTTGTACTTTTTCCACCTTTGCATTTTTGGTATTTTAAAAAATTTTACCTTTTCTGCACAAAAACTACTTTTTCAAAATCCAATGACTAATTCGGTTGAATAAGAAAAAAAAAACAATTATAATTGCTGTAATCAAATTGTATCATAACCATCCATGGAGTAGATATTATGAATTATATTCGCCAAAAGCTTCACCAAAAGTTTGCTTTTTTATCGGAACTTTCAATCAGGGTCAAGATTCAATTGCTGGTTATTTCCAGTATTCTTGTTCTCTCCATAATATCTCTTGGCGGTACACAAATGATCATCCGCAAATATAACGAAACACTCTATCAGTCTGTCGAAACCTCTCTGTCCTATTCGACCAAAGAGATTTCTTCTTATCTCGACACAATAGATAATATGGCAGATCAGATATTAGCCAATAAAACCCTTCAGGAATCCCTTGCCTCCTGGAGTGACGCCAGCGCTTCTCTCAATTCTTCTACTTATAACAGTTTATATCAACAGATTACCAATTATATGATGGGATCAGATGGCCGCTTTCTCTCTTATATGATCATCAAGCAGGATACCAAAACGGTATACAGCTCCTATTTGGTATCTATGGAAACTCCGACTTCTATGTTAGATCATTTAGTCGATTACGCGGAACAGGCTGACGGCAGTGTCAAAGTAGTATCCGATTATTGTAATGATTCCGGTCTATTTATGGTCCGCAAGATCAAAGAGTCCAAAAATCTGTCCTTTCGTAATTTGGGATATGTTCTTATTAACATCAATATAAAAGAATTGGTCAATCAGGCATTGGAAAATAAGATGAGTAACGATATCTCCTACATGCTATTGGAAAATGACCAATTATTACTTGCAGAAGGATCGTTCGATGAAAGTGACCTTCCAAAGCTCCGGAAAACTCCTCAGAATGGGTACAGCCTCTATTCCAAAGACGGAAAAACTTTTTTCATCGTTCGGACCGATATTCCCAAATACAATTTTAATATCATTTATTCCGTTCCATACAGCACAATCTATGCCGCCATTTCAAGAGAAACCTTTTTGATATGTGCTTTTGTAATCGCCGGCATTATACTTGTAATTTTGTTTTCTACTACCATAACCGCGTTATTGGCGAATGACTTCAAGCTTTTAATTCACAATATGCAGTTATTTGCTTCCGGAAAATATACGCTGACCGAGCAAGAGCAAATGCTTTCTTCCAGAAAAGATGAAATCGGCATGCTGCACAAGGGATTTAATGATATGGCTGTTGAAATTAACGATCTGATTGAAAAAAACTACGTCAATGAATTGCTAAAAAAAGAAGCTCAATTAAAAACTCTGGAAAGCCAGATGGATCCTCACTTTTTATACAATACACTGGATTCCATCAACTGGCGTGCAAAGGCAATTCACGCAGATGATATATCCCAGATCTGTACATCTCTCGGATCTTTGCTTCGCATTACGCTTCATAAAGACATGGGGAATTTTACAGTGGGGGAGGAAATGCAGCTTGTATTAAACTATATGACAATTCAGCATATGCGATACCCGAACAAGCTAATTTATCACTGTGATGTTTCTGAAAATTTGTATACTATTTCGATTCCGAAATTCACAATACAACCTCTTGTGGAAAATGCCATTCGGTATAGTCTGATGAATGCCGTTGATATCTGTGAGGTCTCTGTCACTGCTTTTGTTTCACCGGATCAAAACGGTAGCGAAATACTGACGGTTCGAGTTAAAAATAACGGTTCCTACTTTGAAGACAATATATTACAAAAGCTTCAAAACGGAGAACGCCAGCCTCATGGCTTTGGAATCGGGCTTTTGAATGTATTAACTCGTTTACAGATTACTTACGGAGATCCTTTTGGATTACAAGTATATAATGAATATGACGAATATGATACTTATGCGATCGCTGAAATACGTATTCCTGCTGTATCATTTGTATAGGGAGGTAATCATGCTGAAATTATTAATTGTGGAAGACGAAGAAATCATTTGTGAAACACTTGCGCGCCTCACAGACTGGTCCTCGCTCGGAATTGAATTGATCGGCACCTGTCAGGACGGAGTGGATGCATACCATATGATACTTGATGAATGCCCCGATATTGTTATGACAGACATCAATATGCCCGGGATTAGTGGTCTGGAGTTGATTGAGCGCATCCAGCGCACCGCCTTAGACACACGCTTCCTTATATTATCCGGCTATGCGGAATTTGACTATGCGAAAAGAGCAATGAAATCGGGTGTAAAACATTATCTTCTGAAACCTTGTGATGAAGAACAGCTACGTTCTGCGTTACAGGAAATGGTATCGGAATGTTTACAATTAAAACAGGAAAAAAATTTATCCCCCGTTACCATTCAGGATGCCCAGATACAACATGTAATGCTGCTGAATCTTATTCGTGAAGGTATCCGGCTTCCCAATGTAACCACGAAATTATTCGAAATAAATGCTCCTTATTTGGAACTATACGAACAGCCATTCCAATACTGTGCCATTTATTATCTGGAAAAAAAATTTATAAATTCCGCTATGGAGCAACTTCGCAGATATTGGACAAATACATCTCAAAATATTTGTTTTCACGCCATTTATACCGTTAATGTTTTATTGCTTATATTTCCCGATTATACAAGGGATTACAGCTCCCTCGATGACTTTCTCTCAACGCTTCACTTTCCCGATCAAAAAGTGAGTATTGTATATGAGCGAAAGACATTTCCAAATCTGGAAAAGCTTTTACTTATGCTGCTTCCGAAGCTGAAACGCTATGATACATTCTATTTTGTAGAAGAAGATCATCTCATTCCTAATTCTAATTATGACCTGATTTTTTCCGACGTTTCATTGATTACACAAAAATTGCTGCAAGAGCATTCCCCCGGCGATGATCGTTCTATTATAGAAATTGAGGAAGAACTTCATAATATTCTTCTATCTGTCGGAGATAAGGATTTTCTGATACAATTAGCCTCACAACTTTTAATCTCCTTGAGTATAGAAACTGTCTCCGGAGATATTAAGACCGTATCGCAGACGCTTTCACGGCTTCACAATGAAGACAATCTCACAAATATTTGCAACATTACCATGAATGAGATTTATCAGATCACCGATACAAGTTCCAACGGAAAATACAGCCCGTTTATTCAGAAAATAATCAATTACGTGGATGACCATATTTCCGAAGAAAACATGACATTGAAGGGTATTTCGGAAAATATACTCTATATGAACGCGAGTTATGTCAGTCGTATTTTCGTAAAAGAAGTCGGGCAGACTTTTTCAAGCTATGTAACCGAACACCGTATTGAAAAGGCAAAAGAAATTCTGTCCGGAACAAGTGTGGAACAAATCCAAAATGTTGCCACATTGGTCGGCTGCGGAAATAACCCCTACTATTTCAGCAAAATATTCAAGAAAGTTACAGGAATGACACCTACGATATATGCACGGCGTTTTGGAACGTCTCCCCATAATTAACTCTGAATGGCGGCAAACAATTTTAGGTCGAAAAATATGCGGCTTCCGGGAGATCTCCGAAAGCCGTTTTTGTTCCTACTTCGCCTGTAGCTTCACTATTTCCTGTTTTCCATGAACCGCAGCTATGCTAATATGCTAACTACGCCTTCAGCTGTCATTGCAGCTGCCACAGCAGATATACTACGATTTGTCTGTTTCTATCGAAATCTTTTTTTCATAAAGAGCATTTTTCTCAAGTATTTCCCGGAATGCTGTCGGATTTTCTCCCAGTGCCAGCCCCTTGATCTCCATGTATTCGTCATAATCATAGAGGTACACTGTGATCTCGGATATATCGTATCCGCTGACCGCCAGCTCGTTGGTATTGTTTCCTGCGTATGTCAGTTTTCTTCCATCTTTATCCAACACTACGGTCACAACAAGATGATCTTCCGGGAAAATGTCATATACCGTAAGCTCCACCGGAGAGACTTCGATTCTGTCCAGCCCGAAGCCCGCTGCATTCGTTTCGCCTATCTCTATGACCTGCATTTCCTTATCGCTCTGGGAGACTGAAAGCTCCGGGAATTTCCAGCTTCCGCGTACTGTCTCCTTGGAAGCCCCCTTCGGATATAGGAAAAAATACGGGATTTCCAGTTGCAGTGTCATGTCTTCCGGAATCTGTTCATAGTATCCCTGATTCCCTGTCTGGATCGATTTGTAATCGATACGGATCAGTCCCAGAAAAGTATGTTTATCCACAAGTTGCCCCACAAGCGCCCTGCCCCCGTGTACCGGATCGCCGCTTCGGAAAGAATACTCCTCCAGTGTTGCGATCATGATCTGGCTTTTTCCGTCACTATCCGCTGACATCTCCGGGAATCCCTCTTCGCTCTCCATTTTTACCCCCAGGAAAATTGCCTGGTTTGTGGCATAATAATCCGTCAATGTAATGGTGTAGCCCTGATCCGATACCTGATACTGCGCCGGTTCTGTAGCTTCCACACTGGTTTCCGTACTCTGGATCCCAGTGGCTCCGGTATTGTTGTCCCCAGCCTCTTCTCTCTCCCCGGCATTGTATTTTCCTTGCCCTGTTGGTACCAGCGTTACAATTTCTTCTGTCGGAATCTCCTGGAACCCCAGCAGCTCCTGTACCCGTTCTATCACGCTGCCGATCAGAGGCAGTTCTTTTGCCAAGACCGGATTTGCCGCACAGAATCCAATAGCTACAACAATCGCTGCAGCTGCAGCCCCCGTCTGCACAAACTTTCTTTTTCGACTCTGTCTTTTTTTCTTTTCCGATCTTTCTCTGATAATTCCGTATGCTTCCTCTATTTTTCTGTCAATCAACGGACTGTTTGTCATGGCTATTCTCCTTTCCTACACCCATCTGCGATCTCAGATGTTCTCTGCCCCGGTGAATTTTACTCTTCACCGTATTTTCTTTCATATGGAGCAGCTGTGCGATCTCTCCTATGGAAAACTGTTCCCCATAATACATCTGGAAGATCAGCCGGCTGTCCTCCGGCAGAGTTTTCAACAGATCATTGAATTCCAGATCCGTACTGAAATCATAGAACTGTGAAGCTTCCTCCGCCTCGTTCATGGGAACCGTCCGACTCCTGTGCCGTCTCATTGCAATACATTGGTTGATCAGAATACGAATCAGCCAGGTTCTGAAATATTCAGCTCTTCGTAAGGTATCCAGCTTTTCAAAAGCTGAAAGTATGGTCTCCTGCATGGCATCGGCAACATCCTCTTCGTTCCCCAGATAAGCGAACGCGATCCGTATCATGCTCTGCCTGTTCTGTTCCATCAGAGCGATGAAAGCTTCCGCGTCTCCTTTTTTCGCTTTTTTCACCAGTTTCTCCATGGTTCCTCCCGTTCTTCATCCGGCCGGATGCCTTGCAAGGTATTTTGTGTTCACATACATTAGATAAGCATATCGTATTTTCGGTTGCAGAAAAATAAATTTTTTTCATAAAAGTTTTTTCCATAAAATAGTAAACAGCTTCCGAAGTTTCCTCCGAAAGCTGTTCTTAAAACTATTAAAGCTATTTAAACTATTCCACTACTACCGTACCGTCTTCTTTTACGGTAATATCCATATCATCCTTCACATATTCCAGGAACTCTTCCCCCAGACTGTCAATGACAGGCATCCGCACATTGTCAAGCCACACATCTGCCAGAATAGCTCCGGCTGCTGCCAGGGAATCAATAGGTTCGGAAAACAGCATACATGCCGGCTGCCTGTTCATGGAGCAGGCACAGTAAAGTACCAGTCCGCCGGTGGTAGATCCTATGGTCGTCGGCAGGCACAATGCCTTGCCCGCCATCTGTTTACCATAGAGGTCGGGATTATTCTGATCTCCGCAGGTTGCTTTTTTATCGCCAAACTGTAATGCCTTCTGGAAAGATGCCAGTGTGTTCAGACCCCCGTGAGATACCAGTGCCTTGGCTGTTACAGTTCCGGAGGCTACGATTCTTCCTTTAAATTCTTTCATTTGTCCGCTCCTCCCTTCGTAATCTGCTCTAAGATCTCAGCATCGGTATAATATCTTGCGCTGGTATAGGTACGCAGCTTGTTGCTGGACGTGATGACCGGCATCTTCTCGCTGAGAGGATTATTCATATACATTAACGGGCAGATATAGGAAGTAATAACTCCCGTTGCCTTTAACGTCTCCGCATAAGGGGTCTCCTGAAATTTTTTCAGTACCGCGGGTGCCGCCGTGAATACGGTAGGAATACATACTCTGGTTCTACCGGCTTCTTTCAGGCTCTGAGAGACTTTTTCCGTCCAGTCGATGAGCTGCTGTAAACTCATATGGGGACATCCCATGAAACACAGCTTCGGCTTGGCATCCTTCTTTTTCCAGATCACCGGATAGCTCTCATAGACCCTCTGAAGTTCCGCATCATCTACCACATAGACCTTTGCATCCTCCGCAATCAGATCTTTTCCGTATTTTACAGCCTCCGGAGTGATATTTTCCACATGGTACAGACCTACCGCACCGTTGGAAGCAGTCGCTGCGCCGAAATCCTTCAGATAGGTTTTCGCTGCATCATCCAGCTCACCGCCCAGCCATTTGTCCAGTCCTACGATATAGGGAACATCCGCCATGACTTTCATACCAATGGCAGATCCAAGCAGCTGTGCTTCCGGCTTCTTCGTTGTCTCGATCTTCACGATCCAGGTGGCTTTTCTGCCCTCATCCGTTAACAGACCGAAACGGGGCACATAGCCCACTACCGAACCCATGAGGTCAATGATACCGGAATTACGATTGCATCTTGCTCCCAATACGGAGTTGGCATAGACCACTGCAGAAGATTCAGACCAGGACAGCACCTCTCCCATGGCCGGGGTATTTCCCACTTCATCCATGTAACAGGTGCAGGTATATGCATCTTTTTCCATGATGCCCAGCTGGGTCAGCTGTTTCTCGTAGTCATCCTGCTTGGAGTACATGAAATTTTTGAACACAAAATCCTGTAAGAAAGAACTCGGCACATTGGGATCCAGTGGTCTCGGATCGGCGGAAAATTTCTGTTTGGATACATTGCCGGATTCGATCAGCTGATTCATCAGTTCATACACCGGCGCCAGTGCTTTCAATCCGAAGGAGGTTACCAGATGGTTGTATTTACTGGTCACAGGCACCATACCGTCCGCGCCGAACAGCTCGCCGTAACGCACCAGTGTCTGCATGACCTTCGCCAGAGTCGCTCCCTGTTTTCCATCATATATTTCCTGTTGTTCTTTTGTTAAGTTCATTGATTTCCCTCCCTTTAAATCTTCATGGCAACTTCATAAGCGCGCCATACGACACTTCGCAGATTGCCTACACCGTTACAGTCACCTACCAGGCTGACATTGCTGCTCTTCGGTACCAGCGGGTGGGGAATGTATCCTGCAGAACTGATCACACTGTCACAAGGAATGGTGATCTCTTTTCCGGAAGCATCCTTGCATACGATGCTGTCATCCTTTACTTCCTGCAGCGTAGTTTCCAGATATACGGGCACTTTCTTCCAGGCGAACCACTCTCTCAGATAAGAGCTGTTGGCCAAGCATACTCCGGTCTGGGCGATGAGATCGTTTTTTATCTCTACGATTACAGGCTGTTTGCCCTGCAGCGCCAGTTCGTAAGCAATCTCACAGCCGGTGAGTCCGCCGCCGATGACGGCGACCTTCTTGCCTGTGGGCTCGGCACAGTCGGGCTGCGGCACGTAGCCCGCGTTATCCACTGCGTAGCGCTTGAGGCCGCGGATGTTAACCGCGTCGTCGATCATGTTTCTTCGGCAGCGCGCCTCGCACGGATGCTCGCAGATGTACGCGCAGGCCGAGGGGAATGGGTTATCCTTGCGGATCAGGCGCACGGCGTCGGCGTAGCGGCCGTACTTGATGAGCACGAGGTAGCCCGGGATATCCACGCCCGCAGGGCACAGCGCCACACAGGGAACGGGCTCGCGCATGCCGCCAAGGCAGCGGTGGCGCAGAATATGCTCTTCGTAGTCGTCGCGGAAGCCCTGCACGCCGTCAAGCACCAGGCGCGCCGCATCGCGGCCAATGGCGCAGTCGGCGCTGTTGACGATCACGCGCGCCACGCGCTCGATGATCGAGATAGTCTCCATCGTGGCTTCGCCCTCGAGCACCTGCTCCATCAGCTCAGAAAGCTGGCCGAGGCCGATACGGCAGGGAACGCACTTGCCGCACGTCTGCGCATGGCAGAGGTCCAGAAAGCTCTTGGCCAGGTCCACCGGACACAGTCCCGGAGGGCTTGCGGCGATACGCCGCTCCACATCGCGGTACAGCCCGTCGATGACGGTCTGGGCATGGGAGGGCGTCATAATATCGAGTCTTGACACTGCTGTTTTCTCCTTTCACTGCTTGCCATCAGTGTAGTATCGGCCGGCAGGACAAATGCACGTATCCCGCCGCCTGATGTCAGCACCCATAAATAGATGTTATCAATAATAAACGTTAGTCATTCCATTTTCAATAGTCAATGCGGATTTTTTGTCATATTTTTCCATTTCACTCCATTTGGCTAACAAAGAAAAGCGAGGGCCGCAGCCCTCGCCTGTTCTTCCCTTTTATTTGCTGCAGATCTCGTCGAAGGTATCGGTGACGGCCTTCTCCGGCGCGGGCGTCGCGAGCGATACGATCACGATCGCAATGCACGCTGCAAGGAACGCGGGGAGCAGCTCGTAGATGGCCCACGCGCCGCCCATCGGCGCGATGAGGTACTTCCAGATGAAGACCACCGCGCCGCCAGTGATCATGCCCGCGAGCGCGCCCTGCTTGTTCGCGCGCTTCCAGAAGAGCGAGAAGAGCATCACGGGGCCGAACGCCGCGCCAAAGCCCGCCCACGCGAACGAAACGACACGGAACACGGAGCTGTTGGGGTCCCAGGCAAGCACCATGCCGATGATGGCGATGCAGATGACCGTGGCGCGCGCGGCCAGCATCGTCGTACGCTGGTTCATCTTGATACCGAACGAATGCTGCATGAGATCCTGTGACACGCTGGACGCCGCGGCCAAAAGCTGCGAGTCCGCGGTCGACATCGTTGCGGCCAGAATGCCGGAGAGGATGATGCCCGCCATGACAGCGAGCAGCACGCCGTGCTGGCTCATCAGGTCTGCCAATTTAATGATGATGGTCTCAGATTCCGCGCTCGTCGCCAGGAAGGGCACTTTGCCCGCGGCGGTCACGCTGTTGCCGATGATGCCGATGCACACGGCGATGAACATGGAGATCACAACCCAGATCGTCGCGATGCGGCGGGACTGGTTGAGCTCCTTTTCCTCGCGGATGGCCATAAAGCGCAGCAGGATGTGCGGCATGCCAAAGTAGCCGAGGCCCCATGCGAGCGTG
>ERZ791840.1519-NODE-1519-length-11284-cov-2.096625_pt1 | contig 11284 bp, 13 predicted proteins | sample MGYA00510291_ERZ791840 | MGnify/ENA primary metagenome ERZ791840 (study PRJEB30046, sample SAMN00715256) | human gut metagenome | study: EMG produced TPA metagenomics assembly of the A metagenome-wide association study of gut microbiota in type 2... | reverse complement strand
CCGGATTGTTCCAAAAGAGCAGTTTGAAAAGAAAAATGAAGCGGAGCAGGACAAAGAGAAAGATGAAATTTTGTGGGAAGAAGGTACCATTTCAGATTTAAGTGGAGGCGGAATTCGTTTTCATGGTAATGTAGAATGTAAAAAAGGGGATTTTGTGGAAATTGTCCTTCCACTTTCGCTGCAAAGTGGAATTATTCCACTTTCTTTGTATATGAAGGTAGTATCCTGCGTTCATTTTGAGGGAAGCCGTGTTGCCTATGAGACAAGGGGCGAATTTTTGAATATTAATGAGAAAGAACGTGAAACGGTAATTAAGTACGTTTTTGAAGAGCAGCGAAGAAGGATGAGAAAGGAGTAGATGTCACAGATGAAAAAAGTATTGATTGTTGATGACTCTGCACTTATGAGAAGGGTCCTTTCTGATATAATAAATGATGATGAACAACTGATTGTCGAAAAGACAGCGAATAATGGACTTGAAGCGCTTAATGTTTTACAGGGGGGATGTCGTCCGGACATTCTTTTGGTTGATATTAATATGCCGAAGATGGATGGCGTACAGCTCCTTAAGGAACTAAACAAATATCGAATTCAGATTCCGGTATTGATTGTAAGTTCAATTGCCAGCCAGAGCGCTGATGAAACCATTGAAGCATTGGCACTTGGTGCGTTTGATTTTGTTAAAAAACCAAATGGTTCCATTGGCGGGGGGTATCAGGAATTCCGAAAAAAGGTATTACTGAGAACCTATATGGCGTGTAAGCTGCCTCTTCCTAAAAAGGTTGAGCAGTCAATTTTAGAACAGCAGTTACAGGTTCAGAGCCAATCAAAAAATGTGGAAAGTCAGACCGAGAAGAAGGTGAAGAAAACCGCAAAAAAGAAGGTGCCAAAAAGTGGCAGGGGAAGCGGCGGTTTGGCAGTGATTGCTTCTTCAACCGGAGGACCAAGGGCATTACAGTCGGTAATTCCGTATTTTCCAAAGGATTTTCCATTACCGTTAGTCGTTGTCCAGCATATGCCGGCAGGATTTACGAAGTCATTAGCAGCTCGCTTGAATGAGATTAGTAATCTCGACGTTAAGGAGGCTGAGGATGGTGACTGCCTGAAAAAGGGCACGGTTTATATTGCGCAGGGCGGCAAGCAGTGTGAAGTCATAGAAGATGCACAGGGAAATCTGATTTTGTCGGAAAATGATAAGCCGGCAAGAGGGGGATTAAAGCCGTGTGCGGATATCTTTTTTGAATCACTGGTTTCTTGTTCGGTGGAACACATTGTCTGTGGTGTTTTGACCGGGATGGGAAGCGATGGCTGCAAAGGAATCCGTGCATTGAAAAAAAGCAAGGACATTCAGGTTGTAGCGCAGAATGAAGACACCTGCGTGGTATATGGTATGCCGCGCGCAGTAGTACAGGCGGGAATTGTAAATGAAGTCGTGCCACTCGAAGATGTGGCAGACACCATGATAAAACATATAGGAGTGTGAAAAGATGGATACGAGTCAATATTTAGATTTGTTTATCGATGAGACAAAAGAGCATTTACAGAGTTTGAATGAGCATGTTCTGGTCTTGGAGAAGGAGCCGGAGAATGAAGATACAATCAATGAGATTTTCCGTGCGGCACATACGCTGAAAGGAATGTCCGGCACAATGGGCTTTGTTCGTATGCAGCGTCTGACCCATGATTTGGAAAATGTATTCTCCGAAATCCGGAAACATGAAAGTGAATGAAAAGCTGATTGATGTATTATTCCGAGGACTGGATGCATTGGAGTCTTATTTGGCTGTTATTTCCTCTGAGGGAAATGAAGGAACTGAAGACAACGAAGATATTATTAATGATTTGAATGCTCTGTTAGAGGAACAGAGTGGCGACGGTGCAGCTGCTCCGGCGCAAAAAGAGGTAAAAAAAGAAGAAACTCCCGCAAAGGAAGAGAAAGCAGAAAATAAACAGGAAAGTGCATCGGATGAAAAATGCAAATTTAAGCAGATTCCGATTTCCGAATATGAAGCGACAGCAATCAATTCAGCAAGAGCAGAAGGAAAGAACGTGTATGGAATTACCGTATATCTGCAAAAAACTTGTATTTTGAAATCTGCCAGAGCTTTCCTTGTATTCAAATCTGTTGAAAATAAAGGTGAGTTGATTAAATCCGTACCTTCGACAGAGCAGATTGAGGATGAAGAATTTGATTTTGATTTCAGCTGGATTTTTGCATCAAGTGATACGAAAGAAAATATCAAAAAACTTGTTATGAATGTATCGGAAATCGCAGAGGTTTACATCGATGATATTGAGATTCCGGATGCACCTGCGGCAGGTCCATCAAATGATGTAAAACCGGCACAGGAAAAGAAAGAAACAGCAAAACCGGATGTCAAAGAAAAGCCAAAGAAAGCATCGGCTTCCAAAGGAAAAGTGGGCAGTCGTTCCGTTCGTGTCGATATTGATAAACTGGATGTTCTGATGAATCTTGTCAGCGAGCTGATTATTGCAAAGAATGGACTTGTGTCGGCAGGTGCTGCCTCTCCGTCAGGACAGATGGCAAATGCACAGGCATTCCATGAACAGATTGAGTACTTAGAGCGAGTGACAACAAACCTGCATGAATCCGTTATGAAGGTCCGCATGGTGCCAATTGAGAGTGTTGTTAATCGATTCCCACGTATGATTCGTGATTTGAATCGTAAATTAAATAAGAAAATGGAATTGTACATGACTGGTGAAGAGACTGAACTTGACCGTACCGTAATTGATGAAATCGGGGACCCGCTTATGCATTTGCTTCGTAACTCGGCTGACCATGGTTTGGAGAGCAATGAAGAGCGTGTACGTCTTGGTAAACCGGAGGTTGGTTCCATCTTTTTGGATGCTTACCAGGATGGTAACAATGTTGTTATTGAAGTACGCGATGATGGTGCCGGAATTGACATTGACCGTGTACGTCAGAAAGCAATTGAAAAAGGCTCTATTACAGAAAAACAGGCAGAGACGATGACAGACAAAGACTTTATTGATTTGTTGTTCCTGCCAAGTTTTTCAACAGCAGAAAAGATTACTGATGTTTCCGGACGAGGCGTTGGTCTTGACGTTGTAAAAACTAAAATTGAGGCACTTGGTGGTAATATTACAGCAAAGACCGTTGCCGGTGAGGGAAGTACCTTTACGATTTCTCTTCCTTTGACATTGGCAATTATTCAGGCTTTGATGGTGAAAGTCGGAGAAGAAAAATATGCGATTCCGCTTGGCAGCATCAATGGAATTGAGGATATTGCAAAAGAAGATATCAGTTTTGTACAATCCAAAGAAGTTATTAATCTTCGTGGACGTGTCATTCCGATTCTCCGTCTGCATGATATTTTGGATATGGAGCCGGTTGAAAATGATCCGGAATCTCTGATTGTTGTCATTATGCAGAAGGCAGAACAGCAGGTTGGTCTTGTGATTGACGAATTGATTGGACAACAGGAAACCGTTATTAAGTCGCTTGGACACCACATCACCTGTGATAAACTCTTTAGTGGAGCAACGATTCTTGGTGATGGTGAAGTAGCGTTAATCTTAGATACAAACACATTAATGTAGGGGGTGTCGACATGGAAGATTTGATGAATGAAATGGAAACAACAATGGATGAAATTCAGTATATTGTTGTCAAATTAGGAAATGAAAAATATGGAATTGATATTTCCTGTGTGGATAATATCGTAAGAATGCAGCATATGACAAGAGTTCCAAAGTCACAGTCATATTATGTTGGTGTGATTAATCTGCGTGGTGAAGTGGTTCCGATTATGAGTCTGCGCAGACGTTTCGGATTAGAGGATGATGTCTGTCAGTCCGCAACGAGAATCATTATTATCCGTATGCAGGATCAGTCATTGATTGGTGTAATTGTCGATGAAGTGCAGGAAGTGGTAAATATCAATCCGGCTTCTATCGAGAAACCAGCATTTAAGCTGGAAGAGGAAAAAGCATCTTTCCTTGCCGGGATTGGCAAAAAAGGAGAGGAACTCATTTCTTTATTGGATATGAATGCGGTAATTGAGGAAAAGAAAGAAGTATGAGTGAGATGATTCGTGTTGGAATGGCTGACTATAAGTTATGTGCACCGCCGGATAAAATTTCGACGTTAGGACTTGGTTCGTGTATGGGGGTCGTAATCTATGACACGAAAACAAAGTTGTGTGGAATGGCACATATTATGCTTCCGGACAGCACAAAGATTACTCATAATCAAAACCGAATGAAGTTTGCAGACACATGTCTTTTAGATATGTATCATGAACTTTTAGCACGCGGAGGATTGAAAGAAAATCTGCGTGCTAAAATTGCAGGCGGTGCTAGAATGTTTGCACATCATTCGGATAATGAACTGCTGAATGTTGGACATCACAACAATCAGGCAGTCAGGAAATTTTTACAGGAAAAGAATATTCCAATTGTGGCGGATGATTCCGGAAAAGATTTCAGCCGCACGATTGTATTTGACCCGGAATGTGAGTTGTTGCATATTTCGGTGGCTGGTGTAAATGAATATGTGATTTGACGAGGTGTAGGATATGAAAAATCGTTATATACCTGCTTTTATTATGTTGGCTGCCGGCCTTGTGTGTTGTGTTTTATGTGTGGTACAAAGGTGGCCTGTTTTAAATAGTTTAATTACGTTAGTTATTGTTTTACTTCTTTTTTATATCATTGGGCAGATTGCGGCGCAGATTGTTGGAAAAGTGCAGGCAGAGCATCTGGCTATGATTGAGGCAGAGAAAAAACGTCAGGAAGCTGAAGAGCAGGCTCGTCTTTTGAAGGAGCAGCAGGAGGCGGAAGAAAGAGAAAAGGAAGAAGCAGAAAAACAGGTGGATCAGACAGAACAAACGGAGCAGGCATGACCTAGGAAAGGACATAGTGGATGAGGGAAACAGAACGAAACCGCTTGTGGGAACAGTATCATAAGAAAAAGACCCCACAATTACGCGAGCAGCTTATTCTTGAATATGCCGGTGTTGTAAATTTAGTGGCAGGCAGGCTGAGTATGTACTTGGGGTATACGGTAGAGTATGATGACTTGGTAGGATATGGAATTTTTGGTTTAATTGATGCCATTGATAAGTATGACATGGCAAAAAATGTAAAATTTGAAACATATGCCAGTTTGAGAATTCGAGGTGCAATTTTGGATGAAATCCGAAAGATGGACTGGATTCCAAGGACACTTAGACAGAAGCAGAAAAAAATGGATGCGGCTGCAGCGAAAATTGAAGCAGAACGTGGAAGAACGGCGAAAGGCGATGAGATTGCAAATGAATTGGGAATCTCCGTGGAAGAATATGAGAACTGGAAGGCAGAGGCGGAATTTACCAATTTGATTTCCTTAGATGATTATCTGGAACAGGGAAACGAAGGGCGTCTAGAGACGATGGGAGCAAAATTTCAGCAGCCCGATCATGCGATCCAAAAGCAGGAATTGAAGGAAATGCTAGTGGAAGCCCTCAAAAAACTGACAGAAAAAGAGCAGAATGTCATCACATTATATTACTACGAAGAATTGACATTAAAAGAGATTAGTCAGATATTGAGTGTTTCGGAGTCGAGAGTTTCCCAGCTTCATACAAAAGCATTGAAAAAAATTAAGGAGCAGTTAGGGGACTCCGTTGATTTACTTAGTTTGTTCTAATTAGAAATAGGAGGATACTTATGGCGGCAAATGGTTATTTTCAGGTAGTAGCAGAAGATGGAAGAATGTGGCTGAAAATTTTTGCACCGGAAGAAGGTGAAGTGGATATTTCGCCGGAGATGGTAATGAAATATTTAGATGCCATTTCGTTTCCGGATTATGACCAGGTGGCACTTGACCAGTATTTAAAGCGTAAAGAATTCGATTCGATGTTTATGCTGTATGAAGGAGAAATTATACCGGAAAGCGAAAAATGTATTGTTACCATCACGCCAAATGGAGAGCGCGCATTTGCACGGTTTTATCCGCCGACTACAGGGGGCGCAAGCTTGACAGAAGATGATATTGTTTCGGATTTACAGATGGCAGGTGTCCGTCATGGAATCCGCAAAAAAGCAATTGAACATTTTTTACAGAATCATGCCTATGAAAAGGACTATCTGATTGCTGAGGCAACGATGCCGGTTCAGGGATACAGTGCAAAAATCAGGTATTATTTTGATATAAATACGACTGCCCGTCCGAAATTAAATGAAGATGGCAGCGTTGATTTTCATCAATTGGGAAATATTAAGTCGGTTAAAGAAGGAGATAAACTTGCGACACTTACGCCGGCGTATCGTGGAAAAGCGGGTGTATCTGTATTAGGTAAACCAATGATGCCGAAAAAAGTGAGAAACCGTGTGCTTCGTTTTGGACGTAATATACGGATTTCAGAGGATAAGTGTACGATTTATTCGAAAGTTTCCGGACATGTAACCTTAGTTGATGATATGGTTATGGTTTCTGATGTTTACCGGGTTCCCGCAAATGTTGATTCATCAACCGGAGACATTGATTATAAGGGAACGGTAGAAGTGACAGGAAATGTCACAACCGGATTTGCTGTTAAAGCCGAGGGCGATATTATTGTGAATGGTGTTGTGGAAGGTGCAACGCTTATTTCCGGTGGTAATATTGTTCTCAAACGAGGCATGCAGGGGATGGATCGTGGTATGCTTCAGGCAGAAGGCAATATTACTGCAAAATTTTTGGAAAACTGTAAGGTTCGATGTAAAGGTATGCTCAAAGCCGATGCCATTTTGCACAGTGACGTGGAATGTCAGGAAAATGTTGATATATTGGGAAAAAAAGGCTTGATTAACGGCGGAAGTTTATCAACTTATGCCGATGTTCATGCGACAACGCTTGGCTCAACAATGGGTGCTTCAACGAAAATCAAGATTATTTCAGATAAAGAATTGATTATTCGGGCGAATGAAATCAAGGCAGAAGTGGAGAATAAGGAAGAGACGCTTCAGAAAATTGATGAAGTTGTAAATCGGGTCAAGGGGCAGTTAGCGTCTAATCAGGAGGTGCTGCCGGAACAGATGAATTATTTGAAACAGGCAACGGTGAATAAGCCGCTTCTTGTGAAACAGATTCGAGAACTGCGCGAAGAAAGAGAAAAACTATTAGTAAGGATTGAAAAAAATAAACATTCCTGTATCCGGGTGGAAGGAGCCGTGTATTCAGGAATTGATATTACAGTAAAGGATGTTAGTAAAGTTCAGCATGAGCAGGTTTCTCACTGCCGCTTTGTAAGAGACGGTGCAGATGTACGGATTGTTGGATTGTAAGAAAAAAAGGAGGCGTTTTCTATGTCTATGGGTTCAATTGATGCAGTTACTATGGCGCCAAGAACGCTGAATGCGGCAGATGCACAGGGCCGTGAGTTGAATCAGAATCAGCATATTTATGACCAGAATGGCATTCAGTTTCAGCAGGAAGTAAGGCGTGAAAGCAGACAAACAGTAGAAACGCAGGAAAGCGAAACAAAGGATTACGATAAGAAAGGAAACGGAAAAGGGACAGGTGCGAAAAATTCCTCAAAAAAGAAACAAAAACAGGAAAAAAAGGAACGATTAGCACCTCGTTCGACCGGAAGTTTTGATATTACGATTTAAGAAGAAGGATGGATTATGACAGCGATAGAAATCATATTGATTATTATTGGCTTTCTCTGCCTGTGTGTAAGCTGCTTTGTGGCAAAAAAGAATAGCGGTTTTGCAGAGGGGGAAAAGGAAAGTTTAAGTTCCGAACTTTGGACAGAGAAAGAAGAAGAAAAAATCAAAGAACGTGTCGGAGAAATTTTATCCGAGAGACAGGATGAATTAGTGGACACGACTGAGGAGCGGATGAATCGTTTGTGCAATGATAAAATCATGGCGGTGGATGAATTTTCACAGCAGATTTTGGAAAAAATTGATGCCAACCATCAGGAAGTTGTCTTTATGTACAACATGCTGAGTGAAAAAGAAAAAGAATTGAAAGAATTTATGTCGAAACCGGTGAAGAAAGAATCCATGGCTGAAACACGTATGGCATCGGAACTGGCGGTTTCAAATCGGATGGATTTAAATCCGGTCACGGCTTCCCAGACAGCGATTTCACGTCTGACTGCAAATACACAAGAAGCAGAAAAGAAAAAAACGGTAAAAAAAGCAGAGCCAAAAAAGGCAGTAAAAAATGAAACATCCAAACCTGAAATGTCAGTGGCAGGGCAGGGGAATGTAAATGAAAAGATTAAGGAATTACACAAACAGGGAAAATCTGTTTTAGAAATATCAAAACAACTAAATATCGGACAGGGTGAAGTAAAACTTGTTCTTGCACTTTATGGGGGGGATAACAAATGAAGATGAGGTATTTCCTCCGGGGACTTGGCGTGGGTGTTTTACTTGCAACACTGTTATTGTGTATTAGCTACCGCGGACAAAACAGCGAAAATTCAATTATTAAACAGGCTAAAGAACTTGGTATGCAATTTCCGGAAAAAACACCGGATACGCTGATACAGCCGTCAGTTGCGCCTTCACAGGCAGCGACGGGACAGGCAGTGGCAGTACAGTCTAAGAAGCCAGTTCGGACGAAAACACCGGATTCTACGGCTGCACAGAAAGCAACAAAAGAGCCAAAAGAAACACAGAAACCAAGTGAGAAAACACGTTCCTTTACAGTGCGGAGCGGTCTTTTGTCAAGTTCTGTTTCCCGTGAATTAAAAGAGGCTGGTTTTATTAAGGATGCCGATAAATTTGACCATTATTTAGAAAAAAGCGGTTTGGCAAAAAAATTAATTGCCGGCGATTATAAAATACCGGTTGGCGCATCGCAGGAAGAAGTTGCGCGGATTATTACCGGTGGAAAATAATACTTGCAATTTTGTTCGGTTTATGATATTATAAATCGGATTGAAAAAATCACATTCGCCGATTTTTGCTATGGTGCTGTCTTTTTTTGCGAAGACAGTGTAACAAAAAGAAGAAGCGGATGGAAGAAAAAACCAAATGGAGGTACGAAATAATGAGTGTTATTTCAATGAAACAGTTACTGGAAGCAGGTGTTCATTTTGGACATCAGACAAGAAGATGGAACCCTAAAATGGCTGAGTACATCTACACAGAGAGAAATGGTATTTATATCATTGATCTTCAGAAATCTGTAGGTAAAGTAGATGAAGCTTACAATGCAGTAAAAGATATTGCAGCAGAAGGTGGCAAAATCCTTTTCGTAGGTACCAAAAAACAGGCTCAGGATTCTATTAAAGCAGAAGCAGAGCGCTGCGGTATGTACTATGTAAACGAGAGATGGCTCGGTGGTATGCTTACAAACTTCGAGACAATCCAGACTCGTATTAAGAGATTAAAAGCAATCGAGAAAATGTCAGAAGATGGAACTTTCGATGTTCTGCCTAAGAAAGAGGTTATTAACCTTAAGAAAGAATGGGCAAAACTTGAGAAGAATCTTGGCGGTATCAAAGACATGAAAGATATCCCGGATGCAATCTTTGTAGTGGATCCGAAAAAAGAGAGAATTTGTATTCAGGAAGCACACATCCTTGGTATTCCTTTGATTGGTATTGTAGATACAAACTGTGATCCGGAAGAACTTGATTATGTAATTCCTGGTAACGACGATGCAATTCGTGCCGTTAAATTGATTGTTTCTAAGATGGCAGACGCTGTTATTGAGGCAAATCAGGGCGAGTCTTTAGCAGAAGAGACAGAAGAAGCATCTGAGGCAGAAGCAGAGTAAGAAAGAGAAAGGTAGGATTTAAAAATGGCTATTTCAGCATCAATGGTAAAAGAGTTAAGAGAAAAAACAGGTGCCGGCATGATGGATTGTAAGAAGGCACTTACAAATACAGATGGTGATATGGACAAGGCTGTTGAATGGCTTCGCGAGAATGGTCTTGCAAAGGCAGAGAAGAAAGCCGGACGTATCGCTGCTGAGGGTATTGTTAAGACAAACATCAGTGAAGATGGCAAGAAAGCAGCTATCGTTGAAGTAAACAGCGAGACTGACTTTGTAGCAAAGAATGAGAAATTCCAGGATTTCGTTGCTGCTGTAGCAGATCAGGTAAATGCTTCCTCTGCTGCTGATATTGATGCCTTTTTGGCTGAGCCATGGGCTGGTGATTCTTCTAAGACAGTAAAAGAAGAACTTGCTTCTATGGTTGCTACCATCGGTGAGAACATGAATATCCGTCGTTTTGAGAAAGTAACCTGCGACAATGGTATTGTTGTTGATTACATTCACGCCGGCGGTAAAATCGGTGTTTTGATTGCTGCTGAGACAGATAACACCGGAGCAGAAGTAGTTGAGTGCTTGAAAAACGTAGCAATGCAGATTGCTGCTATGAATCCTCAGTATCTTTCATCCGATGATGTATCCGATGAATACAAAGAGAGAGAAAAAGCAGTTCTTCTTGCTCAGGCGAAAAACGACCCTAAGAATGCAAACAAACCGGATAATATCATTGAGAAAATGATTATCGGACGTTTGAACAAAGAGCTGAAAGAAGTATGTCTGACCGAGCAGGTTTATGTAAAAGCTGAGAACAAAGAGACTGTTGCTAAGTATGTAGAATCTGTTGCAAAAGCAGTTGGATGCAACCTGACACTTAAGAGCTTCGTTCGTTTCGAGACCGGTGAAGGCCTTGAGAAGAAAGAAGAAGACTTCGCAGCAGAAGTTGCCGCTCAGATGGGTAACTAAGAAATATTTCTTGGTACAGATAAGGCAAGAGAATATAGCATTTTTTAGTTCAATATTTGATTGAAATAATAAGACATCATTGTTTGCTAAGATGTAGACGATGATGTCTTTTTGCTTCCGTAGTTTAGAAAGAAAAAACATCCACCTATCATTGAACTATTCCAGTAAATATGCTACAATTTATATATCATACATTATAAATGAGGGGCATGGATAAAAAGCGCATGGATGAGAAGGAACGATACCAAAAAGCTGAGGCTTTTGCAACAGAAAAACATAAGGGGCAGTTCCGCATTGGCGGCGAACCGTATATTATGCATCCTTTAGCGGTGGCGGAAATCGTGAGAAATCAAGGCTATGGGATGGACTACCAGATTACAGCTTTATTTCACGATTTGTTAGAGGACACCGATGCGACCGAAGAGGAGATTTTTGATCTTGGTGGTGCGCGGGTGTTAGAAGCGGTGCGCCTTTTGACAAAACAAGAAGGATATGTCATGGCTGAATATGTGGCAGGAATCCGCACAAACCCAATTGCATTTGTTGTGAAAGCGGCTGACCGGTTACATAATTTGA
>ERZ791840.1517-NODE-1517-length-11288-cov-3.952818_pt1 | contig 11288 bp, 2 predicted proteins | sample MGYA00510291_ERZ791840 | MGnify/ENA primary metagenome ERZ791840 (study PRJEB30046, sample SAMN00715256) | human gut metagenome | study: EMG produced TPA metagenomics assembly of the A metagenome-wide association study of gut microbiota in type 2... | reverse complement strand
TCGGCCCGTCAAAAAGGGTCCGGCATCGGTGTTGACCCGCATTGTACAGGCGGGCGGTTTATTCCGTGAGTCGCAACGCCCCTTTTGCCGCCGGTACCGTGGTCTTTTTGTCTTCACGGAAAGAGAACCGCGTTTCACGTCCGTTTGACGCCCGGCACATACCGCATATGCGGTATTTTGAGGAACCCGCCCTTGCTCTTTCCTTGCCGAACGCCTATAGTTTCCTCCTCACGCGGCTGTAGCTCAGTTGGATAGAGTATCTGGCTACGAACCAGAGGGTCGTGGGTTCGAATCCTGCCAGCCGCGCCATCCTCCTTCTCTCCTTTCCGGGACGAAAGAGCGGTGATGGCAGCAAGAAGAGGCGTGCTTGAAAAAGCGCGCTTTTTTGTTGCCCTAAATCTCAAAATGATCCTTTGCTCCGTCGGCGCCCCGGCACTTCCCCGCCCGCGATCCCAAGCACTTGGGGCGCACTTCTCCGAAGTCCTGCGCCCCGGCGTCCCCGCAGATTCGAGCCTTCCACGGCTGCCTAAAATTTAAGCAAACCGCTAAGCCCTTGATTCCTCGGAGATCTATCGCCGCAATCGTTCTCCACGATCATGTTATGCACAATTTCTGTGAACAACTTCTGCGGCCGACGGTGGAGAAGCCCCTTTTCCGACCCCTCACGCGCTTCCTCTCTTCGCTACGTCTGCGGGCGTCAAGAAGATCTGTCCGTGGGGTTCTCCACCGCTCTTCCGAGTTGTCCACCGGTCCCACCCAACCTGTGGACGATTTTCCGCGCCGAGCCCCCGACCTGTGCACAACCATCCGGCACCCGACCGGCGCCTCCGCCTGAAAGGCCCGTCTTTGCGGCTTCTTCGGGGCGCGTGTTCAGCCGTCCCCGGTACGCCCCCAAAAGTTGCCTGGCACCGTCAGGTTAAGCCGAACGGCTTCTTCGGGGAAAGCCTCCGTCTCACCCTTCGGATACGTTTTCTCAAAAATATTAACCCGGCATTGATTAAGTTTACAATTAGGCCGGTTTCGGGTAAAATCTCCCTATGCCCGAGAATGTCCCGACCGGCCTGGATGGCCGCCGCCTCCCCGAAGCCTAGATACGCCATGAACTGTCGTTTTTTCGCTGCTTACACCATCATTTTGGAATTCATAATTGTCTTTAAGGCTGTCATCCAGCTTAACGTCTGCATACCAATTATAAGTTCCCTTATTATTGGTACGCTTTTCAACCCCAACAGTAATAATACCTTTATCATTGTTGTTTTGGATTTCGTCCTGCGAATCAGCAATATTTACCTTACCATTTAGCTCTGTCTTCATAGCGTCATTGAAGCTGTTAAACCCATCAATGCTCAGTGCATAGTCATGGTCATGGTCTTTCCGCAAATCACCATACGTTCTGTTAACAGTATTACCGGTAACATTCAGTACCTTTTTGGTAACTTTGATATCACCCACGGTAAAGTCATAGCCCAGGTTGTTGGGGCCTGCAACGCCACCACTGGCAATCTGCCCGGACCACAGCCAGCTGCTATAGGTACCGACGTTCTTCAGAGCTTCGCCCTGCAGCAGGCTGTTATTGTTATTATACGCCGCAAAAGCATCGTTAGCCGCATCATTCGTAGTCAGCTTGCCGCTATTAATCCAGCCAGGGATATCAAGATGATTTGTCGCATCATAAACCCAACCATGCTTCAGGTCGCCAGCTACCGTAACCTTTGTCAGGAACACCTTCAGCAGCGGGTTAGTGCGTTTATCATAAAGCTTCCAGATTGTTTCCTTATCATCAAAAGTATAACTGTCCAGCTTCTTGGCATCCTTGCCGTTTTGCAGTGTTCCATCAGCATTAATGATATAGCTTTTAGTGACAGTACCATGATTAACATTAGTATTCCCATTTGCTGCATAGCCGTAAATATTGTTTACCTGGCCTGCATTGCTGCCCACAATGTTCGCTACATTGCTATTGCCTTCTACCTTAGTAGTGCTATAAGCGTTGGTCAGTTGGCCTCCAGCCTTATTACTGCCAACGATACCGCCGACATTGTTTTTGCCGCTGATTGCACCGCCATCGGTATAAGTATACTTATAAAGCTTTCTGCCTTCGGCATCAGTTTCGCCTGTTGCAGTCTTAGTAACTGTTACTACGCTGTTGAAAACCTGGTCCAGCGTGCCGCTGTTAGTACCGGCGATACCGCCAACGTTGCTGCTTTGTCCTGCATCGACCACACCGGTGTTATAGCCTGCCGTCAGCGTGCCGCTGTTATTGCCAAGCAGACCGCCGATGTTTTCTCCTGGAACCGCTGTAATAGTACCATTCTCTTCATCATAAGAGCCTGCCTGAATCGTACCATTATTGTAAATCTGATACTTATAATAATTGTCGTTATCATCGCGACTACCGGTGATAACACCATGGTTGATGCCAATGATACCGCCGACATTTGCTACACCGCTGACATTACCATTTACCCTGTTCATCAGGGAAGATTTTGTAATAGTAGCGCCAAGGGCATTTACGCCGATAATACCGCCTGTACCGTTTTCCCCCGTGCTGCCAGCATTGCCATGCACCTCGCCCTCATTTGTCATGATGACGTGAGTAATATTCGCACTGTTTTCACCGATGATGCCGCCAGCACCACCAGCTAAAGCAATAACGGTACCGGAGTTGACAATACCTACGCTTTGTTTTTCATTACCGGTAATAGCCACTTCATTTTTGCCGATGACGCCGCCGACATAGTTATTGCCGATAACAAAGCCTTTATTACTGTTGCCCATGCCCAATAGCTGGCCCACTTTTTCGCCATCGCTCGTGTTTTTGCCGACAATGCCGCCGACATAGGAAGCCTGTGCAGCATCCACTCTGGCCCTGTTGGTCGCATTGGTGATGATGCCCACGTTTTCACCGGTAACGCCGCCGAAGAACTGGGCGTTAGCTGCAATTACCGTGCTGCCCTTTAAGGCTTTTCTGGTTTCTTCATCAAGCACATACAGGTTGATATTGGAGTTGACATTATCAATGCTACCGCTGTTTTTACCGGCAATGCCACCTACGTTTTCCCAACCGTAGATTTTCCCGCTATTCAACAGGTTCAGCTGGTCATCTGCGGAAATCACACCCTCGTTGAAACCGGCAATACCGCCGACATTCTTAATACCGGTAATTGTAGCCTGCGGGGAATTTTCCAGGTTGTTGAGGTAGGAGCCCGCTGTATTGTAGCCTACCATGCCACCGACATTGGTGCAGCCGGTAATTGCGCCGGTATTGCGTCCCTGGTTTGTAGTAGCATGGTCCTGCATACCTACCAGGCCACCGACATTTTGGCTGCCTGCATCACCAATAATTTCTACAGCGTTGGCAATATTTTCCAGCGTTGCTATTTGACCTGATGAGTCATTGGGTTTAGCCATTGCATTACTGCCGGCAATACCACCAATATTTTTCGAGCCGTGAATAATGCTTTCATTGTAAGCATTACTGATACTACCTTCATTAGTACCAACAATACCACCGGAGGTTTTAGTATTACCGTCTTTGCCGGTAACACCATGAGCAGAAACATTATTAATATTGTATGTAGTCCACGACATCCAAAAAAGCTCTTCATTCTTGCCCACGATACCGCCCAGGTTAGACGCATACTGACCTGCATCCAGATTACCAGTAGTCACCGCACTGTTGCTTTGGACATTTTCCAGCGTACCGACAAGCCAATTATCAGCATCTGTGCCATTTATGCCCGCAATGCCACCTGCTACAGTATTCGCGCCGGCGATAACTGTACTCTGGTCATCGCTGTTGCTGATGCCACCGTAGTTTTTGCCTACAAGGCCACCGATATAACCGCCGCCTTTTACGGTATTGCCATAGCCGGAAATGCCGCTGATTTTGCCACCATTATTTTCTGCTGCTACAGCGCCAACACTGGCATCAGTTTCTTTGCCGGTGAATACGGAAGAAACGATGTTTATATCTTTGACTACCGCGCCACTGCCCAGCTTGCCAAAAAGGCCGCCATTAGCCTGCAAGCCAACAATAGTGTGACCATCACCGTCAAAAGTTCCCGTAAAGGCTGTATTACCACTGCCGATAGTGTTATAGGTGCTCTTGCCTGCTGGATCCACCAGGCCGCTGGCATCTATATCATTTTTCAAGACATAATTATAGCTTAACGCATCCCTGTCAGTCAGGTTTTCAGCCACACGCTGCAGCGAATTCAGTTCCTCGGCATTGCTTATCCAGGTATAAATAACATTACGGATTTTATCCCCAGCATAATTCTCACCGGCTGATTCCACATACAGGTTTTTCAGTTTATCTACCACTTTGACGGTAGTACCATTTTCTGTAAGGTCATTCTTGGCAAAGTTCAGATTTCCCTTAATATCGTCAACCTCATAATCATCATCCCAAAGGTCGAAGGTGATTTTCATGGAGCGCGTATCATCTGTCAGCTCACTGTTATTGCTGCCATAAATGCCGGTTGCTGCTGTCGTATGTGCGTCAATAAATTTATGCAAAGCCTTCACCTTGTCATTACCCTTCAGCTCACCGCCAATATTGGAAAGATCCAGAGTAATGTCGTTAACATAGACGCTGCCGGAATCATCAGGAACCTCGGCGCCCTCCAGCTTAATGCTGCCTGCGATATTAAGGTCGCTGTCAACCAAAATATCGCCGCTGCTGCTGACAGTCAGGCTGCCCTTGGTCTCAATCTTGCCCTTTTTATAGTTGCCGTACAGCAGGTTGGCTTTACCGCTCATGTACGTGCCATCAGCCAGGGTATTTTCCATGGTGCTGATGGTGATGTTACCGGTTTTGGCAGTTGCAGTCTGCAGCCGATAAGCATGCGCCATGCCCTGAGAGGTCATTGCCTTATTTTTGTCTGACACATTCTTCTTATCAGGTGCCTGGGAATCAACATAGCCATAGTTAATACCAGGAACAATAACATTGGTGCTTTCTCCCTCTTTGCCCATGGTAATCAGCTTGCCATAGACAGTTAAATCACCAGCGTTGATGTTAATGCCATGCTGAAGCGATTTTTCCGGATTAAAGTGGGAAAGCGCATTATGGTTGCCGGTAGATATAACGCTGCCGCTCAGCTCCATGGAGCTGTTGGTTTTTAACACAACATCACTGCCGTAAAGCTTGCTGTCCATACCAAAGCGCAGGCCACCCTGCAGGTTATCTTTGGCATTAAGCTCCAGCAAGCCATCGCTGTAAATAGTGCCACCAAAAATATGCGTGCTGTTGGTAATTTCTACATTATTCAGCGTCAGGCCAGGTGTATAGTTAAGCTTTGTTTTCTCATCCTGCAAGCCAAAAACTGCCAGGGAGCCATTGTTCTTCAGGTCCATATCGCTCCAATTGAAGCTCAAATCCTTTTTGGTTTTGATAATCGTCAGCAGCGGATCATAGGCCGTGCCATACTGCACATTGGCGCGGTCGTCATTACCATTCATAAACTCCTGCCAGTTGCTGTCCTGGCTGAAATACTTATGCGAGCCTGACAGGAAGGCGTTCAGTATCGGCAGGCTGCTGCCATTGCTCATACGCCAGTTATCATCTCTTGCTCCTTCTATTTTGCCATCCGTCTGTGTGGAAAAGTCAAAGTCACTCCACTTGCTCATATCCGTCAACTCATTGTAGTTAATATTCTTGGCTTTTTTTGTCAGCTCAAGTCCAGAAGGAGCTGATGTTAAATCAAGGTAACCATTATCATCCTGCGGACGGATGTAATAAACCTTATCGAAATTGACAGAATTTGAATTTGTGTTACTGCCATAGAAACCTAATATATCACCAACCCTGCCGCTATTAACATACAGATTACCCATGGTATAGACATTGCTTATCTTCAACTTGTGGTTACTACCAGATTGAAAACTACTTGGCCAACTATATATAGCTCCCAAGATACCGCCAACTACATTAGCACCACCAGCAGCCTTAAAGGAGCGCAAAGAGCCAAGATTATAAGCATTAGCAATACTCATATCTTCAATTTCACCGCTGCTTTTATTGCCGCCGTTCAAGTCTACAGAGCCGACAATTCCGCCTACCTGGCTATCAGTAATGTTCTTGTTATTTACCGTAATATTACCGGTGTTGAAAACGTTTTTCAGATAACCACTGTACCAATAACCGGCAATGCCGCCGACAACGTTTAAGCCATTGTAAATATCACCATTGTTATAGCTTTTTTCAACAATGCCGCTCAAACGGCCGACGATGCCACCGACATGGCGTCCAAAAGTCCCGAAGCCGCTGTCGCCAATCGTACCCTTGTTATATGTATCGTAAATGATAACACGGCCGCTGGCCTGTTCGGTACTGTCACCCAGGATACCACCCATATTAATCGGCGTCGTACCACTTGCATCAGCACGTGTTGTATGAATATCGCCTACGTTATAGGAGGCAGCAATACTGCCATTGTAGGCAAAGCCGCCAATACCGCCAATATTGGTATAACCCTTAACATTACCTGTATTATAGCTGCTGGAAACTACTGCGTTTGCAGCGCCACTATTACCGGCAGCACTGGTGTCACTCTTGATGATATCAAGTCGTTCTTTATCAGTCAGAACTTTAGCATTGCTATCCGTTGCCTTCGGCATGTCAATTTTACCGACAATGCCGCCTACATTGGCAGCCTGTGCTGTCAGCTTCAACCTATCCTCTGCCGCAGTATGCACATCGCCGCGGTTGCCACCGGCTTCAATACGCACCGCCGCACCGTACAGATAGCCTGCTATACCGCCAATATTACCAGTGATATATTTTTCTTTATTTTGGTTGGGGTCGTAATCACTGCGGGTGATTTCGTAAGCAAAATTGCCATCGCTTTTGATGCCGCCGGTAGCCATAATATCGCCGCCGTTGTTAATAGCGTTCAGAATGCGGTAATCATTTTTATATACATCATTGACATCGGTGGAACCAAAATAACCGGCAATACCGCCTACGTTCATCGCACCGCGGATATTGCTTTCTACGTTATTGGCATTGGTGATATAGCTGTCCTCAGCACGGCCGACAATACCGCCTACGTTACCTGCTGCATAATGGTCGTAGCCATCAGGATTATCGCCACTATCAGCAGTTTTCTTTACCAACGCGGAGCTTACGTCTGCTTTGTTGGTTACATCCGTCAGCTTGCTGCCAGCACTGCTGCTGCCCACAATACCGCCCACGTTGGCTACACGTACCTCAGCCTTATGGGTGCCGGTAAGAGCATCATTATTATTCTGCCAATTATCGACATTATCACTCTTGCCCTTATAATCTGTATGATAGATATAACTGTCTATCATAAAGCCGTTAGCCTTGACAGCACCCTCGTTAGAGGCATTAGCAACAGTGGTATTAACGGCACTGCCTACGATGCCGCCAACATTATAACCACCCTCAACAGTATTATAGTTAATCAGCGTATTCTTCGTACCACCAACAGTAGCATTATCTGCTTTACCAATCAGGCCGCCGATATTAGATGAATATTTGTTGTCTTTGTCAATACCGGTAATTTTACCAAGGTTATAGGAGCCCTTGTACTGGGCACGGTTTTCCTCATCATTTGACAGCTTGCCGCCATCCATATAGCCAACAAGACCGCCAACGTTGCTAACACCGCTGACATTACCGGTATTAACCAGGTTAGTCAGCTCGCTGCTACGGCTGTCCGGCTGAACAGAACCCAGAGCATCAGCAAAGCTATAGGTACGCTCTGTATCATTCTTAGCATAACCGATGATACCGCCGACATTGTTCGTACCGCTGACCTTCAGCGTACTGTCGACGCCCTTAACCGTAGTATTCACCGCATGACCGATAAAAGCACCTGTATCAGTATCGCCGCCCTGCACGGATATGCCATCATTACCGGCAATCAGCGTTACATTACCCATAATTGCGCCGTCAGTAAAACCAAACAGACCTGTGGCATCGCCCTTTTTGTCATCACTGTTATTAATGCTCAGGCCAAAGATAGAATTGCCAAGACCGTCAAACTTGCCCTTGAAGGCATTTTCCCTCGTATTGCCAATAGGAGTCTGGTCACTGCCCGTCAGGTCAATAGAATAACGCAGGGCATAATGGTCCCCCATGCCCCAACCTTCTTCCGCTTTGCCGATTTTTTCCAATTCCTTGCCGTCCTTAATCCAACGGTAGGTAAAAAATTCCGTAATTGTCTGGTTCGGTGCATCAGGATTGCCAACATTAGTCGATCCATGCCAGCTGGTGCTATTCTCTGTATCCATCGGGCCGCCCTTATCGCTGACATCGGTGAACACCATATATTTGCCCCATTCAGCGGCCTTTTCCGGCGTGCTGCTGCCAAGTACAACATCATACTTGCGATACTTGCGGTTATCACCAACACTCTTGCCATCATAAGGCTTGCTGACAATAGTCAAAGCATCAGCCTTGGTGGTATCAAGTCCGCTGAGGCGATCCATATCAATAACTACACGCTCGCCCTCAAAGACCAGCTTGCTGGCGTTGATATAACCCAGGTTCATCAGCTCGGCGTCGGTCATCGCCTTGTTCTGCTTCAGCGCGTTGGCGATATCAGTATTTTCAGTCCAGGTGCTGAAATTATCTATTTTTTTGTTGGCAATATGCAGGCTGCCGACATTAATTTCCGCACTGTTGCCAATCTGCACGCCGTTGGGGTTAACAAGATAGATATTGCCGCCCTGCTTACCATTTACATAGGAATTAAGCTTGCCGTAAATCTGCGAGCTTTCGCTGCCGGTAACATAGTTCAGCATATTAAAGTTATTGTGGTCACCATTGATAGTTACGCTGGCATTGGCACCAATAGAAAAGCTGTCCCAGGTGACAATAGCATTTTGCGTCGTCTGGTGCATAATCATCTGGTTGCCCTGCGCCCAGCTGCCGTCTGCGAAACCACCTTTAACGCTACCGGCAACAACATCACCTACTTTGCCATTACCAGGAAGCATGTTGTTGGCAACAACGCTATTGCCTGCGGCGCTGGCAACCCATGGCACTGAAAGCACAGAAAGCATTACGAGGCTTGCCAGACGCTTATTTAAACGTTTATTCAAACTGTCCTTTTGTTTCATTTTTTTCTCCCTTCATTTAAGCTGCATATTCAATTATCAATTTATTTTATAGGCCTGCTTTTCCGCGCCCTTGAGACGCAGAAAAGCGCCAGGCAAAATTACTTAGAACATTTTATAAAGCTGGAACCACATATGGGCGCTATGGTCACGCGGTTCAACTCTATCCCTTTGCGCATTGATTTTGCGGGCATAATCCAATTGGGCATGCCAGGAATTATCCAAATTATAGCGCAGGCCCACACCCCAACCGGAAAGATGCTCGATAGGAGCAGCATTATGCGATTTTACTGCGCCTGTGTCGATAAAGGCAGCAGCCTCCAGGCCCTTGATGCCCGTCTGACGGCGCACCTCGGCAGTAGCAGTAAAGCCAATATCGCCGCTGCCCTCACTGGAACCGTAGGCACGCACGCCGTTCATACCGCCCAGGTAGAACATTTCGCTGCCGTCCAGATTGCGGTTGGCGATTTGGACGCTGAGCTGTACGCGGTAGTTAGTTTTACCGTCATAAATAACGTGCAGCAGATCACTTGTCAGCTTATGGTAATCACCATCCAAGGATTTACTACCACTGCTCAAATTACCATACCAGTAAACCAAGCTGTACTGGCTGAAGCGGTTCGGCAGATACTGGCTGCCGCTGATGCCTGCATGGTAAACATTGGCCATTTTTTCAGTAGTCAGCTCATTTCCAGCTAATCCTGTAGCCTTCAAATGCAGTCTGTCCTTAATTTTACGGTGGTCATAGCCATAAATCGCCGTCACGCGGTTCATGCGGTCGCGGTATACAGGCGTCAGGCCATAGAAGCTGAAGCCACGCGACTGACCAAGAGAATCGTAGAAGCTGTTGGTATTGATGTCGTAGCTGCTCTGGCTCCAGCCGATACCACAACGGGTGCCGTCGCGTCCGACAGGCGCCTCATAACGCGCACCATAGTTTTTGGTATCATGGTTGGTGAGCATGCCGTTTAAAATAATTTTGTCACCCTGATGACCGGGGTTATTTATTTCGGTATTAAAGCCGTAGCGGTAACGGCCGCTATAGTAGCCGCCGGCATTATCAGTAAATACGTAGTTATTCCAGACGGGACGACGCAACACCTGCACCTTTACCTTCGTGGTGCCAGGCTTGCTGCCCGGTGCTAAAATTGCTCTGGCAACAACACCCGGCAAATCGTTGATATTGTTCATTGTCATTTCCAGCGGCTTATCCATGATATAAGCACCGCTTTGCAGGTTCTTATGGATATAGCCTGCCAGCACTCTGTCAGCCACGTCCGATTCGTTGCTGATAATCTCAATATCATCGTATTTGGCAACATAAACTGCAATTTCCAGCTCGCCCTGCTTGACCTCCTGCGGCGGCACAATAGCCTGCGCCACAGTATAACCGCAGGTGCGCGCATATTCATTAATGCTGCTGATGAGCTGCTGCAGCTCTGCCATCTGCAGGCTGCGTCCCTCATACTCTTTGCAGATAGCTGCCAGCTTACCAGCCTTATCAGGCAGCGTAAAGCCTGTCAGTTTAACTTTAGCAACAAAAAACGCCGGATTAGCCTCCGTGCCTGTATTACCGGGCTTATAAAGCTCTCCGGCACCTTGCATGCCTGCTACCTGTTGCTCCTGTTGACCTGTTCTATTGTAAGGATGTGTCGTTACGGCCTCCTTATCAAAGGTAGGTATGGGGTTTGCAGCGAATGCTGTTGCACTCATCAGTGAGCACATAACAGCTGCTGCCATCAGCTTTTTGTTCATCGCATTCAGCTCCATTCTCTTGATTTTCTCCAAAAACCACATTATCTTAATTAACAATTTATAAGCATTAAATTATTTACATATATCATTCATTTATGATTGTGAATAAACTTACCATTAAAAATCACCTAGTTTCTCAACAGAAATTATAGCACTATGTCCCCCCCAGTCAAACTCTTATCCGTGAACACGCTACATTCGGCGTAAAAAATTTTACAAAGCCTTAAACACGTTACATTTGTAACACTTAACTGAAGTTTTTCGCATTTAAGGTCAATATAAGTTCAAATAAAGCAAAGAATAGGTGTAGCTTTAGCAAAGTTTGCACAAAAAAGTCGTGAGCAATGATAAACTCAAAGCTCACGACTTTTTATTTTTTTAAACGCACACTATGAAATTATAAATTCACAGCCTCATCAGAAGCTCCAGCGAACACCGGC
>ERZ791840.1477-NODE-1477-length-11491-cov-2.616125_pt1 | contig 11491 bp, 8 predicted proteins | sample MGYA00510291_ERZ791840 | MGnify/ENA primary metagenome ERZ791840 (study PRJEB30046, sample SAMN00715256) | human gut metagenome | study: EMG produced TPA metagenomics assembly of the A metagenome-wide association study of gut microbiota in type 2... | reverse complement strand
CTTTCTTTTTTACCCAACAATATCTTTAATTAAGGGAAACGGGGGAAATCACTACCTGATATTGTAAGCATTATAAGAATGAGTGAATTATATGATTTAAGCCTGGACGAATTATTGAAAGGAGATGCGACATTGCTTAATAAAATTGAAAGAGACATGAAAGTAGCCAAAGCTGAAAATAACGTTATCAAATTTGCATGGATATCTATCGTAAGGAAGGCCACTGAAAAAGTCCTTTTTGCGTATAAATTAACACAAAATAAAGTACATCAATCAACTTTGAGACACTGTATATAGTATGAAAAAACAGTTTTTCAGTGGCGTCCCTATAGAGGTGGGAGAGTTCTTGCTATATCTTGTTAAATTACAGAGCTACTGTTCACAAGCCTATTGCGTTTAATTATACACCACAAAACGCATCCGCGCAACAATCCGCTCTTCAGCTTTTTCTCCTTAATTTAATATTGCGCACAGTTGAATTGTCTTATATAATAAAATATATCTTATGATTAGAGCAGATAATTTCTTCACTGTACATTATTTGTCAGAAATAAATATCTGCTCATAAAGAACGGAGGCGCTCTATGAAAAAATTAAAAGTATTTTCTATCTCAGCAATTCTTATTGTTATCTGTTGCTCTTTTTTATTTTCAGCTTCAGTATCCGCAGCATCAAAAAAACGTAACAAATTTGACCACAAACCCAGCGGAAACATTTATTACTATGATGAAAACGGACATACTGTAAATGGACTTGTCACGATCCGCGGAAAGAAATATTATTTTAATGAAAAGGGAATCCAGCAGAACGGCTGGCAGAAGATCAAGGGAGATTATTATTTCTTCCAGATCCGCAACGGCTGTTATGCCTCCATGGTAACTTCCCGGCGTGTAAATGGTATTTATCTTACCAAAAGTGGAGAAGCACGCTATAACAGTGAAGAAAAAAGGAAACTGAACCTTATGGTCACAGCTAACCAGGTCATGCGTCGTGTGACCAAAAGAAATATGTCCAAACCAGAGAAATTATGGAGATGTTATCTGAAGGCAGTCAGCTACGGATACGGTGGCACCGGCAATGACTACGATTTCCGTTACTATTACTCAAACTGGGATGTCAGCTATGCGGAGGATATGTTCTACCGGGGGCATGGCGACTGTTTCGCTTTTGCCTCTGCATTTGCTTACCTGGCTAACGCAGTCGGATTTGAAGCCAAGGTTATCTCATCAGGCGGTCATGGATGGGCTGAGATCAAAGGAGAAGTCTGCGATCCGAACTGGGCAAAAGGCACAGGACATATCGAAAGATATTACCGTATGAGTTATGACCTCAGCGGTGTAGACGGACATCCCTATTATAGAGGAAACAGGGCGTATGTAATTACAATCTGATCTCATCCGGACATTTTCTGACATATCAGGCAGATAAAACTATACGCTTCGCTGCCTGATTTATAGTAATCCTCTAAAATAACGCATCTTAATCCAAAAAGTTCCGGATATCTGTATCTGCCAGATGTCCCGGAACTGTTACTGTTCACTCCGTTCTCAGTAACGTTGCCAAAATTCTCTATCCTGAGTTGACTTTCCTTTCTTTATATCGTATCATTAAATATTATTCATTCAAAAATATTTTTAAGAAAGAGGTTATCATCCATGCAGGATAACAAAAATTTTCTGGGCACAGAACCTGTTGGAAAGCTTCTTTTAAAGCTATCCATTCCAACAGTGATCGCCCAGCTCATCAACATGCTTTATAACATTGTAGACCGTATTTACATCGGCCACATCCCGGGGGAAGGCAGCCTGGCACTTACCGGTGTGGGAGTCTGTATGCCCATCATCATGATCGTCTCCGCATTTGCGGCACTGGTCAGTTCCGGCGGCGCACCAAGGGCTTCTATTTACATGGGAAAACAGGATAATAAATCTGCTGAGAATATATTAGGCAACTGTTTTATTCTTCAGATTATTATCTCTGTTATCCTCACTGCCATTTTACTGATCTGGGGCAGGGATTTATTACTGGCTTTTGGCGCCAGTGAAAACACCATCAGTTATGCAACCGATTATATGCATATTTACGCTTTTGGTACCTTGTTCGTACAGTTAACCCTTGGTATGAATGCATTCATCACTGCACAGGGATTTACCACATTTTCCATGGTTTCCGTCCTGATCGGTGCTGTCTGCAATATTGTTCTGGATCCTGTATTTATCTTTGTTTTTCATATGGGGGTACGTGGTGCTGCACTGGCAACTGTTATCTCACAGGCAATTTCCACACTGTGGGTAGTTTTATTCCTCTGTGGCAAAAAGACACTGCTTCGCCTCAGGAAAAAACATCTCCATCTGGAGGCCAGGGTCGTTCTTCCCTGTATCGCACTGGGACTTGCTGCTTTTATCATGCAGTCAAGCGAAAGCATTGTAACTGTCTGCTTCAATTCATCCCTGCTTCGCTATGGCGGTGATATTGCGGTGGGAGCCATGACCATCCTGACCAGTGTTATGCAGTTTGCCATGCTTCCTCTTCAGGGAATTGCGCAGGGAGCACAGCCCATTTCCAGTTATAATTACGGTGCAAAAAATGCAGACAGAGTAAAGAAAACTTTCCGTTTGCTTCTGATCACCTGTCTGTCATATTCTGTACTTCTCTGGGCTTCTGTACAGCTTGTTCCCAGAGTATTTGTAAGTATTTTTACTGCTGATACAGATCTTATTGGATTTACTGCACCAATGCTGAAGATCTACCTGGGTGGTCTGTTCCTCTTCGGTATCCAGATTGCCTGCCAGATGACCTTTACTTCTCTTGGAAAGGCAGTAAACTCTATTATTGTTGCTGTTGTCCGTAAGTTTGTGCTGCTGATCCCGCTGATCTATATTATGCCTCATATGGTATCCGATCCAACAACAGGCGTATATATGGCAGAACCCATTGCAGATATTACTGCTGTGATCTTTACCTCTGTTTTATTTACATTTCAGTTTAAAAAGGCACTGGCAGAAATTCAGAATTAAATACTGTACAAATCCATAATAAGGGGTGAACATTACAAAACGTTCACCCCTTAAATTATGCATTTCTATAGTCAAACGGATATTCACAATCCGCTTCGCTACTTGATTGATTAAAACAAGTCATTAATCACTTCCTGTACTGTCTGCAAACGCTCTGCTTTCCATGCTTTTGCACCACAGAAGAGAAGTCCCTCATCTACATTCCCTTTTACTGCATTGATCAGTCCGTCAGTAATACAGTAAGGTATTTCTTTGGGGCTGCATTTTACAAGACATCCATGACAGGGACTGTGTGGAATCTGTTCGCCGTTCATGACACGGGTCATGAATTTGTTCATAATGGCACGACCTGGCATTCCTACCGGGCTTTTTACAATGGCAATGTCGGATTCTTTTGCTTTTAAATGAGCTTCTTTATAGCGGATGTCTGCGTCACATTCTTCCGTTGTAATAAAACGGGTAGCTACCTGAATGCCGTCAGCACCCAGATTATCCACTTTTTGGACATCCTCTCTGTTATAGATACCACCGGCTACGATCACTGGGATTTCTGTCTCATATTTCTCTGCGTAGCTTTTTACTGTTGCGATGATTTTCTTTATTTCTTCACTGTAGGATTCTTCAGTATATTTCTCCAGCTCTTCTTTATGAAAACCAAGATGTCCGCCTGCCTGAGGACCTTCGATCACTACCAGATCTGCAGTTCTTTTGTATTTTCTGTCCCAGTATTTCAGGATTACTTTTGCGGATTTGTCTGTAGATACGATGGGAGCGATCTTTGTCAGACTTCCTTTTACCAGTTCCGGAAGCTCTGTGGGAAGTCCGGCACCGGAAATAATAATGTCTGCGCCGGCTTTTATTGCAGCCTTTACGTGAGATGCATATTCTTTCAGTGCAACCATAATATTGTATCCTATAATTCCATCTCCTGAAATCTCACGGGCTTTTTTCATTTCACCGGCAATGGCACGTTCGTTGGCTGCTGCCGGATTTCTGTCGAAGTCTTCTTCCCTGTAGCCGATCTGTGCAGTGGAAATAATACCAACTCCTCCTGCTTTCGCAACAGAACCTGCAAGTCTGCCAAGACTGATCCCAACTCCCATTCCCCCCTGGATCAATGGAACTCTTGTGATTTTATCTCCTATTTTGAAATTCTTCATTGTGATTCTTCTCCTGTTGTTTTGTTTGTATTTTAAATATTTTGATATTCAAAGTATATCACAATATTTATTCTTGTCAAGAGAAACCAGTTTATATAGTTTTTAATACTATATAAGTCCACAGATTTTGACAAAAAATCCGCTGATACGATCAACTTGTGTAATCATATCGGCGGATTTATTCTATCTGATATATTTTGCCATCACCGGTAAAAGTACCTTCATATCAATTGGTTTTGCCACATGATCATTCATTCCGGTCGATATCGCCTTTTGTCTGTCCTCTGCAAAGGCGTTTGCTGTCATTGCTATAATGGGTATGGAAGCTTTCTCCTCATCTTTCATTCTGCGTATCCTGGCTGTAGCGTCATATCCATCCATCACCGGCATCTGAATATCCATAAGAATCATATCATAATATCCGGAAGCTGCTTTCTCCAGCTTATCCAGACAGTCAGCTCCATCCATTGCGCGGTCTGCAATAATCTTTTGTTCCGCAAGCAGTTCTATCGCAATTTCTGCATTCAGATCATTATCTTCTGCAAGAAGAATACGTTTTCCTTCCATCCTCTTTAATGCATCCGGCTGTTCAGATATCTGATTCCTGTATACATCCTCTTCTGATGCTGTATCAAAAGAAATATCTACAGTGAATTTTGTCCCGGCACCCTGCGTACTTTCTACCCGGATACTTCCTCCCATCAACTCGATCATGGATTTTACAATAGGAAGACCCAGTCCTGTACCAGCGACCTTGTTCTCTGTGGTTGTATGCTCTCTGGAAAATTCTTCAAAGATATGTGGAAGATATTCCTCGCTCATGCCAATGCCTGTATCTTCACAGGTAAAAATAAGCCGGGCTTTCCGGGGATCCTCTGAATCCTTCTCATATATCTTTACATGAACCCCATGCCCATCTGACGTATACTTTATCGCATTGCTGATGATGTTCAGCATTATCTCCTGAAGTTTCACCCTGTCACAAAGGATAAAGGTATGATATACATCCAAATCTACCGAATACTGCAGGTTCTTCTTCCTTACATCTTCCTCAAATACTGTGTTTACCGTATGAAATAATGTGTTTATATCCTCTGCTTTCAGCTGCAGAGCTGTAGTGCCGCTTTCAATACGGGCTATCTCCAGGATCTGGTTAATAATCGTCATCAGCAGATTTCCGGAAGAACAGATCTTTCCCAGATATTCTTTTGCCTTTTCCTCGTTTTGAAGGTTCTTTTCCAGTAATCCGGAAAAACCTATGATCGCATTCATTGGCGTCCGGATATCATGGCTCATATTAAACAGAAATCGTGTTTTTGCTTCATTGGCACTTTTCGCCAGTTCTGCCGCTTTCTCAAGCTCAGCAGCATATTGTTTTTCTCTGTGTTTTTTGCTGAATATCTGATAAAAAACCATAGCGATCAGCAACGAGAATATATACGAAGCAATTATGGAAAGAATCCATTGAGAAACCGGAGTCCACCCATTGGAAGGTACAATATCAAAATACCATGTGTTATTCGGGATCTCACATTCTATCGTCAGGCTGTCTTCCGGCATATCATCCTGACTCTGGGCAAGAATAGCCTTATCTCCACTGCTTCTGTCATAAGACCAGATCTTATAACTGAAATCCGCTTCACTTAAAGATTGCAGATTTATGTCACTCATGAAAAGGTCCCAGTCAATTACCTGGAGCACAAATCCCCAGAAACTACTCTCTCCGGAATCATCAGTTCGATAAACCGGTTTAAAAAGTAATACTCCGGTTCCTCCCTGCTTTAACTGATAGGGGCCGCCAAGTGTATACTCCCCGGTTTCCTTAGCCAGAACTGCATCTTTTTTCCGTTCATGTTCCCTCAATACATCCAGTCCAAGAGCCTCTGAATTTCCCTGCATAGGATAGATTTCGGTTATGATTCCTTCCGGTGCCAGCTCAAACGCCTTTACCACACCTTCCTCATTGGGGATCTTTTCTGCCAGTTCTGAAAAAGTGTTTTCATCCATATCCGATTCATCAATGATATAATTTCCCAGAAAATCAGAAATCATTATATAATTGTCCAGCTTTGCCTTGACTCTCCTTATCGTACTTTGTGCCATATAAGTTCCCGTTGCTTTTTTTTCTTTTTCCTGATATCGGAGCATCTGACCACACACAAAAAATGCAATCAGAAAAGAGAGAAAGCCGACAATATAGCAGTATTTCTTAATATGTTTAGCAGCTGTACTATTTATTTTCATTGATTTTTCCTCGTTACGTTTTCTTCCAACTGTTTTTCATCGGGCTGTGCAATAAGATCGAATGGTATCTATCACTTTCTCCATCTGAAGAGGTTTTGAAAAATGTTCATTCATTCCTGCTGCTTTACTCTGTGCAATATCATCCAGAAAGGCATTGGCTGTCATAGCAAAAACAGGGATAGATTTCGCATCCTCTCGATCCATTTTTCTGATTCTGCGGGTAGCTTCCAGACCTCCCATTTGTGGCATCATCAGATCCATCAGGATCACATCAAAGTATCCGGGCTCTGAATTCTCAAATATTTCTACAGCTTCCCGTCCATTCCATGCCTTTGTCACTATCATTTTTTCTTCTTTCAGCAGGAACTCAGCAATTTCCATATTCAGCTCATTGTCTTCCACCAGCAGAACCTGAATCCCTTCCACTGAACAGTTCTGATACATATGAGATTTCTTTTCCAGTTCCTCTGCAGAGATTTCAAAAGGAATACGGAGAATAAATTTAGTTCCCTTTCCCTGTATGCTCTCAAAAAAAAGAGTTCCTCCCTGCAGTTCTATGAGTTTTCTGGCAATGGCAAGTCCCAGACCGGTACCTGCATAATTTGTTCTGGCTGACTGCCCTTCCTGGGCAAAAGGCTCAAATGCCTTTTTCTGAAATTCCTCACTCATGCCGATTCCGGTATCCGTACAGGTCAGTTCATATTCCGCAGTGGTATCCGTATAGGAAACCTCACGACAGGTAACTGTCACAGAACCACCATCATAATTATATTTTACTGCATTGCTGCCGATATTCATCAATATCTGCTGGAAATGCACCGGACTTCCAATCAACTGTGTATGGATGATTTCTCCATCTTCTACATAATAATTAACGCCGGATTCATTTGCCTGCATCCTGGTGATTTCATTCGTATTATGCAAAAGTTCCAGCAGATTAAAGTGCTTTCTCTCAAGCTGTATATTGCCGGATTCCAGCTTATTCATATCCAGCACATCATTGACAAGATTTAAAAGATAACCGGAAGCAGTCCTGATCTTGGTACGTGCTTCCTGCTGAAGCTCCAGATCATCGGGATAACGATCTGCAATATCCACACAGCCCTGGATCCCGTTGATCGGTGTACGGACATCATGGCTCATTCTCCTCAGGAAATCCGTTTTTGCCAGATTGGCTTTCTCTGCCTCCTGAGCAGTTCTTCTCAGTTCTTCCCGGCTTTCCAGCTCAGATATTTTCTGGTCATTAATATCTCTCGTCACATAGAGAACATTGGTTACCTCCCCTGCTTCGTTTCGAAGCTTCACAATAAATCTGGCCTGATGCCAGACTCCGGTTATGGCTCTGTATTCTGTGGAAACCTCCTCTCTGTTCTTCAGACGCTCTGCCAGCGTGGAAGCATCCAGGAATTCTCTCATTCTTTCCTGAAATTCGGGAGCTACGATTTTCTCTCTGGCTTTTGTAAACTGAACAGAAATTTTTCCACTTCTGCCAGTCAGACGGTGCATGGATTCCTTGCTGGAAATCTCCTCGTAGGTATCATGGAGCAGATCCATCCGGTAGATAATCCAATACATTTTGCTGATTGCAGAAATGATCTCATTATTCATTTTCAGATCAGCCATAGTCTCTTCCATCTGCTGCTTCTTTTTCATATCCTCCTGCACAATATCATCAATATAGCGAAATCCCATAATGATCTTATAATCATCCCTGTTTCCTGTCTCCAGACGGATCACCTGTAATTCAAAATACTCATGTCCGGCATGGTTTTTCACTGACTGATAACGATACGCAAAACGTTTGTGATTCCGCAGATACTCTATGAGAGCGTGACGTTCCATCTTCTGGAGAAAATCCGGTGCTGATTCCCGGATCACATAATGGTCATAATAATATCTGATTCTGGAGGTATAGCCGGATTTCAGCTCCGTCATCCCATCAATCTCTGCCCAATTGGAATGTACGCTCTGTTTGATCGTTTCCATAGTATCATTTGCCAGATCACATAAATAAAATGAGGTATAATCTACGCAGAGAGCTTCCAGGATATGCTTCTCCTTCTGAAGTTCCTTCAAATTGCTCTCCAGTGTTTTCTGTTTTTCCTCAAGCATCCTGAACATACGCAGATTATTCAGTGTACTGGCAAGATGTCCACCTGCATTGGAAAGAAGCGATATGGAAACGCCGGGATTAACCAGCTCCGGATTATCCAGACCGATAAAACCGCTCAGCTGCGTATTTGCAAACAAAGGTAAAACCAGCAGAGAATGAATGTCCTGAACCTTCAGAATGTCATATTCCAAAGGCATAGTTTCACATATTTTCTCCAGATCATGAATAATTATAGTTTCTCCACGAAGAAATTTCTCATGCCACACCGGCATACTATCGGCAGAAATACGAATCAGATTGTCAATCTGGGGGACGATCCCCTCTCTGCACCATTCGAAGGTATTGCTGTAATAATCCTGTTTTTCAGACATCAGTTCAAAAATATATACTCTGTCTGCATCTGTATATTCGCCGGTGTATTGAAGCAATGCAGGAATACAGTCCTTCACTTCTTTCTCATCTGATGCCTGATTGATGTCTGATATCAGAGACAGGATCTGATTCAGCAGTTCCAGCTTTTTGTTGAATTGTCTGTAGTTGATCTCATGTTCTTCACTCTTATTATCGTTTGCCTTAAACTTTTTCATATAATCTCCCAACACTTATATAGAAAATACTACCGCATTAATGCCTGAAAACAAAAAAAGAACAGCCGATACATACGTTCGAACTGTTCTCCTACTTCTGAAGTCCATACAGCATTGACATTACTGTTTCCTGCTCATTTGTACTCATACCGTTCCGTATCCATAAAACTTCCCTTTAAGCCATTAGAGGAAGTATATTTGTAAATAAAATTTAAAGATACTTTCGTTTCTGCAAAAGTCATTTTCGCTTATATCACTTTCATAATATCACAGACAGCTACGTTTGTCACACGAAAGTTTAACCGAATCAAGTAAATCCCCTGCGGAGGTTGCGAATATCCGCTTGACATAACTGTAATACACAATTTTTCATGATAGATATCACATTTTTATTTCAGAATCCGAATTATTACAAACAGTCAATTCAAAATGATTTCTATTTGTTTTTATATAACCTTCTTTCTGTAACTTTGATATCTCCGTAGACATTGCCGCACGGTCAATGCACAGATAATCTGCCAACTGCTGCCGGTCAAAAGGAATATCAAAGGATAAAGATGAATGTCTGATGGATTCGGCTGACAGATATGACAATAGTTTCTCTCTTGTCGTTCGCTTGCCAACATGTGTGATCTTATCGTTCAAGATCAGTATCTTATTTGCCAGAACACTGACCAGATTGCGGATCAGCTTCTGATGATGCTCGCATGCAGTTGGACAAGTGACCAACAGCCTCTGGATATTCAGTAAGAGAATCTCACAGTCCTCATCTGCTACCACACTGATATTCAGAACAGCCCCCGGGCTTGCTGCATACGGTTCTCCAAAGAAATCGCCGGCATGGCATTTTGATAAAATATTTCGATGTCCCCACAGGTCTTCCTGAATAACAAGAACACAACCTGACACCACAAGCCCCATTACTTCTGTAGAATCTGCAGCTCTGAAAATATAGGAATCCCTCTCTTTTGAAACTGCTGTTGCCTCTACACAATGCAAGATAGATAATATCTCTTCATCCGTAAGACCTTTAAAAAATGAACTGTTTCTTAGAACCGGTAAATATTTTTTCAAAATCTTCCCTCCTGTTGGAAATCAAACATACAAGTTGTATTTATCATACTATAATTCTGGCAGAAACAAAAGTTAAATACTATTGACGGAGGATAAAAATGATAAGAAAAATTATTCGAATTGATAAAGAAAAGTGTAATGGATGCGGTGCCTGTGCAACTGCCTGTCACGAAGGAGCCATTGACATCATTAACGGAAAAGCAGAATTGGTAAGAGAACATTTCTGTGACGGGCTTGGTGATTGTCTCCCGGAATGTCCTACAGGTGCCATTTCTTTTGAAGAAAGAGAGGCTCCTGCATATGATGAAGAAGCCGTAAAAGAAGCGCAGAAAAAAGTATTTGCCAAAAATCAGGCAACGTCTACACACACCGGCTGTCCTGGTTCTAGAAGTATGCAGATTCAGCGATCCGAAACACCTGAAACCATAAAATCAACTCCAAGCGTAGAGCAGCTATCAAAACTTCAGAACTGGCCAGTACAGATTAAACTGGCACCTGTAAGTGCACCATATTTTAACGGCGCAAAACTATTAATCGCAGCCGATTGTACTGCTTATGCATATGCAAGCTTTCATCAGGATTTTATTCGGAATAAGGTAACATTAATCGGCTGTCCTAAATTAGATCAGGTAGATTATAGTGAGAAATTGACTGCAATTATTCAAAATAACAACATTCAAAGTGTAACAATTGTAAGAATGGAAGTTCCTTGCTGTGGTGGTCTGGAAATGACAGCAAAAAAGGCGCTTCAGGATAGTGGAAAATTCTTACCATGGCAGGTTATAACGATAAGTATTGATGGAAAAATTATAGAATAAAAAAGGAGAATATAATAATGGATAAGAAAATGTTTTGCTTTCAGTGTGAGCAGACCGTCGGATGCGCCGGATGTACAGGAAATGCCGGTGTCTGTGGAAAAAAGGCAGATACAGCCAGATTACAGGATGAACTGACAGGTGCCTTGATTGGTCTTGCAAGAGCTGTCGATAGTACAACAGCTATTTCCAAAAGAACCGGACAGGTCATAATTGAAGGACTGTTTACCACAGTTACAAATGTAAATTTTGACGATGCCTCAATTGAAAACATGATACAAAAAGTCCGAGCTGAAAAAGAAAGACTGGTTCCTGACTGCAGCAAAGGTCAGTCACCTTGCGGTAAAACAGGCGAATACGATATGCAACAGCTGTGGAATGCCAATGAAGATATACGCTCTTTGAAATCTCTTATTCTTTTCGGAATTCGTGGAATGGCTGCCTATGCCTATCATGCAAATGTTCTGAATTATGAAGATAC
>ERZ791840.1460-NODE-1460-length-11579-cov-10.513711_pt1 | contig 11579 bp, 11 predicted proteins | sample MGYA00510291_ERZ791840 | MGnify/ENA primary metagenome ERZ791840 (study PRJEB30046, sample SAMN00715256) | human gut metagenome | study: EMG produced TPA metagenomics assembly of the A metagenome-wide association study of gut microbiota in type 2... | reverse complement strand
AAACCAAACCTTATTTCTACGGCACTGGTCGTCGTAAGGATTCCGTTGCCCGCGTTCGCGTTTACACCGGCACCGGTAAGATCACCATCAACGATCGTGATATCGACAACTACTTCGGTCTGGAGACCCTGAAGCTGATCGTCCGTTCTCCGCTGGTCCTGCTGGGCCTGGAGGGCAAGTACGACGTCGTCGTCCGCGTTTCCGGCGGCGGTGTTTCCGGTCAGGCTGGTGCTATCCGTCACGGCCTGAGCCGCGCTCTGCTGCAGCAGAACGCTGAGAACCGTGCTGCACTGAAGAAGGAAGGCTTCCTGACCCGCGATCCTCGTATGAAGGAACGTAAGAAGTACGGTCTGAAGGCTGCCCGTCGTGCACCTCAGTTCTCCAAGCGCTGATTTATCCCGTATCGCAAACTTTGCAGTCCTGCCTTGGCAGGGCTGCTTTTTTGTTGCCGCTTTTTGGATAAAGTGTCTGAAATCAGGTGATATTTTTTTCACTCGCTGCGTGAAAGGGGGTGAAACCTGCGTGAATACAAATTGACGCGGGGGGGGCAGTGTTATTCTAGTATTGAGAAGGGGATCGATGCATCCCCGATACGGAAATTTCGGAAAAGAAAGGATGTGCCCCTATGAGAAACCTGAAAAAATTGGCTGCACTGTTTCTGGCAGGTGCGCTGATGCTGACGATGCTTGCAGGCTGTTCAGGAAATTCAGCGGCAGCGAAAAAAGCGGTGGAAGCTGCCCTGAAAGCGGCTACGGCAGAGAATTATGATGTGGAAATCAACGATGACCTCTCGCAAAGAGCGACGGCTATTCTGCAGGAGTATGTCCGGGACCGGGATAATATGCTTTACGACGTCACCGATGACGAGGCATATCCGGTAGAAATCTATCTGGGAGACAACGAGAGCTATGGCACGATCGTTTTCGTAATGCCGGAAAAGGCTTCTGACCCGCAGACATGGAAGAAGGCCTGTGAGCTGTTTGTGGAAGAGCTGTGGAAGTATAAATATGGCGAAGATCAGGCAGAAATCGGAATCGATATCGCCAGACAGGTCCGTGTGGACGGCGATGAGCCGGTGGACTGTATGATGATTTTTGCAAAGAGACACTATGGCGAGGAAGGTGGAGAAATCTGGACGAAGCCGGTACTGTGATCTGCAACGACGAGATCATGCGATGGTTAAGCTGAAATAAAGGAAAAGGCGCTCGGTGAAAACTCACTGGGCGCCTTTTAGTATGGCAGAATGCCTGCCCGGCGTTCAACTGTTCCGGCTCAATACCGGTACGGTGTGACTGCAGGCTGGTCGGGCCGGTGCTCGCCGATGATCTTTTCCATCCAGACCATATCGTACCACCGGCCGAACTTGTAGCCGCAGTTTTTAAAGGTGCCGCACAGCGTAAACCCGAGGTGCTCATGGAACTGCGCGCTGTTCTTCGTCAGATATTCGTCTTCGACCTGCGGGTGGCCGATGCAGGCGTACAGGTTCAGGATGCCCATGGCCTTCAGCCGGTCGGCAAGGGCTTCGTACAGCATCCGGCCCATGCCGCATTTCTGGGCATTGTGATCCAGATAGATGGTCAGCTCACAGGCCCAGTCGTAGGCAGCGCGGCCCACAAAAGGCCCGGCATAGGCGTAGCCCTCAATGCGCCCGTCCTTCTCGATGACGAGATAAGGATATTTTTCCATGGTGCGGCGCATCCGGCCCTCAAACTCGGCCAGAGAAGGGACCGTATACTCAAAGGTAATGACAGTGCGCTCGACGTAATAGGAATAAATTTCCAGAATACGCGGCGCATCGGCCAGCGACGCATTGCGGATGGAGATCTCAGACATAAAGATCCTTCTTTCTTGTAACTCTGATGCGATTATAACACATAGTATAGCATACGGCAATCCGCGGTGACAGACAGAGCGGACGATTTCGGAAGAGTTCTGCCCCTGATTTCTGGTAAAAACCTGCAAAAAAGCGGTTTATGCTCCTGAATTGCCCGAAAAGCTTGCAGGAATGCATCTTTTTGTGGTAATATTTAAGATGTGTTCCCGTTGAGGGGAAGAAAGAGAGGGGTAATCAAATGATTAACATCTGCATCATTGCCACCATTGTGATCTATCTGGTGGGTATGCTGCTGGTCGGCTTTGCTTACAGCAAATCCAACGAGGACAGCACCGACTTTTACCTCGGCGGCCGCAAGATGGGCCCGCTGGTCACGGCCATGAGCGCCGAAGCCAGCGATATGTCCAGCTGGCTGCTGATGGGTCTGCCCGGCCTTGCCTACCTGACCGGCATCGCATCGCCGGGCTGGACGGCCATCGGCCTGGCCGTGGGCACCTGGCTCAACTGGCTCATCGTAGCCCGCCGCCTGCGCCGCTACTCGGCCAACCTGAACGCTATCACGGTGCCGCAGTTCCTTTCGCTGCGGTTCCATGACCAGCGCAATCTGCTCAACGCGCTGGGCGCGGTCATTATCATTGTCTTCTTCATCCCGTACACTGCTTCCGGTTTTGCGGCCTGCGGCAAGCTGTTCAACAGCCTGTTCGGCGTGGATTACATGATCGCCATGATCCTTTCGGCGGTGGTCATTGTGGGTTACACCATCATGGGCGGCTTCCGCGCCGTCACTACCACCGACCTGATCCAGTCCATCGTCATGAGCATCGCGCTGGTGGCGGTGCTGGGCTACGGCATCAGCGTGGCAGGCGGCTGGGATGCCGTGATGCAAAACGCCAGCAGCCTGCCCGGCTACCTGACCATGATAGCCAGCCACAACGCGGCGGACAACAGCGCCACCTCCTACAGCCTGCTGGACATCGTTTCCACTATGGCATGGGGCCTTGGCTACTTTGGTATGCCGCACATCCTGCTGCGCTTCATGGCCATTGAGGACGAGAAGAAGCTGGTGCTCAGCCGCCGCATTGCTACCGTCTGGGTGGTCATTGCCATGACGGCGTCCATCGCCATTGGCATGGTGGGTCTGGGCATGACCAAGGCCGGCGCGCTGGAGTTCCTGAGCGGCTCTTCCAGCGAGACCATCATCGTGCGCATTGCAAACCTGATCGCACAGCACGGTGTGCTGGCAGCCATTGTGGCTGGTCTGATCCTTGCCGGTATTCTGGCGGCTACCATGTCCACGGCCGACAGCCAGATGCTGGCAGCGGCCTCCAGCGTGTCCGAGAACATCCTGCAGGAGTTCGGCCACATGAAGCTGACCGAGAAGCAGAGCCTGTTTGCTGCCCGCCTGACCATCATCTGCATCAGCGTGGTGGGCGTGGTGCTGGCCCGCGACCCCAACTCCAGCGTGTTCAGCATCGTCAGCTTTGCGTGGGCCGGTTTCGGCGGCGCATTCGGCGCGGTGGTGCTGTGTGCTCTGTTCTGGAAGCGCTGCAACTGGCAGGGCGCTCTGGCAGGAATGCTTTCCGGCGGCCTGATGGTCTTTGTGTGGAAGTACCTTATCAGCCCGCTGGGCGGCGTGTTCGGCATCTACGAGCTGCTGCCCGCCTTCCTGACCTCGCTCGTCGTCTGCATTGTGGTGAGCCTTGTCACTCCCGCACCCGGCGCGGAGATCGAAGCCGAGTTTGAAGCGGCAAAATAAAGCAAAAGCAAACAAGTCCGGAACGATGATCGTCGTTCCGGACTTGTTTTTTGTTCGAGTTTCTTATTTTGCGTTTTTGGCAAAGGTCGCACTGAAAAGCGACTGCGAAGGGGTCAAAGGTGCAAGCCACACTCTGCCTGTGCCCTTGTAGACGTTGACAAGGCCTTCTCCGGATGCGGCAGAGCCGATCAGAGTCTTGCCGGAGCGCTCTACGGTAAAGGTGAGACTGCCCGACCAGCAGATGGCAAAACGGCCGTCGATCTTCAGCACATCGTTTTGCAGCTCAATTTCTACGATCTCCGAGCGCGGCACATTGCTTTCCAGCACACAGGCACCGTTGCCGGCCAGCTTCAGATTGAAGAGTCCTTCGTTGCCGAGCGCTGCAGAAGAAAGGTTCGAGCGTGCCTGAATCTGATGCGAGACAGTGGATTCACAGGCAAGGAACATGCCGTCCTCCATCACAAGACCGCCGGTCCAGTCCTGAACGTTTTCAGCAAGGAGATATTTGTAGGTCGGCTCAGTGACCAGCACACCGCTTCCCACATATTCCGGTTTGATGGCACTTTCTTTGGTGACAGAGCTTTTAACCATTTTCCCCAAAAAGTCGCCGACACCCTTGAGGCCGGTAGTAGCCTGCACATCACCAACGATGTACTGCATGGCTCCGGCCTGCAGGATAAGGCCGGTCTTCCCGTCAAGGCTGGCAACGACCTGTTTCCGCTTGACGTTCATCTGGCTCATAAAGTATTCTTCCATTGCATTGGACGGTGCGACAGAAAAATCGACCGTATGCTCGATGATTGAGAAGATCCCCTTTTGCTCAGTGACGATATGACCGGTCTGATTGGCCAGATTATTGATTTTGAACATGACGCAAGCACCTCATTTCCAAATTACAGTGATCCGCATTTTTTTGCAAAAACTTCCGGGATACGATAAACAGGCATTATCTGACTTTTAGTGTAGCATACTTCCGCAGGGAATACTATACGTAAATGACACAAAACGGACACGCTGTTTTTGACACAGCGAGAAAATCAAAAACCTCAGTTGAACAGTATTATAGTCGTTTCCGCGCAGGGCACCAAAAATCCAAAGCCGAAGAAAAACAGCAGTTCCAATATGACCCGCGTCAGGCGTAAAAACGGTGTATCCAGAAGGATGCACGCTTCAAGGTAACGGTGATAGAAACCGCTCTGTTCAAAGCTGTTCCAGAGTTCCAGCATGAGAAATTCCATCCCGGCCAGAGGCGAAAAAACGACCCACGAGGACATCCAGCTGCTCGGCAAGCTCGGTCTGCGTCAGTCCCTGTTCCCGCCATACCCGGGCAAGAAAAGCCCCGAACGTTTTTGCGCCCATGCAGATCACATCCTTTTCCACAGAATAGCAGACTTGCGTGGAAAACACAACCGGCGGAACGTTTACCGACTGTTTGCAACCCAAAAAAGGACGTGCTCCCTTGCGGGAACACGTCCTTTTGCTATGTACGGTTCAGCGCGTTACGCGGTCTGATTACAGCTGGGGGCCGGCAGAGACCAGAGCCTTGCCGTGCTCGTTGCCCTCGTACTTCTTGAAGTTCTTGATGAAGCGGCCGGCCAGATCCTTAGCCTTCTCTTCCCACTGGGAAGCATCTGCGTAGGTGTCGCGAGGATCCAGAATGCCGGTGTCCACGCCGTTCAGAACGGTGGGAACCTCGAAGTCGAAGTAGGGGATCTTCTTGGTGGGCACATTGTTGATGTCACCGTTCAGGATCGCGTCGATGATGCCGCGGGTATCCTTGATGGAGATGCGCTTGCCGGTGCCGTTCCAGCCGGTGTTGACCAGATAAGCCTTGGCGCCGCTCTTCTGCATCTTCTTGACCAGCTCCTCAGCATACTTGGTGGGATGCAGCTCCAGGAAGGCCTGACCGAAGCAGGCAGAGAAGGTGGGGGTGGGCTCGGTGATGCCGCGCTCGGTGCCTGCCAGCTTTGCAGTGAAGCCGGACAGGAAGTAGTACTGGGTCTGCTCGGGGCTCAGGATGGAGACCGGGGGCAGAACGCCGAATGCGTCAGCAGACAGGAAGATGACGTTCTTGGCTGCAGGTGCGGAAGAGATCGGGCGGACGATGTTCTTGATGTGGTTGATGGGGTAGGACACACGGGTGTTCTCGGTGACGCTCTTGTCGGTGAAATCGATCTTGCCCTCAGCATCCAGAGTGACGTTCTCCAGCAGAGCGTTGCGCTTGATGGCGTTGTAGATATCGGGCTCGGAGTCCTTATCCAGGTTGATGACCTTTGCGTAGCAGCCGCCCTCGAAGTTGAACACGCCGTTGTCGTCCCAGCCGTGCTCGTCATCGCCGATCAGCAGACGCTTGGGATCGGTGGACAGGGTGGTCTTGCCGGTGCCGGACAGGCCGAAGAAAATGGCGGTGTTCTCGCCGTTCAGGTCGGTGTTGGCAGAGCAGTGCATGGAAGCAATGCCCTTCAGCGGCAGGAAGTAGTTCATCATGGAGAACATGCCCTTCTTCATCTCGCCGCCGTACCAGGTGTTGACGATGACCTGCTCCTTGCTGGTGATGTTGAACACAACAGCAGTCTCAGAGTTCAGGCCCAGCTCCTTGTAGTTCTCGACCTTGGCCTTGGAAGCGTTGTAAACAACGAAATCAGGCTCAAAGTTCTCCAGCTCCTCAGCGGTGGGCTTGATGAACATGTTGGTGACAAAGTGTGCCTGCCATGCAACTTCCATGACAAAGCGGATGGCCATACGGGTGTCCTTGTTTGCACCGCAGAAAGCATCCACAACGTACAGGCGCTTGTTGGACAGCTCCTTCTGAGCAATCTCCTTCACAGCCTTCCATGCTTCCTGAGAAGCGGGATGGTTGTCGTTCTTGTACTCGTCGGAAGTCCACCACACGGTGTCCTTGGAGTTCTCGTCCATGACGATGAACTTATCCTTGGGGGAACGGCCGGTGTAGATGCCGGTCATGACGTTCACAGCACCCAGCTCGCTGACCCGGCCCTTCTCGTAGCCTTCCAGACCGGGCTTGGTCTCTTCCTCGAACAGCTGCTCATAGGAGGGGTTGTACACGATCTCGGTCGTGCCGGTAATGCCATACTTGGTAAGATCCAACTTTGCCATATTAGTGTACCTCTACTTTCGTTTGATCCTTACGTCCTGTTTAGGATGCGGCGCGTTCCGGCCAGCCGGAACCAGCGCAAACGGGGTTTGCAGTTTGTAAATGCAAATTCTCCTGTTTATCATTATACATAAAAGTATCCCAAAATCAAGAAACGAATCGTGCTATTTGCAGAAAAGAAACAAATTTCATAAGGAATCTTAATCAGTTGAAGCAAATTCAGGAAACAAAAAACGGTGCCGGAACCTGAAAAAATAAGGTGGAACGGCAGAAAAACGATTTTTTGATAAAATTTTGACAAGCTTGGATGCATGGAGAAAACGTGCGGGAATGCTGCCATTTCCCGGGAAAACTGAGGGTGGGAACCGCAAAAGGCAGAAAATGCCTGCTCTTTTTGTGCAATATTTACGGTGTTTCATCCGTTTTTGTGGCAAAGAACCTTTTCCTGTGCTATACTTATGATAGCAGCTAACAGAGCTGCCCGGTGCAGCGTACTTACATATAAAGGGAACAGAACCATGAAAACTATCTACATCCTGCTCACCCGGTCCGGGACGCTGCTGTCCAAGCTGGTCTATGCAGTCACCGGTGCAAACTATACCCATGCGTCGATGGCGTTCGACGATGATCTGAGCTGCCTGTACAGCTCGACCCGTAAAAACGGCTATACCATGTTCCCGGCAGGCCCCAGCAGGGAATACCTGAACCAGGGCGTGTTCCGCCTGCGCGAGAACGTGCCCTGCGCCCTGTATGCGCTGGAAGTGGAGGATGAGACTTACGCCCGCGCCCGCCGCCGTGCCGAGCATATGATGGTGCACGGCGGGCTGTACCGCTTCAATGTGCTGGGTCTGATGCTCTGTGCGCTGCACATCCGCTGGAAGCGCCGCCGACACTATTTCTGTTCCCAGTTCGTCAGCGAGGTTCTGGAAAAGAGCGGTGCCATGGAGCTGCCCAAGGACAGCACCCTGATGCACCCCAACGACTATACCCGGCTGAACGGGCTGAAGTGCGTTTTTCAGGGGCGGCTGGCGGACCTGCCCCAGCGCAGGCAGATGGAATTTGACCAGGAGGAGACTGTGGTCAGCGTGTATCTGGGGCTGGCAATGGGGCTGTTCCGCTCCGGTGTATGCCGCGTGCGGGAAATTTTCTGAAAAATTTGAAATTTTGTGTTGACAAAGTACGACTGCTATGCTAAAATAATCGAGTCGGGAGCGAAAGCCCGATGCAAAATGGACGTATGGCCCGTTGGTCAAGCGGTTAAGACAGAGGCCTCTCACGCCTTTAACATCGGTTCGATTCCGGTACGGGTCACCATTTTATAGTAGTAAAACGGTTTTTCAACCGTTTTATATAGATGCCTCTTTAGCTCAGTCGGTTAGAGCACCTGACTGTTAATCAGGGTGTCGCCTGTTCGAGTCAGGCAAGAGGCGCCAGCAAAGCGATGGAAGTTTTTCCATCGCTTTTTTCTTTTTCCGCTGCTTTTGTTGACAGAAAATGCAGGGCGGGATATACTTAAAGCATGTTTTAGAATTGAAAATTTGTTGGTGGGCGGATGCTTTTAAGGGCAGCATCCTCGCCCTCTCAGTCTCTAACGCGCCAGATTCCCCCTTTTGTCGCTGCGCGACATCTTCCCCCGGAGCGGGGGAAGTCTTTCCTCAAAGGGGGAGCCCTTGGTAAAACCGGAAAGTTTTCCGCATTGCCAAGGCCTCTCCCTTTGACAGACTCCCCTGGCCGGGGGAGGTGGCACGAAGTGCCAGAAGGGGAATAAGGTGGATTTGCGGAGCAAAGACGGAGAGGGCGAGCCGCCTTCCGGCAAAATAAAGGAGAACATCATGAAAAAAGTGATTCTTACCGGCGACCGTCCCACCGGCCGCCTGCATGTGGGCCACTATGTCGGCTCCCTGAAAGAGCGCGTGCGCCTGCAGAACTCCGGCGAGTATGACGAGATCTATGTGATGATCGCGGATGCACAGGCTCTGACCGACAATGCCGACAACCCGGAAAAGGTGCGCCAGAACATTCTGCAGGTGGCGCTGGACTATCTGGCCTGCGGCATCGACCCGGACAAGACCCACATCTTCATCCAGTCCATGGTGCCCGAGCTGACCGAGCTGAGCTTCTACTATATGAATCTGGTCACCGTGAGCCGCCTGCAGCGCAACCCCACCGTCAAGAGCGAGATCCAGATGCGCAACTTCGAGACCAGCATCCCGGTGGGCTTCTTCTGCTATCCCATCAGCCAGGCCGCCGACATCACCGCATTCAAGGCCACCACGGTGCCCGCCGGTGAGGATCAGAAACCCATGATCGAGCAGTGCTGCGAGATCGTGCACAAGTTCAACTCCGTCTACGGCGAAACGTTGGTAGAGCCCGAGATCGTTCTGCCCCAGAACGCCGCTTGCCTGCGTCTGCCCGGCATTGACGGCAAGGCCAAGATGAGCAAGAGCCTTGGCAACTGCATCTACCTGTCCGAGGAACCCGAGGACATCAAGAAGAAGGTCATGTCCATGTACACCGACCCGGATCACCTGCGGGTGCAGGACCCCGGCAAGGTGGAGGGCAATCCGGTATTCATCTATCTGGACGCATTCTGCCGCCCGGAGCATTTTGCCGAGTTCCTGCCCGAGTACCAGAACCTCGATGAGCTGAAGGCACACTATCAGCGTGGCGGTCTGGGCGATGTGAAGGTGAAGAAGTTCCTGAACAACGTCATGCAGACCGAGCTGGAGCCTATCCGCACCCGCCGCAAGGAGTGGGAGCAGCGCCTGCCGGAGGTCGTTGAGATCCTGAAGGCCGGCAGCGCCTACGCTGAAAAGACTGCCGCCGCCACTCTCGCCGACGTCCGCAAGTCCATGCGCATCGACTACTTTGACAACGATAACCTGCTGAAATAAAACGCGAAAGGGGTTGTTACACGGTTGCTATGCTGTGTGACGGCCTCTTTTTGATTTCAAAAAAAGGAAAAGATCTATCATGTATCAGGCTTCCGACGTACGTTATTCTTCCATGCCGTACCACCGCTGCGGCAAGAGCGGTCTGCTGCTGCCCGCTGTCTCGCTGGGCTTCTGGCATAACTTCGGCGATACCGCCCGCTATGAGAACATGGAAAAACTGTGTTTCACGGCATTTGACCACGGCATCACCCACTTTGACCTGGCCAACAACTACGGCCCGGAGCCGGGCAGCGCCGAAAAGAACTTCGGCCGCATTTTCCGGGAAAACTTCCGCCCCTACCGCGATGAGCTCATCATCAGCACCAAGGCGCTGGAGAATACGACCTTTACCGAAGAAGAGCTGAAGGCCATCGATAAGGCTTCGGGATTTGGAGAATGATAATGCAGAAAACGGTATGGATCACCGGCGCAAGCTCCGGCATCGGCCGCGAGTTTGCCCGCCGCTACGCAAAGATGGGCTGTCGTCTCATCCTCACCGCCCGCCGCGCCGACCGGCTGGAAGCACTGGCCGAAGAGCTGCGGCAGGCGCACGGCACGGTTTGCCGCATCCTGACAGCAGACCTCGCCCGCGAGGAGGAATGCACCCGCCTTTGCAAGGAGCTGGAAGGGGAGACGCTGGATATTTTCATCAACAACGCCGGGTTCGGCGTCTGCGGAAGCTATCTGGAAACGGATGCTGCCAAGGAAGAGGAAATGGTCCGGGTCAATGTGGAAGCCATGGCGCGGCTGTTCCGGTTCGCTGTGCGCAAAATGCAGGCGGCAGGCGGCGGCACCATCCTGAATGTGGCGTCCTCGGCGGGGCTGCTGCCCGGCGGGCCGTATATGGCGGGCTACTACGCCAGCAAGGCCTATGTGGCCAGCCTGACCCGGGGCGTGGCCGAAGAGCTGCGCCAGATGCACAGCCCGGTGTACGTCTGCGCCCTCTGCCCGGGGCCGGTGGACACCGAGTTCAACGACCGGGCGGGCGTCATCTTTGCACTCAAGGGCATCACGCCGGAGTTCTGCGTGGACGAAGCACTGCTGGGCATGATGCGCCACAAGACCATCATCGTGCCGTCGGCCTTCATGCGGCTGTGCACATCGGTGCAGAAGCTGGTGCCCACGCCGCTGCTGATGCCCATCGTGGCCCGGCAGCAGAAGAAAAAGCTGGGATAAAAGACAAAAAGGACACCCTTGGCAACAAGCCCAAAAATCTGCTGCCGGATTTGTGCGTTCCGACCATGCGTGGAGGACTGTATACAAGCTAAAACGACCCTTTGGACGGATTTCACAATTTTTTACGAAAAAATCTGTGCATCAAAAGAAATTACAGTCAATTTGCGTAAGAAAATGCCTTGACAGCGCCGGAAAAGAATGTTAGTCTAGTATACAAGAGAGGCGCGGCCGCGCAGTTGCTGCGGCTGCACCCGGCAAAGCTGTACGGGGCATTCCCCGCTCAAAGAACAATCTGATTGGAGGACTCTATTATGGCACAGTGCACTCCCAAATCTTTTGATCTGACCGGCAAGGTCGCGCTGATCACCGGCGCATCCTACGGCATCGGTATGGCCATCGCAAAGGCAATGGCAGCCAACGGCGCTACCATCGTATTCAATGATATCAAGCAGGAACTGGTCGATAAAGGTCTGGCTGCTTACGAAGAGGTCGGCATCAAGGCTCATGGCTATGTCTGCGACGTCACCGATGAGGACGCCGTCAACGCTATGGTTGCAAAGATCACCGAGGAAGTCGGCCACATCAACATTCTGGTCAACAATGCCGGTATCATCAAGCGCATCCCCATGACCGAGATGAGTGCTGCTCAGTTCCGTCAGGTCATCGATGTGGACCTGAACGCGCCCTTCATCGTGTCCAAGGCTGTCATTCCCGACATGATCGCACAGGGCGGCGGCAAGATCATCAACATCTGCTCCATGATGA
>ERZ791840.1457-NODE-1457-length-11619-cov-4.075233_pt1 | contig 11619 bp, 8 predicted proteins | sample MGYA00510291_ERZ791840 | MGnify/ENA primary metagenome ERZ791840 (study PRJEB30046, sample SAMN00715256) | human gut metagenome | study: EMG produced TPA metagenomics assembly of the A metagenome-wide association study of gut microbiota in type 2... | reverse complement strand
CCCCGCCATACCTACACGGTCAGCTATGCCGGAGATGCCTACTTTGCAGATCACGTCTTTCATCTGACCGATAAGCAGAAAAAAACGGCAGACAGTTATGTGGAAAACCTGACCATGTTCTTTGGCGGCTCCGCTTCCGGTCTTGCCATGGCGGTAGGTGTCAGCGATGAGGTGCTGGCTTACCGGGCTACCATCCAGCAGGTCGCACAGAAATACGGCATGGAAGCTTATGTGGAACTCCTCATGGCAGTCATGATGCAGGAAAGCGGCGGGCGTGGAAGCGATCCCATGCAGGCGGCAGAAGGCGGCTTTAATAAGAAATACCCCCATGTCCCCAACGGCATCACCGATCCTGCTTATTCCATCGAATGTGGGATTCAGGAATTAAAGTATGCACTGGATAAAGCAGGATGTACCGGACCTACCGACCTGGACCGCATCAAGCTGGCGCTTCAGGGTTACAATTACGGCTCCGGCTATATCGACTGGGCAATGGAACGTGACGGCGGTTATACCAAAGAAAACGCCATTGCTTATTCGGATATGATGTGTGCCCGTCCGAACTGGCATTATGACCGGTATGGGGACAAGGAATATGTGGAGCATGTTCTCCGGTATTATCAGATTACCAATACCGGCGGAAGCTATCCGGCAAACGGAATGCAGATTCCGCACTATCTCCAGACCGATTACGGGAACATTCCTTATGGCGGCGGCTCCATCGCATCTTCCGGCTGCGGGCCTACCAGCTTTGCCATGATCGCCAGCTACCTGACCGGGAATACCATTACCCCTCCGGATGCGGTGGCATGGTGCGGGAATTCCTATTACAAGCCGGGAGTTGGAACCTACTGGAGCTACTTTCAGGCTGCAGCCAGTCATTTCGGCTGTGGCAGCGTCACACAGACCAGCAATGCCAATACGGTACTTCAGGCACTCTCCGAAGGCTGTCCGGTCATCTCCTCTCAGCGGGCAGGACTTTTCACCAGCGGCGGACACTTCATCGTACTCCGAGGTGTTACGGCAAACGGCAAGGTACTGGTCAATGATCCCAATGACAGTGACGCAAAGAACTATATTAACCGTGAATTTGATATGATGTCGGAAATCCATGCTACGGCAAATGCCTACTGGATCTTCGACAAAAAATAAAGGAGCCATTATGAACAGAACAAAAGTGATTCTTTCCATTTTTCTGATGCTGTTTCTGCTGCTTGCCGGACTGGTTCTCCCCAGTTTCTGGAAAAGCCAGAAAAAAGAAGCTTCCGGAAACAAAGGCAGGGAACCGGCAAAGGAAACAACAGAAACAAATTCTGATACCCCCATGCCGGAATATCTGGATTTTGATGCTTTAAAAGCATTTTTCTCCGACAGCCAGATTGCTTCTCTCAAAGGGCAGTTTCCTGTCTACCTAAAAGAGTATGTCAAAAAAGAACAGACAAGCATCACCTTCCTGCCGGAAAAAACCAGCTACCCTACCGAAACAACCGTCTGCCTGATGTTTTCACTTTCCGATCAGGATACGCTTCCGGTTACCTATCACACCCCGACGGGTGTGTTTTTATTTGGAGAAGACGGGGTACAGGTCTCTGCAGATACGACTGTTTACGAAAAGCAAACCGATGATTCCCTGCCGTCCCTGACTTCGCAGGACATTGAACACCTGCAGGAAGGCGGGTATCCGGATACTTCTGACAGCCCGGAAGCTCCGGACACAGAATCCGGCAGTGCCTCTGTGCCTTCCGAAGATGCGAAAGATACGAAAAAGGAGGTGCAGCCATGACACAGCCAGAAGAAACACCGGTTTCCTTTATCCCTTCCAACTTCATTGAGAAAGGCAAGATCCTAAACGGAACTTTTGACATCCGCAATGCCATAGAAAGCATTGTTCTTTCCCTGGCAATCGGTATCCCTGTTTTCCACCTGCCGCTGTCCCTGACTGCCCGCATCATCATTCTCTGCATGACCGCACTTCCAGCGGCAATGGTAGCCCTGATTGGAATCGGCGGGGAGAGCATCACTGCCTTTTTGATGAATGCCCTGCGTTTTGTAGTGAACCGCAGGGTAATCTGGAGGTCCGACAGTCTTCCGGAAGGAAAGCCACGCAGGAAACCACGTTTCAAAGAGCCAAAGACAAAGAAACACCGGAAAGCAGAAAAAATGGCAGAGCCTTCCAAAGTAATGGCATCGGCTCCCCCACAGTCTGAACCGGACGCACCAGCTCCGCCAAAAAGTAAAAAAAAAGAACACCGGCAGTTTGATACCTCCACCAAGCGGGGCATCAAAAAACAGGCAAAGGAAGATATCCGTTATCTGAAGTGGGAGCAGAAAGAAGCCAGCCGACAGAAAAAAGAGGCGGCGAAACAGATAAAAATACAGAAAAAAACGGAAGCCCGGAGACGAAAGGAGGAAGAAAAACGGGCAGTTTCCGAAAAGCGGGCTGCAAAAAAAGAGCAGAAAAAAAAGGTGGTTTCCAAGGAGGACACCTCATCTGCCACGTCAAAACCCGTTTCCCGGAAAAAGCGAAAGAAAGACCAGACCTTGGAGGATTATCTTCCGGTGGAAAAAATCGCAAACGGAATCGTCTATACCACAGACGGACGGTACGTGAAGATCCTGGAGATTGAACCAATCAACTTTCTGCTTCGAAGTGCCAGGGAACAGCAGGGCATTATCTACAGCTTTATCAGTTACTTAAAGATCAGCCCTGTCAAACTCCAGATCAAGATGATCTCCAAAAAAGCAGACATCAATAAGCATCTGGAGCAGTCCCAGCTGGAGCTGGAGCGGGAAACCGATCCCCACTGTCAGGAACTGCAGCGTGACTACATCCAGTTTGTCCAGAACTTAAGTTCCAGAGAAGCAGTATCCAGACGGTTCTTTCTGATCTTTGAATATGAACCATTCAACGCAAACCGAAAGGAAGAGGAACGGGAAATCCTTGCTGCTCTTGAGACAGCCTCCCAGACCGCCAAAACCTTTCTATACCAGTGCGGGAATGAAGTGGTCTCCCATGACAATGAGGATGAATTTACTACGGATGTTCTCTACACCCTTTTAAACCGTACCCTTTGTACGGAGGTTCCGCTTTCGAACCGGATCAGCACTGTACTGTCCGCCTATACAAAGGAAAATCGCATGGAGGAACTGGATCACATCCGGATCAACGAGTTTCTCGCACCGGAAAGTGTGGATTTCAAGCACTCCCATTATGTGCAGATCAATGGGCTTTACCATTCCTACCTGCTTGTGCCGTCTGACGGCTACAAAAACCGGGTAACTCCCGGATGGCTGTCACTCCTTGTCAATGCCGGGGAAGGGATTGATATTGATTTCTTTCTCCAGAAACAGCCAAAGGACAAGATTCAGCAGCGTCTCGGTCAGCAGATCCGTATCAACCGTTCCAAATTAAAGGATGCGTCCGATACCAACACTGATTATGACGATCTGGATTCTGCCATCCGCTCCGGATATTTTCTGAAGCAGGGACTTGCCAACAACGAAGATTTCTATTACATGAATCTTCTCATCACCATTACTGCTTCCACGTTGGAAGAACTGCAGTGGCGGATTCAGGAAATGAAAAAGCTCCTGATCTCGCAGGATATGAACTTACACTCCTGCTACTTTTTACAGGAGCAGGGATTTTTATCCTCTCTGCCGCTGGCAAATCTGGACAAGAAGCTTTTTAAGCTGTCCAAGCGGAACGTACTGACTTCCGGGGCGGCAAGCTGCTATCCCTTCGTCAGCTACAGTATCTGCGATGATAACGGAATCCTCTTTGGGGTAAACAAGCATAACAATTCCCTTGTCATTGCGGATATCTTTGATTCCAGGCAGTACAAGAACAGCAACATCTGTATCTTAGGCTGTTCGGGAGCAGGAAAGACCTTCACCATGCAGACCATGGCACTAAGGATGCGAAGAAAAGGCATCCAGGTGTTCATCATCGCTCCGCTAAAGGGACACGAATTTTACCGGGCTGCAAGGAATGTCGGCGGAGAATTTATCCAGATCTCTCCTGCCAGTAAGAACTGTATCAACATCATGGAAATCCGGAAGGTAGACAATTCTGTAAATGAACTGCTGGACGGACCGACACTGGATGCCTCCGCACTGGCAGGCAAGATCCAAAGGCTTCACATCTTCTTCAGTCTGCTGATCCCGGATATGTCCCATGAGGAGAAGCAGCTTCTGGATGAAGCCCTAATCAAAACCTATGCCAGAAAAGGGATTACACATAAAAATGAATCCCTGACAGATCCGCAGCATCCGGAGCAGTACAAAAAGATGCCCATTCTGGAGGATGTCTACAATGTCCTGCTGGAAAGCGAGGATACCAAACGTCTGGCTCATATCCTGAACCGCCTGGTTCACGGTTCTGCTTCTTCCTTTAACCAGCAGACCAATGTGGACCTGACCAATAAATATACGGTACTGGATATCTCCGAACTGACCGGTTCCAGCGATCTTTTAACGGTCGGCATGTTCGTTGCCCTGGATTATGTCTGGGATAAAGCGAAGGAAAACCGTACCGAAGAGAAAGCCATCTTTGTCGATGAGGTCTGGCAGCTCATCGGTGCATCCAGCAACCGGCTTGCAGCGGAATTCGTACTGGAGATTGCCAAGATCATCCGTGCTTACTCCGGAGCCGGCATCTTTGCCACACAGGATTTAAACGACTTCTTTGCTCTGGATGACGGGAAGTACGGCAAGGGTATCATCAATAACTGCAAGACCAAGATTATCCTGAACATGGAGGATGAAGAGGCACAGCGGGTGAAGACTATCCTGCATCTATCGGAAACAGAAGTAATGAACATCACCCATTTCCAGCGGGGCAACGGTCTGATCTCAACCAACAACAATAACATCACTGTGGAATTTAAGGCTTCCAATCTGGAAAAGGAGCTGATTACCACAGATCGGCAGGAGCTTCTGGAAATCCTTGCGAAACAGAAGAAACAGGCTGTGTAACTTTTGGCAGCACTGACGCTGCCCTTTTCATTTGAACTTCAAGAAGGAGGAGACTTATGTTACAGACATACAAATCCTATACCAGACGGACGCTGGCTATGCTGCTGGCAGTCCTTGTCGCAGTCGGCGCATTGTTTTCCGGCAGTTTTCCGGTTCATGCAGCCGACGGCACCATCAGCTATAAGGCAGGTGCCAATATCCCTTACGGCAGCTATTTTACCTCCCGCATGAGCTTTGACGGGAGCAATACTGCCTACTGCGTGGAACCACTGAAGAAAACACCTTCCTCTGGTTCCTATTCCTATGACCTTTTAAGCCAGAACTCCCCGCTCAGAAAAGCGCTCTACTACTTAAACGGCGGTTACGGCTACGATAAAGTCGTCAAGGATAAATATTTCAGTGGCTGGAGTGATGATAACAGCTATGTCATCGGACATCTGGTCGCTTACATCTATGCCGGTAATTCCGCTGACACCGGAGCTTTCCATGGCGCCCCGCAGTCCTATATTGATAAAGCACTGGAAGTAGCCAGTGCCATTCAGGGACTTCCGAACCCGCCGGAAGGCTTCCGGGCATTCATCGTTCCGGGACAGGGCAGCCAGACCATTGCCGGAAGCTGGTATCAGGTTCCAAACGGCTGGATCGAACTGAAAAAATCTTCTGCCAACGGAAGCGTATCGGACGGGAATCCGAATTACAGCTTAAAGGGTGCTGTGTATGGGATCTATCAGGGTGAGAAGCTCATCCAGAAACTGACCACTGATGAAAACGGGTATGCCAGATCCGGCGAACTGGAGGAAGGCGATTATACCATAAAAGAGCTCTCTGCTTCCAAAGGCTACATTGTAGACACCAAAGCTCACAAAGTCACCGTAAAAGCAGAACAGACTTCTGCTGCAAACGTAACAGATATTCCGCAGAATAATCCCATGAATCTGGTGCTTGAAAAGCTGGATGCCGAAACAAAGAAAGCCTCCCCACAGGGAGCAGCTTCCCTTGCAAACGCAGAATTTACAGTCAAGTTCTATACCGAGCAGTCTGACAGTGATCCTGCGGAAGCTGGAAAGAAACCGGCACGTACCTGGGTATTAAAAACAGATGTTTCCGGAAAGATGCATTTTACCAAAGATTCCTTTGTAAGCGGCGATGCCTTTTACTATACCAGTGATGGCAAGACCGTCTGTCTTCCGCTCGGTACCATAACGGTACAGGAAAGCAAAGCCCCTGCCGGATACCAGCTCAATCCAACTGTCTTCGTACAGAAAATTACAGGTGACGGTAAGCAGGAAATGGTTTCGGTATACCAGTCTTCTACCATAGAAGAATCTGTCATCCGTGGCGGAGTGAAGATCCAGAAACGTGACAGCGAGACCGGAGAAGCAAAACCGCAGGGTTCTGCCACTTTGGAAGGTACTGTCTTTGCGATCACTACGTTAAATGAAAATCCGGTATTAGTAGACGGAACATCCTACACGAAAGATCAGGTTGTCCTTACACTTACTGCCGATAAATCCGGTTCTGCTGCAACTGCAAAAGATGCTCTCCCATTCGGACATTACCGTGTGGATGAAACAACTGCACCTTCCGGTTATCTGAACAGCGGAAAGATCTCTGTAGAATTTGACATCACAGAACAGGGAAAAATCGTGGAACTGACTGCAAAAGACAATTCCATCTCCAATCAGGTCATCCGCGGGGATCTGGAATTTGTCAAGATTGCTGACGGCAGCCAGAACCGTCTGGCAAATGTGCCATTTAAGATCACTTCCAAAACAACAGGCGAAAGCCATGTGATTGTGACAGATGCCAACGGTTATGCCAGCACTTCCTCCAAATGGAACAAACATACCGCAAATACCAACCGGGGTGAGTCTTCGGAAGACGGCATCTGGTTCGGCACCTCCAAACCGGATGATTCCAAAGGCGCTCTCATTTACGATACTTACACTCTGGCGGAACAGCGTTGTGATTCCAACAAAGGCATGGATCTTTTAACCTTTGAAGTCAAGGTTTATAAGGATTCTGTTCTGATACAGGTTGGAACTCTGACCGATGATGCCATTGAGATCGGCACGACTGCTCTGGATGCCGAGACCGGTACACACATGAGCCAGCCGGCAAAAGAAGTGACCATTGAAGACGTTGTGGAATACGAAGGACTGAAAAAGGGCCAGAAATACAAACTGACTGGAACCTTAATGGATAAAAAAACCGGGGAACCAATCCTTGTGGATGGAAAACCGGTGACTTCCAAAACAGAATTTACTGCAAAGAAATCCTCTGGCTCCGTCAAAGTAACCTTTACCTTTGATGCAACTTCCTTAAAGGGCAAAACAACCGTTGTCTTCGAGGAATTATATCAGGATGAGATGCAGCTTGCAGTCCATACCGACATCAACGATGAAGACCAGACCATCTATTTCCCGGAAATCAAGACTACTGCGAAAGATGCGGACACGAACTCCAATATTTCCTGTGCAAAGAAAGAAATCACGCTGGTGGATACGGTTTCCTTTAAGGGGCTGGTTCCTAACCATAAATATGAAGTGACCGGAACTCTGATGGATAAAGAAACAAAGAAACCAGTCGAAACAGACGGAAAACCGGTGACAGCAAAAGCATCCTTCAAGCCAAAAGAATCCGCTGGTACGGTAGATGTTACCTTTACCTTTGATGCCAGCTCCTTAAAAGGGAAAACGGTAGTTGTCTTTGAATCCCTGGCTTACAAAGACAAGGAAGTTGCCGTACACGCAGACATTGCAGATGAAGGACAGACTATTTACTTCCCGGAAATCAAAACCACAGCCAAAGACGGCAGTGACGGGGATCAGGATGTCTCTGCTTCCAAGGAAGCGACTATCGTAGATACGGTCACTTATCATGGTCTGATGCCTGGATCTGAGTACAAAGTCATCGGAACCCTGATGAATAAGGAAACCGAAGAGGCTTTGTTAAAAGACGGAAAACCAGTTACCGCTCAGGCAGAATTTAAAGCAGAAAAAGCTGGCGGCTCTGTGGAAGTTACCTTTACCTTCGACGCTTCTGCTCTTGCCGGACAGGATGTGGTTGTCTTTGAAAAGCTCTACTATACAGACGGAAAAACCGAACATGAGATTGCTTCCCATGAGGATCTGAAGGATGAAGGTCAGACCGTACACATGACGGAGCTTCCGAAAGAACCGGAGACGCCTCCGGTAGCTCCGCCTGTAAAGACCGGCGATGAGACGCCGCTTCTCCTATATGCCGGAATCGCCATAGCTGCACTTGCAGGTGCAAGTGTCCTGGGCATCGTTTACTTCAAACGCAAAAAGAAACATCAGTAACTCATAACGAAGACTCCTGCAGGCAGCTCCCACATGGAACTGCCTGCTTCTTTAGTAGGTGATGAATATGAAACACCCCCACTGCAAGACAGATGCCAAGCACATCCGTCATTTTCTGAACCTCTGTGAAGGGAACTGGCACTCCTGTATCTACGTCTGGTGCCGCACTTGTAACGCACAGGAAAGCTGTGAGAACTCCGGCTTTTTATTCCATCCGGATGAAACGGGAAGCCCCTGCATCCTCCCTCTTTCAGATGCAGCGCTTTTGTTTCCCCGGATACCGGAGCCAACCGAATGTACCGGAAGCATGAGCATTGCTGCTTTTACAGAGCTTTATCTGCCCTATCTGGCTGCTCAGAAGCTGCCATTAAAGCCATGCCCCATTCCGGCACTGCTCCGGCTTCAGGAGAACCAGCAATATGACTGGTAACAAAAAGTTGCACTTTCAGGCTCTTATACGTACAGGATATGTAAAGAAAGGAGGCACTGCCTATGTTAAACGTAATTTCAATCATCCAATGTATCGATCAGGTCTTTACGAACCTGATATTTATTCCCATGATTTTTGTCCTGTATGTGAAATTCCGTCCGAAAAAGCCATGGACCAGAAGGCGCAGGAACACTTACCTGCTCTGTCTGGTACTGATCAGCTTATTCCTGCTACGGATTTTCTGTGAGAAGTTCATCTTTACACCGGTTAATTATCCACGTTTCACAGACAGCGGCTTATTCCCGCTCATCCGGGCAATTTTCTATCCCGGCATCTGAAAAATGGGGATTCGTGCCATTTAGTCCGAATCTGGGATCAGTATCCGCTTGCGTCCTATGGGAATTCATCACCTGCTTACTTACAATATAAGTATACAGTACGTACTGGTTATTCACGTACACGTTACGTATCGTGTATGTACAAGCGAGGTGAAAACAGATGAAGAAACCAAAAATCATCCGCTGCCCTTACTGCGGCGGAACAGCAATATTAAGAGATGCATCCTTTGTATATGGAACGCATTCTCATGGCGGACAGGTTTATGTCTGCTCCCACTATCCATCCTGCAATTCCTATGTCGGGGTACATCCGGGAACCAAGATACCAAAAGGAACGCTCGCCAACCGGGAGCTTCGTCAAAAGCGGATTCAGGCACATCGAATTTTCGATCAGATCTGGCAACAGGGCATCCTTTCCAAACCGGAAGCATATCGCTGGGTGGCAGATAAGTTCTGTCTGACAGATAAGCAGGCTCACATCGGACAGTTCAGCAACTATATGTGCGACCAGCTCATTCAGGAATCCGCAGATGTTTTAAAGAACAACCATATTCCCTTCCGCCTCCGGGCAGCCAGCTGAAAGGCGGTGATTGATGATGACCTTACCACTAAATAAAAAGCAAAAACAACTGGTGGAAAAATCCATGGATCTGGTTCCGATCATGATTCGTTCCATGACCCGCACCGCTGCCTATGTAACTGAGGAAGAACAACAGGAATTATGTCAGATTGGATATCTGGCTTTGTGCCGGTCGGCTGTCGGATTTGAGGAAGGAAGATCATTCCAGCCTTATGCCAAAACTATCATCCGTCATGCCATCTTTGATTACTGGCGGAAAATTGCCCGTGACCGCTCCATGCTCTGTTCTCTGGACGAAGCATCATCTGAAGATGAACATCTCCATTATCGTGATTTGTTTTCCTACGAGGATACACAAACAACTCACCCGGAAAAGGACACAAATCAGACATTGCTTCTTGAGCATTTAACCCAGCTTGGCACCGGACATTCCCCAACTATTCAGAAGGGAATTGCAGCCCTCTATCTGCAACAGCAGGGATATACCAGCTTTGACCTGGCAAAACACTACCAAGTACCAGCCAATCGTGTACGGGCATGGCAGAGCAAAGCACGGAAACTATTACAGCAGGATGATGCACTCTATGCACTTCTGACTTAACTTTGAAGGAGGGAACTTTTATGCTGACACTTTATACTGCTGTCGGAACCTTAAAATTTCAAAAAACGACAGGCGGAAAATCCATTCCTCTTGTAATCAACGATGGACAAGAATATGGACTATCGGATGACGAGCTGCTGCTCTGGAGCTGTCTTGCCTTCCAGATTCTGACGCTCCATGAACTCCAGGATGCCTATACCCTGCGCCAGATACAGAAAGAAGGTCCGAAAGGTTTATCCTTCCAACACTATCTAAACCGACTTTCCTTACGTGGTCTGGTTGTAAGCGGAATTGGACTGACCGGGGTGGATGCCTTATATCGCCTTCTCGGCAGTCTGACCATTATTCCCTTGAAGGATACCTTTCTCATCCGGCTCTTTGGTTGCATTCAACTTTATCTGGAAGGAAGTATTGGCGCAAAAGAGTTTGGCAGATATTTAAAGAAGAAACCCTCTTCACCGATGGAAGATACCATTCTGAAGCTGGCTGATAAGGTATCCCTCACGACCGCTGAGCTTGTCACAAGTATGGAGCAGGAAAAAGTAATCCACAACGAATCGGATATTATGGATGAGTTATACACAGAACCGGAGACAACTTACCAAACACTTGTGGATGATGTCCAGATTCACCATACCCAGTATCCAGTGCTGCAGGCTATTGCTAATTTGTACCTGAATAAACAAATCACATTTCATACATGTTAAAGGAAGGAACCTTATGCCAAAACCATTTTTTACAAAGCTGGTTGCCATCAGTGCAATCGGCTTTTTCTGTGTACTTTTTGGGTGCATCTTCGGAATTGCCACCCACGACCGGCTCTTCATTCTTATGAGTCTCTTAATCGGAATCTGCAGCATCCTGCGTGCACTCAGTTTCTACCACCTGATCCATACACATGCTTATCTGTCACTGGACGTAAGCTGCACGAAACGGGAACAGACACTCTTCGGGAAAAACCAGCAATATTGGTTTGCCAGTGATAACGGAAAGGAATACGCCTTCTCACTGGAAAAGAATATCAAACTCCTAGAGGGACATCGGTATCGGCTGTACTTCCGGAAACCACAGCAGGGGACAGGGCAATCGATGCCATGTGCCGGAGATTTTCTCGGATATGAAGAACTCACCGATCAACTGCCGGAACTTCCGGATACATCCGTTTAGATAGAAAATGAGCCGCCTGTACTGCATCACCCCTACAGTTCTGGCGGCTCATTTTATTATAAATAACCTCTCTTATTTCTATCAAACAATAGTGTTTGTATCCGCTTCAATGCCATGAGCATTTGCTCAAGTGAGATAAAGAAGTAAAAGAAGTGTAAAAAATTTTGCCGTTCCTATCCGGCACTTGCGCATTGTGTCGGATA
>ERZ791840.1449-NODE-1449-length-11689-cov-2.776775_pt1 | contig 11689 bp, 7 predicted proteins | sample MGYA00510291_ERZ791840 | MGnify/ENA primary metagenome ERZ791840 (study PRJEB30046, sample SAMN00715256) | human gut metagenome | study: EMG produced TPA metagenomics assembly of the A metagenome-wide association study of gut microbiota in type 2... | reverse complement strand
TCAGGGCTTTGTGATTTTTTTAGAATAAGGGAGTTTTGACACACCTCCCTCCTACAATTAGCAAACAAATATCACTTTTTCCCCATTTTTCTTCTCCACTTCAAAAAAATAGTGTATCTTTGCACTCGCAAAAAGCGCGAATGCGGCAATAGCTCAGTTGGTAGAGCACAACCTTGCCAAGGTTGGGGTCGCGGGTTCAAGTCCCGTTTGCCGCTCTTTTTAAATAGTTTGATTGTTTTTGTTAGGACGGGTAGCAGAAATGCTGCCGTTTTTTATTAAGACATCAAACACAAACGACACAGGTCGCCGCAATGGTGGAATTGGTAGACACGAGGGACTTAAAATCCCTTGGCCAGTAATGGCTGTGCGGGTTCGAGTCCCGCTCGCGGCACACATTCTCAATTTATAATTTGAAATTGATAATTTATAATTCTTTATTAAGCACATACCACCTCGTATTATAAATTACGCCATCAGGTTATAAATTAAAACCACTCAGAAATATGACTTATTCAGAAATATGGCATCGTATAGCCACCTCTTACGACGACAGCGAGGCACGTGCCATAGCACGCATACTCATCGAAGAGTTGTTCGGTCTGTCGTACGCTGACATCGTCTGCGGTGCCACCGAGCAGTTGTCTGCCGACGACACGCTGCGCCTCGACACAGCCGTCAGACGCATCGAGCAGGGCGAACCGTTGCAGCACGTGCTCGGATATGCCGACTTCTGCGGCAACCGATTCTGCGTCAACGGCTCTGTGCTCATCCCCCGACCCGAGACGGAATGGCTCGTGGACGAGGGCGCAAAGCTAATGGACGGCTGCATTGCATCCGACGAGACGCAGCATAAGGCTCCCCACTCCCCCAAACGTATCCTCGACATCGGAACGGGCAGCGGCTGCATAGCCATCAGTCTCAAGCTGCGCCTTGGCGACGCATACGTGGAAGCATGGGACATCTCCGAAGAGGCACTGCGCACAGCTCAGGACAACGCCGACGCGCTGAAGGCGGAGGTGACATTCAGAAAGAGGGATGTGCTGAAGGCAGAGGAGGAAGGCTGCTCTGAGGAGGAGTGTCTCCAAGGGGGTGCACTTGTCTCAAGTGCACCAACCGAACAGGCTATGGATTACGAAGCAAGCACTACCGCCGCCCCCTGGGACCTGATAGTGAGCAATCCGCCATATATCTGCGACTCGGAACGCTCTGCGATGGACGACAACGTGCTGCTGCACGAGCCTCACACTGCCCTCTTCGTGCCCGACGATGACCCTCTGCGCTTCTACCGCGCCATCGCTCGCTACGCTCTACTCACGCTGAACATCGGCGGAAGCCTACTCTTCGAGTGCAACACCCGCTATGCCGAAGCGACGGGGAAGATGCTCAGCGACATGGGTTTCGAGGAGGTAACGGTCAGCGACGACTGCTTCGGACTGCCCAGGTTTGTGAGGGGAAGCAGCCCCTCCCAACCCTCCCCGTCGGGGAGGGCTTGGTTACCCAAGGCTTAGAAAGGCCTAAAAAGGCTTACCACCCCAAGGCTTAGAAAGGCTTAAAGAGGCTTAGAAAGGCTTACCCTTAAAAAACACTCAAAAAAATGCTACAAAAGAAACAACCCATAACCGAGCAGGAAGCCCTGCTAAAGCTCTCCGCGCTCTGCGCCCGTGCAGAACACTCCTCAGGCGAGATGCTCGAGAAGATGCGCCTCTGGCAACTGCCCGACGACGCACGCGAGCGTGTGCTCGACCGACTCATCGACGAGCAGTTTGTTGACGACGAGCGGTTCGCCCGACTCTTCGTGCGCGAGAAGATACGCTTCGACCACTGGGGACGACGCAAGATAGAGCAGGCACTATACCTCAAGGGTGTGGACAGCAACATCAGCCGCCGTGTGCTCGACGAGGTGGACGACGAGACGTATGTGGCGGAACTGAAGAAACTATTAGCCACAAAGCGACGCTCGGTGAAGGCAGAGAACGACTACGAGCTGCGCCAGAAGCTGACAAAGTACGCCTTGGGACGCGGCTTCGGCTACGAGGTGATACGCCGCTGCATAGACGGAGCCGACGAACTGCTGGAAGATTAGTCAGAAAAGGCTTAAACACCACTTTAGAAAGGCTTAAGAAGGCTTAGTTCGGCTTAAACGCCGCTTTAGTTGCCCAAGGCTTAGAAAGGCTTAAGTTCAACCTGAGAAAGTTGACATTACACCATCTGCGTCGGTCGGTGCGGACATCTGCGTCGGTCGATACGAGCATCTGCGTCGGTCGATGCGGACATCTGCGTCGGTCGATGCGGACATCTGCGTCGGTCGACGCAGATTATTTTTGCACACGATTAAACCCACACACGCTAAATGCGTCTTAGATAATATGAAACAAATAGCACTATTCATAATGCTCATCCTCTGCACAGCGACGGGATGGGCGCAAGGTTTGGTAAAAGGAAAGATTCTGGATAAACGCAACTCAGAACCACTTAGTTTTGTGAACGTGAAGGTTACGCAGACTGCCAACGGCAAGTTTGTGGGCGGCGGTATGAGCGACGCCAACGGCAACTTCAAGATACAAGGACTCGCCAACGCCCAGTACACGCTGGAGCTGACCTTCGTGGGCTACAAAAGCGAGACACGCAAGTTCGAGATAAACGCCTCGAACCCCAACCAGCACTACAATATTATATATATGTCGGAGGATGCAAAGATGCTGAAGGGCGTCACCGTCACCGGACAACGCTCAGCTATGAAGCTCGAGGTAGACCGCAAGACGTTCGACGTGGCACAGCTCATAGGCAACGCCGGACAGTCGGCATCCGAAGGGCTCGACAACATACCGTCCGTAGAGGTGGACAACGACGGCAACGTATCGCTGCGTGGCAACTCGTCGGTGGAGGTGTGGATAAACGGTAAGGCATCGGGACTCACCACCGACAACCGCGCACAAATCCTGCAGCAGCTGCCTGCCGAGTCGATAGAGCGCATCGAGGTGATCGACAACCCGTCGGCGAAGTTCTCAGCCGAAGGCTCTGCCGGCATCATCAACATCGTGCTGAAGAAAGACCGCAAGGCGGGCTACTACGGTTCGCTGCAGGCTGGCGCAAACACCAAGGGTGGCGCAAACAGCAGCTTCAACATCAACTATAACAGCAAACTGTTGGACGCATACGCCAACATCGGCTACCGTCACCGCAAGAACACGGGCTACACCGAGAGCACACAGACCTCAAACACGTACGACCAACGCTACAAGGCGGACAACGACCGCTGGGGCAACAACCTCTTCACACGCGCCGGACTGACGTTCCACGCTTCGAAGAAGGACGACCTCAGTCTGAGCGGAATGCTTATGAAGGGCAAAGGCAAGTCGAAGAGCTTCACACCGTACGAGTACACCGCCGTGGCTGACGGACTCACCGACTACCGCATGGACCGCCTCACACGCTCGAGCAACGACATGAACATGTTCTACTCGGAGTTCAACTACCGCCACTCGTTCACCGACCGCCACTTCCTCGACTTCACCGTCGACTACAGTCGCTGGAAATCGGACGGCGACAACTTCTACCGCGACTCTACGGTGTGGGAGGGCAACGACGTTCACGCTTACGACTACCAGTACCGCCCGCAGCACATCAACAACCGCCGCTGGGAGGTGAAGCTCGACTACGAGAACCAGATAACGAAGGACATGAAGGTGGAGGCAGGCTACCAAGCCAACTTCTCGCATGAGAACACCCCGCAGGAGTCGTACATCGACAACACCTCGTGGGAGGGCACGGCTGCCACGGAGGACAAGCTCTTCTACAACCGCTTCATCTACGACATGGATCTGCACGCCCTCTACGCTTCGTTCAACTACAAGCTGGGCAACTTTGGCGTGATGGCAGGTCTGCGTGGCGAATACTGGAAGGTGAACACCGAGAGCTACACATGGGAGCAGGAGCACGACCCGTCGCTGCGTGAAAAGCCGTTCAAGAAAGACTTCTTCCAGCTCTTCCCCTCGCTCTTCCTGTCGTATCAGCTGACCGAGTCGCAGCAGCTGCAGCTCAACTACACACGCCGTCTGCGCCGTCCGTGGGGCGGACAGCTCAACTCGTTCCGCGACACACGCGACGCTACCACCGTGTCGTTCGGTAACCCCGAGCTGACACCGGAGTACAGCCACTCGTTCTCGCTCAACTATCTGAAGACCTGGCGCGACCACTCGCTGCTCGTGAGTGCCTACTACCGCCCCACAACCGATGTCATACAGCGCATCAGCTACAAAAACTCGGAGGACGGACTCTTCTACTCCACCTCGATGAACGTGGCTAAGAGCCAATCGTCGGGCTTGGAGCTGACGCTAAAGAACAAGTTCTTCCGCATACTCGACCTCACCACATCCGCCAACGCCTACTACTACAAGCTCGACGGATTTGCCTACCCCATCGACGGACAGATAGTGACGGGCGCAGCCGACGACCGCTTCACATGGAACGCACGCATGACGGCAAGCCTCATACTGCCCTACGACATATCCGTACAGGCTACCGGACGCTACGAGGCACGCCAGGTGATCACGCAGGGCTACCGCAAGCCGTCGTACAGCGTTGACTTCGGCGCACGCAAGAACTTCTTCAACAAACTCATCACCGTAGCTGTCAACTGCCGCGACTTGCTCGACTCGCGCAAGTGGGAGACCTTCACCAGTGGCAACAACTTCACACGCCACCAGATAAACCGCCGAGGAAGCAGACGCTTCAACTTCACCGTGACGTGGAACTTCGGCAACATGAATCAGAAACGCCGCCCACAGAACAAGCAGGGCGACGGAAGCAGCGAGATGCAGATGGACTATAACGGCACGGGTGAAGAATAAATGTTAACAGAATAGGCTTCGTATTGTTCTTTTTTGTAACTTTGTACACAGATAAACAATTACAGTAACAAGAGTTTATGAAAAGAATTAAGTTTTTCTTAGTAGCAGCGATGCTGCTCATCAGTGCCTCAGGAGTGCAGGCACAGAGTATCGGAGACCTGCTCACCGGTCTGGGTAAGACCCTCGTGGGCGACAAAGCCACAACAGCCGCAAGCCTCAAGGGCACATGGACATACACCGGTCCGGCATGTGAGTTCGAGAGCGACAACCTGCTGTCGAAAGCAGGCGGCTCTGCGGTGTCTACAAAAATAGAGAACAAGATAACACCCGTGCTGAAGAAGTACGGTGTGCAGGGCATCGTCTACACCTTCGACGGCAATGGCAACTACACCACGAAGATCAAGAAGCGCACCATCAAGGGCACGTACACCTTCGACAGCAAGAAGAAGACCATCACCTTCAAGCCCCACTACGGCAAGGAGTACACCGCCAATGTCAGCATACTAAACAACCAGATGACACTCGTGTTCAACGCCGACAAGCTGATGCACGTGCTGCAGACCATATCGAACACCGCAGCAAAGCAGAACTCCACAGCCGCCACCATCAACACGCTGATGAAGAGCTACAATGGTATGCGCTTAGGATTCAGACTGAAGAAGTAAAGATGGTGAGATGGTGAGGTGGTGAAATGGTGAAATGGTGAGATGGTGAGATGGTGAGATTACCGAACTAATCATAACTCTCAACTCTCAACACAACAACACCTCAACATCTCAACACAACAACTCTCAACACAACAACACCTCAACACAACAACTCTCAACACAACAACACCTCAACACAACAACACAATATCATGGATTATATTCAGATAAAGCGCCGCTACGTACGCTTTCTGCGCCTTGAGCGCAACTACTCGCAGAACACCGTCGATGCCTATTCGCACGACATCGACTATCTGCTCAACTTCCTCAACGGCGAAGGACTCGCCGTTGAGGAAGTGCGACTTGCCCACTTGGAGCAATTCGCCACCCTGCTGCATGAGTTCGGCATTGCTGCAAGCAGCCAGGCACGCATACTATGCGGTGTGCGCTCCTTTTTCCGCTTCCTTTTGCTCGACGGCACGCTGCAGGACGACCCGTCGGAGCTTCTTGAGTCGCCAACGCTCGGCGAACACCTTCCCGAAGTGCTTTCTACAGAAGAGATAGACCGCATGGAAGCGTCTATCGACCTCTCCAAACCAGAGGGACAGCGCAATCGTGCCATCATCGAAGTGCTGTTCTCCTGCGGTCTGCGCGTGTCAGAACTCGTCAACCTTAAGTTCGGTGACGTGTTCGCCGACGACAAATACCTGCGCATCACGGGCAAGGGCAACAAACAACGCCTCGTACCCATCTCCGACAACGCACTGCACGAGATACAACTGTGGCTATACGACCGCAACCTGATGAACATAAAGCCTGGCGAGGAAGAATACGTGTTCCTCAACCGCAGAGGAGCACACCTCACACGCACCATGATCCTGATAATGATAAAGAACGTGGCACGCGACGCTGGCATCACCAAGACAGTGTCGCCACACACGCTGCGCCACTCCTTCGCCACCGCACTGCTGCAAGGCGGAGCGAACCTGCGTGCCATACAGGAAATGCTCGGACACGAAAACATAGCTACAACACAGATTTACACACACATAGACATAACAACTCTGCGCAACGAAATACTCAACCACCACCCAAGAAACATGAAAAACACATGAATGTAGCAAAAAACGATGCTTATTTCTTAAAAATCATAAACATTTAACATGAGAAGCGAAAAAATAAGCTACTTTTGCATATTGTACGGACAGATTATACATCAACTAAAAATAATAATTTATGAAACTAAGAAAACTGATGGTTGCAGTCTTCGCGTTCTTCGCAGGACTTGCTCAGGCACAGCAGATGCCACCCATTCCGGCTGACCCCGACGTAGTGGTTGGCAAGCTGGACAATGGTTTGACCTACTACATCCGCCACAACAACTGGCCGGAGAACCGTGCCGACTTCTACATCGCACAGAAGGTGGGCGCTATCCAGGAGGAAGAGTCGCAGCGTGGTCTGGCTCACTTCCTCGAGCACATGTGCTTCAACGGCACAAAGCACTTCCCTGGCAATGGCGTAATCCGCTACTGCGAAAGTATCGGCGTACAGTTCGGTCGCGACCTCAACGCTTACACAGCCATCGACCAGACTGTTTACAATATCTCTAACGTACCGACCGACCGCCAGTCGGCTCTCGACTCTTGCTTGCTCATCCTGAGCGACTGGTCGAACGCGCTCACGCTCGACCCGAAAGAAATCGACGAGGAGCGTGGCGTTATCCACGAGGAGTGGCGTCTGCGCACATCGGCTTCAAGCCGCATGTTCGAGCGCAACCTGCCGAAACTCTACCCGGGCTCTAAGTATGGCGTGCGCTATCCTATCGGCTTGATGTCGGTCATCGACAACTTCAAGCCTAAAGAGCTGCGCGACTACTACGAGAAGTGGTATCACCCGACAAACCAGGCTATCATCGTAGTGGGCAACGTCGACGTGAAGTACACCGAGAACAAGATTAAGGAGCTCTTCGGCTCGTTCAAGAATCCGGAGAACCCAGCTCCTATCGTTGACGAGCAGGTGCCTAACAACGCTGAGCCTATCGTTATCATCGACAAGGACAAGGAGCAGCAGACCAACAGCGTAGAGCTGATGATCAAGCACGACGTTTACCCAGCTTCTGAGAAGGGTCACCTCGGCTACCTCGTCTACAACTACGTGAAGCAGGCTGCCATGACTATGCTCAACAACCGCATGAAGGAGAAGGCTCTCGATGCCGACTGCCCATACGTAGGCGCATACGCTAACGACGGCACATTCATCTTCGCAAAGACAAAGGACGCTTTCAACATTTCGGCTTCACCGAAGGAACTCGGCAAGACAGCCGACGCGCTGAAGGCTGCTTACACCGAGGCTCTGCGTGCTGCACGCCACGGCTTCAAAGCTACAGAGTATGCACGCTTCCAGGAGGACTACAAGAGCTCGCTCGACAAGATGTACAGCAACAAGGACAAGCGTCCGAACAGCCAGCTCTATCGCGACCTCGTGGACAACTTCCTCGAAGGCGACCCAATGCCGTCTATCGACTTTGAATATCAGGCTATGAGCCAGATTGTGCCGGCTCTCCCGGTTGAGGTGGTTAACCAGATGATGGCAGAACTTGTGCCGGCTAACGACTCGAACCTCATCGTGCTCGCATTCCTCAACGAGGCTGAGGACAACGTATATCCGACTGAGGCAGAGCTGCTCGGTGCTGTCAAGGACGCACGCAACGCTAACATCGAGGCTTACGTGGACAACGTGAAGAACGAACCGCTCATCACCACTCTCCCGAAGGCTGGCAAGGTGAAGAAGGAAGCAAAGAACGAGAAGCTCGGCTACACCACGCTCACACTCTCTAACGGCGTTGTCGTAAACCTCAAGAAGACCGACTACAAGAAGGACCAGGTGCTCCTCAGCGGTCGCGGCGAGGGTGGCACCACACTCTATGGCGCAAGCGACTACGCTAACCTCCAGCTCTTCAACGACGTTATCGGCTACAGCGGTCTCGGCGCATTCTCTTCTACAGAACTGCAGAAGGCTCTTGCCGGCAAGATTGCCAACGCTGACCTCTCACTCGGACAGCTCTCTACAAACGTGTCGGGCAACTCTACACCGAAGGACGTGGAGACAATGCTCCAGATGGTATACCTCTACTTTACAAACATCAACAAGGACCAGAAGTCGTTCGACAACCTCATGCAGCAGCTTGAGGTATCGCTGAAGAACCGCGAAATCAATCCTGACATAGCATTCAGCGACTCTATACAGGCTACTATCTACGCTCACAACCCACGCGTTGCGCCGATGACTATCGACCGCTTGAAGGACGTGAACTATGACCGTATCCTCCAGATTGCCAAGGAGCGCACAGCTTCGGCTAAGGGCTGGGTGTTCAACATCGTGGGCAACTACGACGAGGAGACAATCCGTCCGCTCATCTGCCAGTATCTCGGCGCACTGCCAGCTAAGGGCAAGGTTGTGAAGGGCAAGCGCGAACTCAACCCCGTCAAGGGCGTTGTGGAGAATACATTCAAGCGCAAGCAGGAGACTCCGAAGGCCAACTCTGTAATGCTCTGGTTCAACGACGAGATGCCATACACACTGAAGAACGTTCTCTGCTGCGACATCGCTGGTCAGGTGCTCTCGATGGAATACCTCGACAAGATCCGCGAGAAGGAAAGCGCAGCTTACTCTGTAGGCGCTTACGCAAGCGCTGACCTCGGTGCCGACAACTACCGCATGTTCCAGATCTTCGCTCAGTGCCCGATGAAGCCTGAGAAGAAGGACGTGGCTATCCGCATCCTCAACGAAGAGATGAAGGCTATCGAGACCACATGCGACGCTGCCAAATTCCAGAAGTGCAAGGAGTTCATGGTTAAGCAGAACGGCGACCGCGTGAAGACAAACGGCTTCTGGCTCGGCGTGCTCTTCGATAGCTACCACTACGGCTACGACGGCTACACCGACTACTCAAACACTCTTGAGGCACTCACTACTCAGGACATCTGCAACTTCATGAAGGAGTTCAACAAGGCTGGCAATCACATCACCGTGACTATGCTGCCGGAGGAGTAATCCGCCACGAACAGAAATCATTTAGACACAATAGGAAAGCATTGTTTGCTCGTTTGGGCAAGCAATGCTTTTTTTATATCACTAATCACTAAACAACCTTAAAAATGCGGTTATTAATCAATAAATAGCATAATTATAATGTGAAAACACACTGAAATTGAAGATTTCTGATTAAATTTGCAGCTAAAAATAATAAGTTTAAGAAGAATGAAAAATAAGTTTGCAGCTTTTGCCATGCTGTTCATGGCGGTTTTTACACTCGCATCGTGCCTTAATGATGACACCGACTACGTGTACACCGACGACAGCGCCATCACATCATTTTCGGTGACGGGGGCAAAACGATATATCCATACAAAGACGAAAAAAGGCGATAAGGATAGCGTTTATACAACCACTTCATCGTACACAAGTTACAAATTCATCATCGACCAGAACAGCAACACCATCTACAACCCCGACTCACTGCCGTGCGGTATAGACGCGAAGAAACTCGTGTGCAACGTGTACGGACTCAACTCGATGACGGTGTACATCAAGAACCTCAAGGACGATAATGTAGAGATTGTAAGCAACACCGACTCGCTCGACTTCTCGGAGGTGCGCGAGCTGAAGGTGATGAGCAATTCGGGCAAATTCCTGCGCACATACAAGGTGAAAGTGAACGTGCACAAGGAGCAAGCAGACTCGTTCTTCTGGGCTTCCATGACAAAGAACGCAGACATAAAGCAGCTCCAGAACGTGAAGACCTGCGCCATAAAGACAGCTGAGGGCAAGGACCGACTCTTCCTCTTCGGTACGGACGGCAACAACACAAAGCTGTACGTGATGAACAACGGACAGACTTGGACAGCTGCCACACCTAAGCTAAACGATGCAGACCTCACATTCGACGCGAATGTCTGCAAGAGCATCGTGACAAAGAACGAAAAGGTGTACATCTGCAACGCCGGCAACATCCTATGCACCACTGACGGCAACACATGGGAACAGATCGGTGGCGCTACTACCGTCAAGACACTCGTAGCTGCAAGTCCGCTGCGCCTCTACGGCTACAACGCCGAGGGTCAGCTCGTGGCTTCTGCCGACAACGGCGTCACATGGACCGTGGCTACCATCGACAGCGACGCAGCGTTCCTGCCGACAAACAACCTCTCGTACACCTGCACAGCACTGCGCACCAACAGCAACAGCTACCGCGTGACTATATACGGCACAACAGCAACAGGCGCAATGGCAATCTGGGGCAAAGTGGACGAAGGCAACAAGTATAGCGAGAACCAGCCGTGGGCATACTACGAGGTGTCGACAGAGAACAAACACACACTCCCGAAGCTCAACAACATGAGCGTAGCAACATACGACGGCAAGACATACGCCCTCGGCACACCCGACGGCATGAACGATAGCAATGCAAACCTCTACAGCTCTAAGGACGGCGGACTGACTTGGACAAAAGACACAACACTCACCGTTCCGACAGAGATAACATCCAACAAAGAGAATGCGTCGAACACGCCGAACATGGCACTCACCGTAGACAGCAGCAACTTTATCTGGATAGTAAATGCAACAGAAGGCAACACGTGGCGCGGAAGAATAAACCGCCTCGGCTGGAAAAAAGAACAGACTGATTTCACTGAATAATGAAGAAAATCCTCACCATCCTCATCATCTCCCTAATGTTTGTGTCGGCAAAGGCACAAACCGACGAGGAGTACCGCATGGAGATAGGTGCGGGAGTAGGGCTGGTGGCGTACGAAGGCGACTTCAACGGTAGCGTGCTGAGCAATATGCAGTTCGGGGGCTCGGTAGTGTTACGACGCGTATTCAACCCGTACATGGGGCTGAAGATGTCGGCAATGTACGGTAAACTGACGGGGGCATCAAAGGATGTAAAGACATATTACCCCGACTTCGTAAACAATCCATACTCATTCAGCAATACGCTCATAGACGCCAGCGTCACCTACGAATACAACTTCTGGCCATACGGCACCGGACGCGACTATCGCGGAGCGAAACGCTTCACACCGTTTATCTTCGGCGGACTGGGTACTACGTTCGTCACCGGTGGTGGCAAGAACGTCTTCACAGCGAATGTGCCACTCGGCTTGGGCGGGAAATACAAGATAGGAC
>ERZ791840.1448-NODE-1448-length-11724-cov-3.237552_pt1 | contig 11724 bp, 10 predicted proteins | sample MGYA00510291_ERZ791840 | MGnify/ENA primary metagenome ERZ791840 (study PRJEB30046, sample SAMN00715256) | human gut metagenome | study: EMG produced TPA metagenomics assembly of the A metagenome-wide association study of gut microbiota in type 2... | reverse complement strand
TTATTAGTCTACACCATCGGTTTTCTCATGTCCAGCTAACCTCTGAACAGTAACCCAAGATTGGATTTAAGAGTATCGAAGTCCTGGAAGGCAATCTTACAAATTATGCGGATGATCCACAGGTGTTAATTGATATGCTGGCCAAATACGGTGCGGATATGATGAGTGTTTGTGTAGGAGCAAATTTCATTTATCAGGACGCATTGGAAGACGAAATGGTTCACTTAAGAGCAGTTGCTGAAATGGCAGCAAAGGTTGGCGTCAAATACTTTGTAATCTGTGGTGGTGCTATCAGAGGAAAAGGAATCCAGCCGGGTGATGTGGAACTTCTCGCAAAAGGCCTTTCAAAAGCAATGGAAATTACAGAAGAGTATGGACTTGTAGCATGTTTCCATCCTCATCTTGGATCTATCGCTGAGAAACCGGAAGAGATCGATGCACTCTTTGCAGCATCTGATATCAAGGTTTGTCCGGACCTGGCACACTTAAAAGCCGGCGGTTATGATCCGTTAACCTTTATCAAAAAATACTATGACAGAATTGCTTTCATTCATCTGAAAGATCTCCATGATAATGGTACATTTGCACCTCTTGGAACAGGAAATGTTGATAACAAAGGTGTCATCGAATATGTAAAGAGCAAAGGCTATGATGGAGACTGGTTAGTAGAATGTGATGCATGGCCAAATGATCCGGTTGCGGATTGTAAACAGTCTTATGAATACTTAAAAGGTTTATTATTTTAAATTTTAATTGGGGGATAACAAAATGAAAAAAAAATTAGTAGGAATGCTTGCAACAGCTACTTTATTAACAATGGCATTAGCAGGGAATGTACAGGCTGCAGAAATCCGTTCTGTGGGACCGGATGGTGAAGCGGCAGTAGATGCCTCCACTATTGAACTGACAGATGATCAGATCGCACAGATCAAAGAAGGCGGATATACAGCTGCAATCTGTCTGCACTATGGCGGAAACGACTGGTCAACTTCTCAGCAGAAGGGACTGGAAGATACTTTTGGAGAACTTGGTATTGAAATTGTGGCTGTAACAGATGCTAACTTCTCAGCAGAAACACAGGTATCTAATATTGAAACAGTTATGGCAAAAAAACCTGATATTCTCGTTTCAATTCCTACAGATGCTACTGCAACAGCAGATGCTTACAAACAGGCAGCAGCAGCTGGTATTAAAATTGTTTTCATGGATCAGAGAGCTAATGGTCTGGAAGCAGGAAAAGACTATGTAAGCGTTGTATCTGCAGATAACTATGGTAATGGATATGCATCAGGAACTGTTCTTGGAGATGCTTTAGGCGGAAAAGGAAAAGTTGCAATGGTTTACTATGATGCAAACTTTGCTCCTACAAACCAGCGTGATGAAGGTTTCCGCGATGCAATGAAAAATTATCCGGATATTGAAATTGTAACAGAGCAGGGCTTCACAGATGAATCCGGCTGTGCTGAACAGGGAGATGCTATTCTTACACAGTTCCCGAACATTGATGGTATTTATGCAAGCTGGGATGTGCCTATGGAAGGTGTTCTTTCCGCTGTAAGAGCAGCTGGTATGGAAGGAAAAGTTACTCTGGCATGTAATGACCTTGGTAATAACGTAGCGCGTGAGATCGCATCCGGAAATATTGCAGGTGGTGGTGCTCAGATGCCATATGATCAGGGTGTTGCAGAGGCAAAACTGGCAGCACTGGCACTTCTTGGCGAAGAAACACCTTCTTATGTAGCTGTTCCTGCTGAAACAGTTACTCATGAGAATGTACTGGAAGCATATACAGATGTATACCATGTTGAAACACCAGACTGGTTAAAAGAAGCTTATGTAGACTAAGACTATTTCAAATAGTAGATAAATAGTAGATAGGGGAACAAAATGAGCCAAAGCATTTTAAAAATGGAGCAGATTGTAAAATCTTTTGGTGCAGTAAACGTATTAAAAGGCGTTGATTTTGATCTTGCAAAAGGTGAAGTGCATGCTCTTGTTGGCGGTAATGGAGCCGGAAAATCCACTCTGATGAAGATTATGACCGGTGTTTACACAAAAGACAGTGGAAAAGTCATCATAAAGGGTGAAGAAAAAGAAATTAAAAGCACAAATGATGCAAAAGAAAATGGAATCGCTATGATTTTCCAGGAGATGTCCCTGGTTCCGAGCCTGACGATTGCAGAAAATATATTTCTGGGATATGAGCTGAAAAAGCATGGTATGCGAGATGTTAAATTGATGAAGCAGGAAACAGAGAAGGTTTTAAAACGATTAGGTCTGGATTTGGATCCGGGTACACCGGTTTCAGAACTGAGTGTCGGTTTGTGCCAGATGGTAGAAATTGCCAAAGCTGTTTCCAAGAATGCATCTATTTTAGTTTTTGATGAGCCATCTGCAGCTTTATCTGATTCAGAAACGGAGTTCTTATTTAAGATGATCCGTCAGCTGAAAGAAGAAGGAGTATCCATGGTTTATATTTCTCACAGAATGAACGAAATACTTGAAATATGTGACAGAGTAACGGTTATTCGAGATGGGAAAAAGGTAATTACAGAAAAAGTAGAAAATCTGACAATGGAAGAGATTGTAGCTCAAATGATGGGAAATGAAGCAAAAGAAACAAAGTTTGAGTATGTTCCCAGAGAGTATGATCGCAACGCAGAGGACCTTCTTACTGTAAAACATTTAAAAATTAATGACAAAATCGATGATATCAACTTTAGCATCAAACCCGGCCAGATTCTTGGTCTGGCCGGTCTGATGGGAGCCGGCAGAACGGAAATCATGGAAACTCTGTTTGGTCTTAGAAAGGCTGTAAGTGGAAGCATTGAACTGGAAGGTAAAAAAGTTGAAATTAAAAATCCTTCCGATGCAGTAGCCTGTGGTTTTGCACTGGTTCCGGAAGACAGAAGAAAAGAAGGATTGGTACTTTCGCATACCATTAAAGAAAATGCTATTCTTCCGATTTCTGCCCAGTTGGTAAAAAATGGGATATTTAATGATGATAAGGCAGCACATGATATCGTTGAAAAAAATATCCAGGATCTGGGAGTTGTAGCTGACAATATGAATCAGGAGATCAGGCTGCTTTCAGGTGGAAACCAGCAGAAGATTGTTATTGCAAAATGGTTAAATTCCAATCCTAAAATTTTTATGTTTGATGAGCCTACAGCAGGTGTTGATATCGTTGCGAAAGGTGAAATCATATCTATTATCAGAGAGTTTGCGGATAAGGGTGGCGCAGTAATTTTTGCTTCATCCGAATTAGCAGAAATGATGGCAATCTGTGATGACATCATAACAATTTTTGATGGAAAGATCACAGGAAGAATAGGCCGCAAAGAACTTATGAAAGAGGAGGAACTGCAACATGCAATCCAGAGGAAATAATAAAAAAATACAGATGAGCAAATATATGGTGTATATCGTTCTGGCAGTTGTATTTGTATTCTTCGCAATTACATTAAGAGATAACGGTTTCGCCAGCACACAGAACCTTTTAAACATTTTAAGACAGACAGCTATGATCTCAATTATGTCAGTAGCCGGTGTGTTTGTGTTAAGTGCAGGCCAGATTGACCTGACAGTTGGTTCTAACACAGCAATGAGTGCCATGTTAGTGGCTCTGGTTTTAAAGTCTACCAACAATATTTTCCTTGCTCTTATTGTTGCCCTGATTTTTGGTGTCGCAGTAGGTGTCATTAATGGTTTGCTTGTGACCAGATTAGGACTTCCTGCTTTCCTTGCTACTTTGGGAATGATGCAGGTGATCCGAGGTGCAGCAATGTGGATTACAAATACAGAGGCAGTGCCGATTTCAAATACAGTATTTAATACTATATTCGGTACAGGATTTGTGGGACCTATTTCTGTTCTGATCCTTTGGACTATTTTATTCTACATTTTAGGTTATATACTTTTCAACAGAACACCATTTGGAAAACATACTCTGGCAACAGGTGGAAATCAGATGGCTGCTCAGTATTCAGGAATAAAAGTACAGAGAATCAAGATGTATGTCTTTATGTTATCCGGAGCACTTTCTGCTTTTGCAGGTGTTCTGTATGCAGGACGTATGCAGTCAGGAAGATATTCCTTTGGTGACGGTGACGAAATGTCTGTAATCGCATCGGTTGTTCTCGGTGGAGCATCTATGGCAGGTGGAAGTGGTTCTATCATTGGAGCTCTTGCAGGATCTATTCTTATGGGAATGATCAGCAATGCTTTGATTCTTGCAAACCTCTCATCTGCACAGCAGAAGATGGTAAATGGTTTTATTATCATTGCAGCAGTTGCACTTAGCAACCTGGCGCAGAGAAAGAAATCAAATTAATTAAAGAAGATTTATAAAAGTAAAGATTGATATATGTGATTAAAATAAAAAAATATTTATATGATTACGGAGGGTCAGATCATGAAAAAAATGAACATTGGTTTAGTAGGCGCTGGTTTTATGGGAAAAGCACACATGGTAGCATTTTCAAACATGCCAAAACTTTTTACAGATGCACCATTTATCCCTGTATTTAAAACAGTATGCGACATTGTTCCTGAAATCGCAGAGGATTTCAAAGAAAGATATGGATTTGAAAAAGCATGTACAGACTGGATGGATATTATCAATGATCCTGAAATCGATATTGTAAGTGTTTGTACACCTAATAATCAACATGCAGCAGTTTCCATTGCAGCATTAAAAGCCGGAAAACATGTAATCTGTGAAAAACCGATCGCATCCACAACCGAAGATGCGAAAGCAATGGCTGAAGCAGCAGCAGAGGCAGCGAAAAAAGGTATAGTTTCCATGAATGGTTACCAGTACCGTCGTGTACCTGCAATTGATGAAGCGAAAAAGATCATTGAATCCGGAAGACTTGGCGAGCTGACAAATATCAGAACTCAGTATCTTCAGAGCTGGTCTGCAGACCCATCTTCTCCATTATCCTGGAGATTTGAAAAAGCAACTGCCGGAGCAGGAACACTTGGTGATATTGCTACACATGCACTGGATATTGCTCAGTATCTTGCAGGAAATATTTCTGAAGTTGTTTCTATTGTTAAAACATATATCACTGAACGTCCGGTACAGGAGGGCGGAGTTGACCTTCTTGGTACTGTAAAATTAGGACCGGATGCAAAGAGAAAACCGGTTGATGTTGACGACGAGGTAACAACACTTCTGAAATTTGAAAATGGAACTATCGGAAGCTGCGAAGCAACACGAATGGCATGGGGAAGAAACAACTATATTACATTAGAGGTTCATGGAACAAAGGGAAGCATTTCCTGGTGCTATGAACGTCTGAATGAGCTGAATGTATGCTATGGAATGGAAGATCAGGATGGAGAAAGAGGATTTAAAACAATCTACACAGGTCCTGCAAACCCACATGGCGATGTAACATGGAACATTCCGGGTATGAATATTGGATATGGTGAGTTAAAAGCAATTGAAATGTATGAATTTGGAAAAGCAATTGTGGAAGGATATCAGCCATCTACTAACTTTGGTGTTGGATACAGACTGGATCGAGTTTGTGATGCAATTCTCGAGTCCAATGAAACAGGTGCTTGGGTTAAAGTTAAATAAATATGCGTGATTAAGTAGGAAAAACGCGATGATAAGAGTTGGAATAATCGGATATGGCTATATGGGCCAGTTCCATAAAAAAAAGATAGTTCAAAGTGGTCAGGCAAGAGTAGTTGCAATTCTTGATAAAGAACAAAGACGACGAGAAGAAGGTCTGTCTGATGGATATCATGTATATTCGGAAAAACAGCTGGAAACATTTTTCAAAGAAACTATGGATCTTGTCATCGTGGCAACTAAAATTGAAGAACGTGCATATTATGCCACTCAGGCAATGACTGCCGGTTTCCACGTTTTATGTGAGAAACCGGTGGCCATGAATATGAAAGAACTTGAAGAGATAATTGCTATATCTGATAAAACAGGAAAAAAATTCACAGTACATCAGCCGAGACGCTTTGACAGAGATTATCTGATGTTAAAAGAAGTGATCGACAGTCATGTGATCGGTGATGTTCATACCATAGAGTCACGTGTTCATGGAGAAAGAGGAATCCTTTTCGGATGGCGTGGCAGAGAAAAATCCGGTGGAGGATTATTGAACGATTGGGGAACACATCTGATCGACCAATATTTGCAGTTGTTTCCGGAGGAAAAGGTGATTCGCATCGAATGCAGGCTGAGATCAATTCTTGTAGAAGATGTAGAAGATTATGTGGAATTAAATTTAACATTCTCAAATAATGTATATGCAAAAATCGTCTTGACAACATTTGCTTTATGTGAAATGCCGCGATGGTTTGCACTTGGCAACAGAGGAACTTTGCGTCTGGATGATATGACAGGAGAAAACGGAAGCATTGTTCGTCTGAAAACAGAAGTAGATGTTGAAGAGTTATCGAAAAGGGGAAGCGTTGCGCCCAGTCTGACGTTAGCACCTCTGGACAATCTTTATAAAGAGAAAATTCCTCTGCCAAATGAAGGCGATACGACTATGTGTTTCTGGAATAGTCTTATTGCTGCATTGAAGGGAGAAGGAGAGTTCCTGGTGAAAACGGAGGATACCATACGTCAAATGAAAATTCTGGAGGCAGCCAGGCTTTCAAGTGAGACAAATCAGAGTGTTGATGTAAATATTTGATGAAAGGAAATTGACTATGAAGTTTGGACTTTTAACAGCAATTCTTGAAGGTACAACATTTGAAGAAGCAGTTGACTTTGCAGCAGAGAATCAGCTGGAATGTCTTGAAGTTGCCTGCTGGCCAAATACAGGTGGGGCTAAGAGACGCTATGCTGGTGTATGTCATATTGATGCGGAAGCATTAACAGAAGAAAAAGCTAAAGAAATCATCCAGTACTGTAAAGAGAGAAATGTAGAGATTTCATCTCTGGGATACTATCCCAATACACTTGATCCGGATCTGGAAAAGAGAAAACAGTATATTGATCATATTTATGCATTGATAGATGCCAGCAGTATGTTAAATGTAAATATGGTTACAACATTTCTTGGAAGAGTACCTGACAAAAATGTTGAAGAAAACCTGGAAATTGTAAAAGAAGTATGGCCTCCGATCCTGGAATATGCGAAGGAAAAAGGCGTAAAAATCGCTATTGAAAACTGTCCTATGTGGTTTACTGCAGACGAATGGCCGGGAGGACAGAATCTGATGACTTCTCCGGAAAACTGGAGAAAAGTATTTGAAGTACTTCCGTACGATAATCTTGGCTTAAATTATGATCCTTCTCATTTTGTATGGCAGCAGATTGATTACATTAAACCAATTTATGAGTTTAAAGATAAGATTTTCCATGTGCATTACAAAGATATCAAAATATACCAGGATAAATTAAATGATGTTGGTATTATGGCATATCCTTTGAAATACATGTCACCGAAATTATGTGGTCTTGGAGATGTTGACTGGGGCAAATATGTATCAGCATTAACAGACATTGGTTATCAGGGCTACAGTGTAATTGAAGTAGAAGATAAGGCTTTTGAAGGCAGTCTTGATAATGCTAAAAAAGCAGTGAAGCTGTCAGCAAAATATTTAAGAAATTTCGTTGGTTGATTTCGCAGCCAGGCGGAAAGGAGAATAAAAATGGATCAGAATAATGCAAGTCCTAAAAAAATGAATGTCGGTTTGATTGGTGCAGGATTTATGGCTAAAGCTCATTCCATTGCATATGCTGGTATGCCTATGTTTTTCTGGCCGGCACCAATCATTCCGGTCAAAAAGATGATCGTTGATATGAATGAAGCAATTGCCAAAGAAGCTAAAGATAAGTTTGCTTTTGAATCTTATTCTACAGATTGGCATGATGTTGTAAATAATCCGGAGATTGATGTTGTGGATATCTGCACTCCGAATAATGTTCATGCTGAAATTGCAATTGCAGCTGCAAAGGCAGGAAAACATATTATCTGTGAAAAACCACTGGCATTAACTGTTGATCAGGCCAGAGAAATGTATCTTACTGCAAAAGAAAATAATATTAAAACATTAGTAGCTTTCAACTATCGAAAAACACCGGCTGTTCAGCTGGCTAAAAAATATATTGAAGAAGGCGCTATTGGTGAGATCCTTGATTTCAGAGGAACTTATTTACAGGATTGGTCAGCTGACCCGGAATCTCCGCTGTCCTGGAGATTCCAGAAGAATATTTGCGGAAGCGGAGCTCTTGGTGATATAGGAACTCATGTGGTAGATATGCTGAGATTTCTGGTAGGAGACTTTAAAAAGGTAAATGCAAGAACAGCAACCTATATTCCGGAACGTCCGGTTCAGAGCGGACTTACCGATAGTCTTGGAAATGCACGTCTCAACAAGGATACACCGAGAAAAGCAGTAGATGTAGATGATCAGTGTATGTTTATGATCGAATGTGAAAATGGAGCCTTTGGAAGCATTGAAGCAACAAGAAATGCATGGGGAAGAAATAATTATATTACATTTGAAATCCATGGAACATTAGGCTCTTTATATTTCAATTATGAACGTCGAGATGAGCTGCAGGTATGCTTTGCCAGTGATCCGGACGATCGTCGAGGATTCAGAACGATCTATACAGGACCAAATCATCCATATGGAAATGGACTGTGGCCAATTCCTGCTCTTGGTATTGGTTATACAGAAACTAAAATTGTGGAATGTTATGATTTCTTCAATGCTATTGCAAACGATACACAGGCAAGCCCGAATTTTGAAGATGGATATGAAATAGAACTGATTTCAGATGCAATCCTTAAATCAGCACAAACTCATACATGGGTAGATGTTCATTAATCGTTACTGTTCACTCCGTTCTCAGTAACATAGCCAAAATTCATTCCAGATTGCCTGCGGCAATGGAATTTTAGCTTGTATGTCTCGGGATTTTGGCATATTCATGCCAAAACACCTCGCAGGATAGTGGTGTGTGAACAGTAATATATAAATTACAACATTTCGCAACAACATTTGAATACCCAGTTTTTCCACAAATCTGTTAGAATTGAGTACACCATTACTGTTCATATGCCCTGTCCTGCTTATAGTTTTGAATATCAAAATATATTGACTTTTCTTTTTTACCTTGTTATATTTTTTTCTGAAGTAACTGCTGTCCGGCAGTCTGAAAAACAGCAGGCTGCCGTCAAGAAAGGAATTATCCATGAACACTTTCAGAAAAATATATTGCAGGGCTTTCCAAAAGGCTTTTCACATTGCAATTCCCTTTTTACCTTACAGAAAACCCAAAATCGCAGGAAGTGTCAGAGAACTTCCCGAAATCATCATGCGCCACAAATGCACCCATGTTCTGATCATTACAGATGGCGGTATCATGACGCTTGGACTTACCAGAAGACTGGAAAAAGCTTTAAAGGAGGCCGGTATCCCCTATACCATTTATGACAAAACAGTTGCCAACCCTACTACTGTCAATGTCCGCGAGGCGTTGGAGCTTTACCATAAAGAAGGCTGTGATGCCATCATCGGTTTCGGCGGCGGTTCCAGCATGGACTGTGCCAAGGCAGTCGGTGCCTGTGCGGTCAAACCCAATCAGTCTCTGGCTCAGATGAAGGGAATCCTGAAGGTGCATAAGAAGCTTCCCCTTCTCATGGCAGTTCCAACCACTGCCGGAACAGGAAGTGAGACCACTCTCGCCGCTGTGATCACAGATGCAGACACCAGATATAAATACGCAATCAACGATTTCCCGCTGATTCCCCGCTATGCAGTGCTTGATCCCAAGGTTACCTTAAGCCTGCCCCCATTTATCACCGCAACTACAGGTATGGATGCCCTGACTCACGCAGTGGAGGCATATATCGGCAATTCCACCACCATTGATACACGCAGGGATGCATTAAAAGCGGTAAAACTGATTTTTGAAAATATAGACATTGCCTATGAGCATGGCGATAATATTCAGGCAAGACGAAATATGCTCCACGCCTCCTTCTATGCAGGCTGTGCTTTCACCAAATCCTATGTAGGATATGTTCATGCAGTCGCTCACTCTCTGGGTGGACAGTACAACGTTCCCCATGGACTTGCCAATGCCATTCTGCTGCCGCTGGTACTTCGGGAATATGGCTCCTGCATTGACAAAAAGCTCCACAGACTTGCCATTGCAGCAGGACTTGCAGACAAAAATACGCCGGACCATGAAGCAGCAGAGCTTTTTATCCGGGCAATTGAAGAGATGAAAGAGCGATTTGGAATCGTAAATATTGTAAAAGAAATTCAGGAAACAGATATCCTCAAGCTTGCCCATTATGCAGATAAAGAGGCCAATCCTCTGTATCCTGTGCCGAAGCTTATGGATGCCTCCGAACTGGAGAAATTTTATTACATGCTGATGTCTCTGACTTCAAAGGAAAATACCTCAGAAGCTGAGAAGTAACTGTTAATATTCTTCTATCCTGCAAAGCGTTTTTTATAAAAATATCAAAATACAGGAACCTGCAGACTCTCAATAGTTACCTGATATCTATATTATATAAGGAAATAATGTATTATGACAGAAACAGAAATTAAAGAAATCGTTCAGAAACAACGCAGCTATTTTTACACAGGTGTCACTTTACCGGTAGAAAAAAGGCTGGATGCCTTAAAAAAATTAAAGACCTGTATTCAGAAATATGAACCACTAATCAACGAAGCATTGAAACGTGACCTTGGAAAAAGTAACTTTGAATCCTATATGTGTGAAGTGGGACTTGTGCTCTCAGAACTCAGCTACATGATCCGCCATACACCTTCCTATGCAAAAGAAAAAACAGTACTGACTCCCCTTGCCCAGTTCGCTTCCAGAAGCTATAAGAAGCCATCTCCTTATGGTGTTGTCCTGGTTATGAGCCCATGGAATTATCCTTTCCTGCTCACCATTGATCCGCTGATCGATGCGATTGCAGCCGGAAATACAGTTGTACTGAAACCAAGTGCCTACTCTCCTCACACCAGCCGGGTGATTGAAACCATTATCACCGAATGTTTTGATTCCCAGTATGTGGCTGTGGTAAACGGCGGACGTGCGGAAAATAACACTCTTCTCAATGAACATTTTGACTATATTTTCTTTACAGGAAGCCAGCATGTTGGCAGGGAAGTAATGGCAAAAGCATCTGTACATCTGACCCCGGTTACCCTGGAACTGGGCGGTAAAAGCCCCTGCATTGTAGAGAAAAGTGCCAACCTGAAACTTGCAGCCAGAAGAATTGTATTTGGAAAATATCTCAACTGTGGTCAGACCTGTGTAGCACCTGATTATATTTACTGTGACAGAGAAATCAAGGATGAACTGATCCGACAGATCCAGAAACAGATCAGGAAACAGTTTGGTTCCACACCTCTGAATAATAAAAATTATGGGAAAATTATTAATGAAAAACACTTTACTCGTATCTGCAATCTGATCGATCCCAGCAAGGTAGTCTACGGCGGTGACAGCAATCCGGAAGCTCTTCAGATCGCTCCTACTGTTATGAACAATGTAACCTTCGAGGATGCAGTAATGCAGGAGGAAATCTTCGGTCCTGTTCTTCCTGTGCTGGCCTATGATTCTCTGGATGAGGCCATCGAAAAGGTCAACTCCATGGCACATCCTCTGGCACTATATATCTTCACCTCCGACAAAGAAGCTGCGGAAAAAGTTACTTCCCACTGTGGATTCGGAGGCGGATGTGTCAATGACACCATCATCCA
>ERZ791840.1440-NODE-1440-length-11762-cov-2.970787_pt1 | contig 11762 bp, 10 predicted proteins | sample MGYA00510291_ERZ791840 | MGnify/ENA primary metagenome ERZ791840 (study PRJEB30046, sample SAMN00715256) | human gut metagenome | study: EMG produced TPA metagenomics assembly of the A metagenome-wide association study of gut microbiota in type 2... | reverse complement strand
GACTAAAGAGTTTTTGCTGGGGGTTATACTGATCCATACGCTCTAAGTCGCTAGCGACCTGAAAGAGTTCGTGGCTGATACCATCAAAATCAGAAGCCACTTGGCGCATGACTTGAATGTACTTGGGGTTATCCATATCACACCTCACAGTTTGTAGATTTGCTCAACGCCGTCAGAGCCAGTCAGGACTCCATAATCGTTATCATCTCTTGGAATCAGCTCATCCAGGGACTTCATATCATCTACGACAATCAAACGAACGGACGCCTCTGGCACGAGTGTGCGAGAGGCGTTGATCGATGGGATATTGCGTTGGCTACCAGAAATCAGATCATAATCCTTATCGGATGAAGAGAATGAGAGAATTGCCGGAGGTTCACTCGCACAAAAATCCAGCACATGATCTCTCATCTGGATGAATGCCCAGAAAGCCATGATGGCTTCCTGCGTCTTCCCGTGATCTAATGAGTATCGACTTGTTGCGAGGAATTGGCCGTCCGGCGAGAAATAGGCCAGGCCCTCTTGCCGGAGACGTGCGAGGATCTGGCCATAGGAACGATTGCTCATATGATCGAAGAGCAACCGCATTTGTCGCTGTTCAACGACACCGAAGATGGTCAGCAGCCGAATCATAAAGGCAACTTCCCTCCTTCGAACGGTATTGGAAAACTTCATTATGCTCTCCTTTGTGTAGAGATAGGAAACCGCATAGTGTAAAGGAAAACCGCAATTACGCTTAGTGTAGAGCTAATGTAAACATGACCTTTGCTGTGTTTTCATTCGACAACATTATGTGTATTTTGAGCGATCTTTTCCTTGAGAATCTGGTTGAGTTCCATGCGGTCGGTTGTAATCAGCTGTTTCTCCAAGGGGGATGCCTTGAACGAAACTGTGATGTGGTTGGAGTTCGTGGAGATCAGTCCTTGGCCGCGTTCAAAACGAGTGATCGACATGATCTCTGCATCAGATAAGTGGAGAATGTGCTGGACGCGCTGCGCCTCATCATTTTCCAAGTTCAAAATGATTTTGGTCTTTGCAACATTTAAGATGCCTTTGCCGAACCGGCTTCGATCAAGGTCGCCAATATCCTGGGTGGCAGCAATGGCCGCACCGCCGTAGCCACGAATGATCTTGAAAATCTCCTGAACCCACTCGCCTGCAAGGGCCTTGGTGTTGTTTGGGTTATTGGTATCATCGTCTCCAATCAGCTCCCACGCCTCATCAATGAAGATGGCTTTCTCCTTGGTGCGATCCTCCTTTGCCTTATCCCAAACATAGTCCAGAGCAACGAACATGCCCACAGGGAGCAGCTCGCCTGTAAGCTCAGAGATGTCCAGTACGGTATAGAGGTTATCGAGTTGGACATTGGTGTGTTGGTTGAAGGTCTTCGCAGAGCCGTTGACAAGACGATTGAGAATGTTGCCCATGCGCTTCGTTTCCGGAGACTCCATAAGGATCTCATAGACATCTCCCAGCAGGGGCATCTCGCGATACCGATCCGGGTGGTCTGGGTCGATCAGCGACTCGTTGTTGTGCGTGATCCCTTTCTTCGCATAGGTTCGAATCAGTGCTTCGTCAAGGAGCTGCCGTTCTTCATGGCTGATATCTGGAATTAGCAACGAGAAGAAAATGTGCAGCTGCTGAATCTTCTTTGCCAAGATCGAGTTCTCGCTAATTACGCCATCGATCAACTGATTGGCGCTGAGATCCTGCTTGCGGATCTCGCAGACATTGATACATTGCTTCGATGCCGGACTAATGGAAATGAACTCACCGCCAATGTTATTACAGGCTCTCAGAAACTCATGGCCTTTGAGAGGTGCTATGATGAAGACCTGGGTACCTTTCCGACGCATGCGGAGAGCTATCAACTGGAGCGTAAAGGTTTTGCCGGCACCGCTGGTTCCCAGAAGAACCATATTGGCGTTTTTATATACGCGGCTATTGAAGATATCAACTATGACCAAGCTGTTGTTATGCTGGTTGACTCCGAGCAGGATGCCGTTCTCATCGCTCATCTCAAACGAGGTGAAAGGATAACAACTGGCAGCCGCAGAGGTAAGCATATTTCGCTTGCTCGCCTCAAAGAGCTTTTTATTCAAGCTACAAAGCGGGAGGATCGACAGTAGCGCTTGCTCCTGACGAAATCGGCAAATCCGGATATCCATATCCTGTGAAACCATCAACCGACGCACCTCAGATATACGCCACTCCAGATTTTCGAGTGTATCTGCAGTGATTGTGACTAGTGTGTTGCAATAGTAGAAATCCTCGTAATTTGCAAGGCCTTCTTTCAGGAAGTAGCCAGAACGTATTGCGCTTTCAAAATCATCAAAGTCCGAATTGGTATCCGAAGTGTCTTTCAAACGACTGCGGTTGATTCGGATCTGTTGACCCAGCTTAGCCTGAATGCGTTCTTTTGGCTCGCGGGAAAAATAGAAATCGACATCGATCCCTTCGCCAGCATTGACGAGAATACTCGTCCACCCAGCCACAACGCGAGGATTATACCCATCAGAGGGAACAATGAGATATGCATGGTATACTCCGTCCATTACTACATATGACCCATGAGTCAAGTCAATGGAATCGGGGGCCAGTACACTTTTAAGGGAGACTGGTACTGTGATGTCGGTATCCCTCCGAGCTAGCTGGAGCTCCCCGATGCGCTGCTCAACTGTTTTTACCTCACAAGTTGATCGGTTGAAAATGGTGTAGAGGATCTCCAACAGGAAGGCGTTTTCGTCATCATGGGTAACAACCGCATTGTCGCAGTGTAGGAAATACTGCCGCGCTGTCTGAACAGCCGTTTCCAGAGCCGAGACAATCTCTGAGTACTCTGGTTTGCGATTCGTGACAGCTTCATACTCAAAAATCACAAGGAATCTGCGGGTAATTGCTTCTCGTGAGCCAATTGTCTGAATAAGGCGATAGTAGTCCAGCTGCAATTCTCGGCACTTTGGATTACTCTCGGACTCCATATCCCGCTCAATGGTACTCAGGTGTTTTCCGATGTCGGCCTTTTTTGTCAACACTTTGATTTGGATTTTTATGGGGGAAATCTTCATCCAGCTCGCGAAGCTGGCAACGATATTCTTCTGCTCAGATGTACTGCGTAAAAGAAAGTTGATCGGTTCAACTTCGAGGACTTTTATGTAACGACCGTCCTCCATTTCAATAATGCCGTTGCGGATATCCTTTACTGGAACAAAGTCTTCCGAGTAAGTCACCTGCTTTTTGTGACTTGGCACCATCTTGCGATTATTTTTGTTGAGCTGCTTTTCGGTTTTTGTAGGGCGTTTTCCTTTCTTGCGAGGCTGCTTGATCCGAATGCCTAACTCTTCGGGCGGCTTGGTAGCTTCTTGCTCCCATATCCTCTTTTTCTGCTTCCTAGCGGTTTCAGGTATAGTGACATCAGAGCGATAAAGGCTCCGCCGATGAATGAACCAGCGAACCCAATTGATCGCAAATTCCGAAAGTGAATCGCCCTCAAAACCGATGATGCCAAAAATACCAAGCGGGAGTGGGAGCAGGCAAAGAATGATAATCCGCACAGTAAGCGACATAGGCAACTTGATGATGGGAATACCCGTCAACAAAACGAGCACGCAAGCTTCAATCGCATTGCGTGCTCGAATCATTCCGCCAAATAAGCGCCCACTTGCAAGAAAGTTTGGCGGGATATAGTAAATATCCCGTTCTTCGTTCGGTTTGCTCATGTTCTGCCTCTATTCTATTGTCAGTTTCCGATGATCCAAAACGGCCCACCGGATCCAGCGCGCTTACTAGCTTCGTTGAGGATAATGGACATATCCCAACTCTTCTCGGAGCGCTTATAACTGGAAGGATCTGCGACGAGTATCTTCCCATCGGATGTGCAGCCTCTCAGGACAATGAAATGGCCACTCGATGTAAAATGGCCTTTCGTCATGAGTGCAACGACTAACTTGCCCTCCGCAAGCGCATCAATGATACGCTGTGGTTCAGAAGCTGTGCAGCCATCGACACTCAGGCTCCACGCTTGCGCTGCTCCTGGTATCAAAGAACGATAAGAACCATTGCCGCTGCACCAGTACCCGTGCTCGTATGCCCATTGTGCCATATGAGGTGGATCAATGGTTTCTGAGGTAAGACTAGATATCACTATGGCCATTGCAGTCGGGCCGCAGGCATAACCACCAATCGTATCTGTACCATAGGGCGAGTACTTCCACCGTTCATCTAACTGATTGTAATAGACAACCTGTGTTTCGCCGTCAGCAAAAACGACCCCGTCGTAGGATAGGTCCATTGCTGAGAACTCTGTTTCACTTAGACCTTGGTAAATTCCATCGCCCAAGAGGACAGTCAAGTTTTGCGCATATTGGCTTGCAAGGAGTTTCTGATCGTCTGACAGGTGGAAGACCTGATCGGCAAAATACGCTTCTCCATTATAGGAGATGGTATAGATCCGAATGGTCTCATGAATGGTTTCGCCCGAGTCTTCGTCACCATGCTCAGGGGGAATTTCTCGCTCTCCATCCGTGAAATCAAAAGAGTAGAGCTTATCCTTGTTAGCGGTGAGCAAAGCCTCCATATCTTCCTTGGAAATAGATGCAATTTCTGTGTCCTTGTGTGCGCAATACTGGGAAACAAACGCATTTGCATTAAACACCACATCAGCGCCAAAGGGATTGTTGATCTCTTTTCCATCACAGCCGGACGATGCAAAATCAGAATCAATGCGTTCAAGAACATCCGTTAATCCTTCAGAGAGGATGAAACTGATGCCCTCGTTGATGGCTGTCATATTCTGGACTAACACTTCATCGTTCGAGATTCCATTCGGGGAGTCCGTTCCATCGCCCAATAATGATCCGAAGATGATAGAAGGAAGCATAGCTACAAGAATTAGAGGCAACAAAACTGCCGCGATCAACGGAATCAGCCATTTCGCAGAAGACTTCCCTGCTTCAATTGCCGCACCATGAGCACCACCTGCAGCTGCGCCCTTGGCAATATTGGGAATTGCTTTGCCAGTCTTTGCGGCACCCGCAACTGTGGATTCGGTCGATGTTTGCTGCTGGCTTTTTTCATCACTCATTAGATTTTGTCCTTTCTTTTGGGAACAGGCGGCATCTGAGAAACGATGCGTTCCTCATACCTAATCTTGTCACCTTCATCGGTATAGGGCGTTTTCTCAACTTTGGGCTGAGCATACTGCCGATACCACGAGGCACCGTCTACTGTTTGGACTGTATCATACGGGCCAGTTGGGGCCATGTATTGTTCTGTGCTGTACATAGCAAACTCCCTATCTGACTGCCTATCAGGTGAGACCTCAAGGCCCGTGATGCGTCCACCGCCGATTTCAACATTCTGAAATATGGGTGGCGCTCCAGAAATGCGTGCACTCTCAACCACAGAACCGTCGTGCTCTCTAGCGCCAGATGGGATAGGTGTCCCATTTGCAGACGCAGTAGGAGAAGCTGTTCCTGCGGCTGTGCCGCCATCAAGCGTAACTACGTCTTCTGACGTAATGGGAGATGGAGGGATGAGGCCACCATCATCTGCAAGTGCGCTACCTGAGTCAACAGGCGAATAGCCCAAATAGCTTGTCAATGCCTCAGCCGCCTGATCACCGGTGATGGACCCGACTGAGGATATGCTGCCTTTTGCCACAGCTCCAACAACGCTCATTGCAAATTTGCCTCCATTTTGCAGGCTTGATTCGAACATAGCGCCACCCACAAGATTGCTGAGTCCTTTTGCATTGCCTGTAGCGCTTGCGGCTGCCGCGTTTCCAGCAGCACGTTTCGTAACGCCGACAAGGCCGTTTCCTCCACCTGTAAAAGCAGCGCTGGCGGCCTGTGCATTTGTGTGAGTGCTGTTACTTGAGGAATGATGGTTAAATACAGTTCCACCTACAGCCCCCGCAACAGCAGCAATGCCGCGTCCGGCAACCATGAGCTCAGTCAACATACTTCCACCGGTTCTGCCGACATTGATTCCCAAAGAAGCCATAAAACTATCAATTTTCTGGCTGACTTTAAGGAATCCAATGGCGCATAGAAACCAGATAAAAGCATTGCCAGCAACTTCTTCCTTGCTCGATGCCGCAATGGCACTTTCTACTTCGCTCTCATCGATGGCAAAGGCGGTTGTCGAAAGTACGCATAAGAGCAGCAATACAAGCAGTATGATATGGGCTTTTCTCTTCATCTTTACCTCCTCAAACGGATAACGGGTTGGCAAGAAAACTGCCAACCATACTCGTGAATAAGCGCAGGCACCATGCATTCATGATCAGCAAAAAAAGCTGGCCTCCAAGCATTCTGCACCATGCACTAAAGACATTTGATGTGTTTTCTGATGCCCCTGTAGCGAATGCGACTGGAGCTGTGTAGATCAGAACGCCGACGAGAATGTATCTCTCCGCTGCCTCGAATAGAAGCTTGATATAGTTCCATGCTACGATGAGCACCAAAATGAGCACAATCAAACTTACCGAGCCGGACACAAGGCTGCCCACCAAAACTGTTACTACGCTGGCAAAACTTGCAAACTCGATTGGGGGAAGTGCTGTGTCTAGCACCCAGTCGTATGGCGTTCCTACGATTCCCAAAACGAGCACCATAATCTGATCCGCAAAAAGTGCTAAAAAGATAAAGAGAATGGATTTGATGGCGAGCTTGACTGGATCCTCCGCACTAAGGCCCAGTCCAAGCCCAAAGTTTCTGAATAGCTGCCACACAAGGTTCAGTAAGATGAAGCCTACACCAATCGCTACGAATATTTCATAGAGCGTTTCAGCGGCTGGGAAATAGCGTAGAAACGTGCTCATATCACAGCCTAGCGCACCGAGTACGGACCCTGTGATCAGATCCAGCAGATTCATGACCTGTGTGGCAATCCACTCAACAATACTGTCTAAGATTCCCATGCGGCTCCTCCTGCATCTGCTTAGAAGTGGCCTAGCTCATCATCGAAGCTACTTTCAGGCAGGTAGTATGCTGCGGTGAGGCACATGGCAATGCCAGCGACAATACCGGATAAGAAACAGATAATATTCTTCATGTCTTGATTCTCCTTCGTAATTAGGGAGTCCAAGTGCCACCGGAAAAGAATGGTGTCACATAGGCCATGATAAAGCCAAGGCTATTGAGAATGGCCCAAGTAATAATGATCCGCTTTAACCATGCACGGGACTCATCAACCGTTCGTCCAGATCTGGAGAAGTTCATCAGAAGAAGCGCAATAGCCGCAGTAACAACAGCTGCGATGGTGCTGATGCCGAGGATTTGAGTGTACACATCCTGCATGATTGCACTCGCCTTCGTCCAAATGGTGTCAGCAGCAAAGGCGCGTGTGGAAAACATGGTCAGCATCGTAGGCACGAGAAAGGCAGTATATAGGCCTCGGCCTGCATTTACATTTCTGAATCGCTCCTGCAGCTTCTTGATGACGGCAGGTTTGTTTAGATTCATATTGGGATGTCCTCCTTTCAAATAGAGCCGAAAAGAAAAGCCGGGAACTCGGGCAGTACGACCTGAGTTCCTGGCTTCACATGAAAAATGCCTCCCGATGAAAGGAGGCAGTCCATCAATGAATCTTTTCGACGCTATCATCTTACCATTTAGGGGGTACAGGTGCAATTAAGCAGAACTTCAAGTTTCGTTCGAAAACAGTTCAATAGTGGTTCAAGGTAAAAACTGCTTGATAATCTCCATGCAATCACGCGCCGTGTAACCCCACAGAATGCGGTCAATCGCACGAATTGCCATGTTGAGATAGCTATGATAGGTTACCATCGACATGGGGAATCCTTGCCGATCAAGTTCCGCCAAAATCACCTCACGATTCGCAGGCTTCTTTCGGGAGAAGTATGTGAGGAAGAGAACCTGATACATCAGCTCACCGTGGTCTGGATCCATGCGAACCGTATTTAGCGCGTTATCAATAATCTGGAGCATGTTCTTGCTCCGAATAACTGTTCTGGCGTACCCCTCCAGTTTAGAACCGGACAAATCCACGCCAGCCAATTCGGCATTGACTTCAAGTGTGGAAAGGCGGGTGCCATGCTCCATTTCCATTCGAACATTCATATCTGCTTCCGAGATTTGGATCGCATATGCTACTTTCCGGTACTGCTTGAGCAGATGCCTTGTGTTATGATACTTATCCGCATCCTTGCGTTTTGTGGTCTTCGCCTCTAAATGATCAACACCGGCTTGGATGCCGGTTTCGATCTCTGTTTTCAAAGCTTCTTTTTCTATCTCAAACGCGGGAGTGCTATCTGATGTCATTGTTTCATCTCCTTTCTGGATTGGGACTCAGTCGGTGGATCGCGGCTATTCTTCTCCTGATTCGTTACCTCCCAGTCTAAAGCACTGTAGAAGACTAATGGAATTTGGCGAGCAAAAAAAGAACTTCGGATCACCAGAAACACTTGAATTCTCAAGGCTTTTCGTGGCTTCCCTATAGTGTGAGCGGGCGGGACGCGAGTTTCAATGCTGATATCCATCTTGCCTTCATCGGAATCGACCAAATCAGCAGCCTTTGTAATGCCAATGATCTCACCAATGCTGCTTAGCTCGAGCTCTTCGCAGGTATCGCCAAAAATCATTTCTCGATACCGACACATTGAAATGACAGAGCCGCGTGAGCTTGAAAAACTCACACGGCTGATAATTCCGTATTCGCCAGCTTTCAACATGAAGCGGCCAACGCGGGATTTTGACCAACCCCAGCGTTTTGCAAGGTAAGTATATGAGAGCAACGGCATACCTCGCATATTGGAGTAATACACAACCGGCATATACTCCGATCCTCGCACCTTGGGATCGTTTAAGATGGTGTGCAGCCACATGTCCATAATGGCGTCCAATTCACTAAATACGATCCCATCTGTTTTGAGAGCGACTCGTAGGAGCATTCGACCAACAGGTAATGGGAAGAAAAAGAATCCAGAGCCCTTATAGCTATAATAGTTATACTGTAGGCTCGTGCAATGCTCTTTCCAATTGGTGATAGAAAAGCGAATGATCTCATTCTCTTCATCCAGCCATTCATAAGTCAGGAACCCGTATTTCTCGTAATAGTCCAATTGCTCAAGAGCTTGTCTTTTGGAATGGACACGTAGAATCCTGGGTAACGATCCAAGCTTGCAGATCCATTGGCCAGGCGCCTCCATGTATCTCACCCCACTAATCATACGCTCATTTGAGCGGAAGTTCGCATAGCTAAAGAGTGCCATGAGACTGAAAAGATGGACTGTTCCTTCATTTCGGAATTCCTTGTGGTTATTAAAGTGACGGAACCACGGTTTCCATATCCTGACTTTCGGAAAGCTCACTAATTGTTGCTTTTGTATGCAGTTCATCTCATACACCCCCTTTCCAGCAAAGTAATAGATTTAAGATATCGATTCCAAGTCCCCTGGTCAGGGGGACACAGGCATTTCAGCCTCGGCCCATGCTTGTGGGTGCGTCGTCCCTCGGTTTGAGGCCTAGCCGGACGAGTGTACCATTGTTTTCCCGTGCAGTCGTCGCAACGAGGCTTGACCACGCCTCTTTCACTTGCTCATAGTGGCTCGAACACGGTGATGTCTTGGAATCGTATTCGGTTTTCAAGGTACAGTGCTGTGGTAACAGGTTGAGAGTCTGCGGTCGGCAAGTCATAAAACACCTCGAATGCACCTCTCGTAATGAATGTAGAAATGGCACCCCTTTTGACCACCCTTCAAAAAAGAAAAATTTCCCCATCGACTAAAATAAGCTGATGAGGTATTATGAAAATGCATTGAAAACAAAAAAGCACGCACCCACCATTTAAGGTGAATGCGTGCAAATGATAAGTCGGGAGGAAGCTTTGATTTTGGACTAAATCAGCATACTCACTCTATAGAACCGACTGTATGTCTATTATAGGTCAATCCTCGCTCTTAAAGTCGATGGCGGGGGAGACAACGGAGTTGGCAAAGCCCGTGATCGGCACGAGCGTGCCGGCCCCGGCAAAGCGCGCGATGGAATTGTAAAGGTTTAAGCCTGTTAAAAGTGCGGAGAGGAAGATGAGGCAGATCGAGGTCGCCGTGCCTGCGTCCGCCTTTGCAAGGCCGAGCGAGAGAAAGCCGTTCTGGATGAGCTGGCCGAGCGCGCAGATCGCGCCGCCGATGAAAAAGGCAAAGGCGGTATCCTTGAAAATGGGCGATTTGGGCGCAAGGCGCTTGACATACTCCTGATATTCCTGAGGCGTCATATCCATGAAGAATCACTCCTTTTGTCGTAGTGTTTGCGGGAAATGGACGAAATATCCGCGCGATACCGTCTTGCGCGCGGCGAGGTTTGTGTTACAATGGGCGAGGACATTTTTGCAAAGGAGTTGACGCGATGCGACCGCTGGGACTGTATCTCCACATTCCGTTCTGCAAGGCGAAGTGCATTTACTGCGACTTCTACTCGCTTCCTCATTCGGAGGAGAAGATGGACGTCTACACCGCGGCTTTGCAGCGCGATCTGATCCGCTGGGCGGATCAGGCGAAAGGCCATACCGTTGACACGATCTACTTTGGCGGCGGCACACCGAGCTATCTCGGCGCAGACCGGCTCTGCCGCATTTTAGAGACGGCCTTTGCCCATTACCGCGTGGACAAAAATGCTGAGATCACGACCGAGGCGAATCCCGATAGCGCGCGGGAGGTATCAGCACTGCGGCAGCTCAGAGAAGCGGGCTTCAACCGCATTTCACTCGGGATGCAGTCGGCGAGCGACGACGAGCTGCGCCTGATCGGGCGCGTCCACACGCATAAAGAGACGGTTGAGGCCGTACATGCCGCCCGCGCGGCGGGCTTCGACAATGTGAGCCTCGATCTCATCTACGGTCTACCCGAGCAGACAATGGCGCACTGGCGGGAAAACCTGCAAGCGGCAATCACTTTACGGCCTGAGCACCTTTCCTGCTATGGGCTCAAGATCGAGGAGGGCACGCCGCTCGACCGCAAAAAAGACGCCCTGCGCATCCCCGACGACGATGAACAGGCGGAGGAGTACCTTGCAACGGTCGAGCTGCTCGAAAAGGCGGGCTACGCGCAGTATGAAATTTCGAACTTCGCGCGTCCTGGGCGCGAGTCGCGCCACAACCTCAAATACTGGACGATGCAGGAGTATCTGGGCTTCGGTCCTGGCGCGCATTCGGACTTCGGCGGGCGGCGCTTCGCCTACGCGCGCGACTTGAATGCTTACATCAAGGGTGAGGAGCACCTTTCCGAAAGCGCATGCCCCGCGGAACGCGAGCGCGAAGAAGAACGCGTCATGCTTGCCCTGCGCACCGCGCGGGGGCTCGACCTGACGGCGCTCAAGGAGGACACGCGGGACGCCATCCTCAACGTGCTGGCCGAGAGCCGGTTGGGCAGCATGGCAAGCAGTGAGCTGCGCGCCGCCGTCGTGAAGGAGATCGGGTGCAGCGACCGCACTTATGAACGGGCATATGCCGACCTCGTGCGGTCTGGCGATGTCAAAAAACATACCATCCGGCAAAAAGACGGCAAAAACAGATGGTATTCCTACTACAGTGGAACAAGTGGCGAAGTTCCAAAATTATAATTTATCTACGTTTAAATTTCAATGTTCGCCAGCTTGGCGGAGTTGCTCCTGCTGGCGGTGTTCCAACTTCGCCAGGCCCACTGGATTCCGCCATGTTGGCGAAGTTACTTTTTCAACGTTGCTTCGTTCAGAAAGTCGAACTTTGCCAGATAACCCGCCTCTCTCAGAGAATGGCGCAAAAAA
>ERZ791840.1431-NODE-1431-length-11803-cov-2.177051_pt1 | contig 11803 bp, 9 predicted proteins | sample MGYA00510291_ERZ791840 | MGnify/ENA primary metagenome ERZ791840 (study PRJEB30046, sample SAMN00715256) | human gut metagenome | study: EMG produced TPA metagenomics assembly of the A metagenome-wide association study of gut microbiota in type 2... | reverse complement strand
GAAAAAAATAACTTGATATATAAAAAAAGGCATATCACTATGCCTTTTTAGTATCTAACCAAAAATAAATGTAAGTGCTATCATTAGAGATAGGAAAAGAGGAGAATAAGTTATGCAAAGATTTACATTACCTAGAGATTTATATCATGGAAAAGGTGCTTTAGAAGCCCTTAAAACATTAGAAGGAAAAAAAGCTATTGTATGTGTTGGTGGAGGATCAATGAAACGTAATGGTTTTTTAGATCGTGCTGTTAACTATTTACAAGAAGCTGGAATGGAAGTTAAATTATTTGAAGGTATTGAACCAGATCCATCAGTTGAAACTGTTATGAAAGGTGCAGCTGTTATGGAAGAATTTAATCCAGATTGGATTGTTGCCATGGGTGGAGGTTCACCAATTGATGCAGCAAAAGCTATGTGGATTAAATATGAATATCCAGATATCACATTTGAAGATATGTGCAAAGTATTTGGTATTCCAAAATTACGTAAAAAAGCTCATTTCTGTGCTATCCCATCTACTAGTGGTACAGCAACAGAAGTTACTGCTTTCTCAATTATTACAGACTATAATAAAGGAATTAAATATCCTATCGCTGACTTTGAAATTACACCAGATGTTGCTATCGTTGATCCTGATTTAGCTGAAACAATGCCAGTTAAATTAGTTGCTCATACTGGTATGGATGCAATGACTCATGCTATTGAAGCATATGTTTCTACTTTACACTGTCCATATACAGATCCGCTTGCATTGCAGGCAATCGAGATGGTGCTGACATATCTTCCGGCATCTTATAATAAAAATATGGAGGCACGTGAGCAGATGCACTATGCACAGTGTCTGGCAGGAATGGCATTTTCCAATGCACTGCTTGGTATTGTTCATTCAATGGCTCATAAAACAGGAGCTGCATTTTCTACAGGTCATATTTCACATGGATGTGCAAATGCAATTTATCTTCCATATGTAATTAAATATAATGCGAAAGATCCTGTAGCGGCAGAGCGTTATGCAGAAATCGCAAGAAGAATGGGACTGGAAGGAACATGCCAGAAGGCATTGATCAACAGTCTCTGTGAAAAAATTGATGAATTCAATGTAAGATTAAATATCCCAAAAACATTAAAAGATTTTGGAATTCAGGAAGATGAGTTTAAGGAAAAAGTTGCAAAGATTGCAGAACTTGCAGTAGGTGATGCATGCACCGGCTCAAATCCAAGAGCAATCGATCCGGCAAATATGGAAAAACTCCTGACATGCACGTATTATGGAACAGAAGTTGATTTCTGATAAAGGATTAAATAAATAATCGTGGTTAAATCGGAACCGAAATAGAGGTTAGTCAAAAAGAAACATATGTATTTTCTTTTCCCCTTGCTTTAATTATAAAAAGCAAGGGGAATTTTTATACCTTGCCTCAGAATAAGAATGTGTTATATAATAATACGAATATATCATAAGAAAATTAACAGGAGGGCCTTTGATATGGATATTTCTGAATTTATAGAAGTAGCAAAGAATCTTAACGTTCTTGGAATTAAAATTACAAAAGACGGAGAACTGGCAGCAGAGTGGCACAGTGAGCCTGAATGTAGGAGAAATATCTACTCTGCGACGAAAAGCTTTACATCCTGTGCAGTTGGTTTTGCTGTTCAAGAAGGTTTGATTGATCTGAATGAAAAGCTTACAGAAGCATTTTCAGGAGATATGCCGGAGAATATTGATGATAACCTGAAATCTGCAACAGTCCGGGATTTACTGACCATGTGCCTGGGACAGGAAAAAGGAAATCTTATGGGAGAGCAACGCCCGTTATATAAGGAAGATGACTGGGTAAAGATGTCTCTGGCTGTTCCTTTTAAATATAGACCGGGAACACATTTTGTATATAATAATGTTGGTCCGTATCTGGCTGGAATCCTTGTACAAAGACGGTCCGGATGTGATCTTGTTTCCTATCTCACACCCAGATTGTTTTCTCATCTTGGGATAAAACGCCCGACATGGGAAACAGATCCTCTTGGTAACAGCTTTGGAGCAGGTGGATTATTCCTTACCCTTTCTGAACTTCACAAATTTGGTCTTTTCTATCTTAATGAAGGCAGATGGAATGGCAGACAGATACTGTCCAAACAGTGGATAAAAGAAAGCACAAAAGCTGCTGATGTGGATCATTATGGATATCTGTTCTGGCGCGGAGAATACAATTCATACAGAGCAGATGGAAAGTATTGCCAGATTTCCATGGTTCTTCCGGATAAAAATGCAGTTGTCACATTTGTATCGGAATGCCGCAGAGGAAAAGAACTTATGTGCGCAGTTTATGATCTTATTTGCACAAAATTATAAGGGGAGAAATGTGGTCGGCTCTTCTTATATGGGTATTCTCCAGTTAAAATCTCCATTGGTCTCCTTCCTACTAGAAAATGGTATAAGAAAAGCACCTTCTCCAGAAAAGCATTTCCAGAAAAGCACACGATTTCTCTTGAATTTCTGAAATGACCTGTATTATAATAAAATGATTAACGGCATATACCACAGCCGGTACCGCAGTGACCAAATGCCGTTTTCGGGGTAAAAACAGGTTCAAAAATGAGCCTTGTTTTTCCCACTTATTCAGAAAAAAAGACGCTATCCAAATCTAAACAGAAAAAGTTTTGTATTTGGTAAATAGCGACAAAATGCGAAAGGAAAAGAATGAGAAAATTAGCATTAAGTGATGAAATATTAATGCGGGTTGACAAAGCTGCCCGTTATATTGGCGGAGAAGTCAATTCTGTAATGAAAGATAAAAATAAAGTTGACATCCGTTTTGCCATGTGCTTTCCGGATGTCTATGAGATCGGCATGTCCAATCTGGGCATGATGATCCTCTACAACATGTTCAATGAACGTGAAGATGTCTGGTGTGAACGTGTCTTTTCTCCGTGGATGGATCTGGATAAGATCATGCGTGAGGAACATATTCCTCTCTTTGCCCTGGAATCCCAGGAGCCTGTAAAGGAGTTTGATTTCCTTGGTATTACTCTTGGATATGAGATGTGTTATACCAATGTACTTCAGATCCTGGATCTGAGCCATATTTCACTTCTGGCAAAAGATCGAAAAGAAGATGACCCTATCGTGATCGGCGGTGGTGCATGTGCATACAATCCTGAACCGATTGCTGAATTTTTTGATATGTTTTATATTGGTGAGGGTGAGACTGTCTATGATGCTCTGTTTGATGTATATAAGGCAAACAAGGCAGCAGGCGGATCAAGAAAAGATTTCCTTTTTGCAGCATCCCAAATCCCCGGGATCTATGTTCCTTCTTTATATAATGTATCATACAAAGAAGATGGGACAATTGCCTCCTTTACACCAGTTAAAGAAGGGATACCTGAGAAAGTCTGTAAACAGCTGATCACTGATATTACAAAGGATTACCGCGCAATCAAAGCTCCTGTTGTACCTTTTATCAAAGCTACTCAGGATCGTGTTACCCTGGAGATCCAGCGTGGATGTATCCGCGGATGCCGTTTCTGTCAGGCGGGGATGATTTATCGTCCGATTCGTCCGAGAAAACTTGATTTTTTGAAACAGCGGGCAATTGAGATGCTTGACAATACCGGGTATGAGGAAATTACTTTAAGTTCTTTAAGTTCAAGTGATTATGATGAACTGGCGGATTTGGTTTATTATCTGATTGAAGAATGTCGTCAGAGAAAATTAAATATTGCGCTGCCATCGCTTCGTATTGATGCGTTTTCCTTGGATGTTATGAGTAAAGTTCAGGATATCAGAAAAAGCAGTCTGGCAGGATCTCAGCGCATGCGTGATGTGATTAATAAAGGTCTTACAAAGGATGTGATTTTAAAAGGAGCATGGGAAGCTTTTCAGGGAGGCTGGAAACGTGTTAAACTATATTTTATGTTAGGGCTTCCTGGTGAAACGGATGAGGATATTGCAGCAATTGCGGAATTGGCAAATGATATCGCTGCTACCTATTTTGAACTTCCAAAAGAAGAACGTCAGGGAAGACCGGAGATTACGGCAAGTACGTCATTTTTTGTACCAAAGCCATTTACTCCGTTCCAGTGGGCGCCGATGGGAACGGCAGAGTATTTTGATGAGAAACGCCGGTTCCTTACCGGTAAGGTGAGAGAACAGATAAATCAGCGTTCTATCCGTTATATCTGCCATGATGCTGTGACTTCTGAATTGGAAGGAATCTTTGCCAGAGGTGACAGGAAACTTTCAGATGTGATTGAAAAGGCTTACAAAAAGGGGTGCATTTTTGACGCATGGACGGATTATTTCCGCCCGGATGTATGGAATGAACTTCTTGATGAACTTTCGGTGGACCGTGATTTTTATAATTACAGAGAACGAAACGAAGACGAAATCTTTCCATGGGATTTTATTGATATTGGTGTCAGCAAACAGTTTTTACGCCGTGAATATGAAAATGCAAAGCAGGGAAAGGTTCCGCCGAACTGTAAGCAGAAGTGCAGTGGATGCGGAGCTGCTTCGTTCCATGCGGGTATCTGTATGATGGATAGAAAAGCAAGTGGAGGTAGTGCACAATGAAAACAAGAATGCGTTTTGTAAAATGCGGCTCGATGAAGTTTATCGGACACCTTGACTGCATGCGTTTTTTTCAGAAAGCGATTCGACGTGCAAAATTGGATGTTGCGTATTCAAAGGGGTACAGTCCGCACCAGTTAATGAGTTTTGCTTCGCCGCTTGGCGTCGGTGTAACAAGTGACGGAGAATATATTGATGTAGAATTTTATTCACTGCCGGAGCTTTCACTGCCGGAGCTTGTGACCTACTTAAATCAATTTATGACTGATGAAATATTTGTTACAGACATTGAAATCATGCCGGATGGTTTTAAAAATTCGATGTCGCTTCTTATCGCTGCGGATTATATGGTAGTGGAAAAAGAAGCGGGTGTTTTTCCGGAAAATTGGCAGGAAAAATGGCTTTCTTTTATGGAGCAGCAAGAAATTGTGATTGAGAAAAAGACGAAAAAATCTGTGAAAGAAGTGGATATTAAACCACATATTCTTGCCTGGGATTTTTCAATGGATGCTTTTGCTAAAAAAATGGTGAAAACTATGGAACACTTCACTGTGATTATGAGGGAAACTCGCTGTTTATGCGGCTGACAAGCGGAAGTGAGACAAATATTAAGCCGGAACTTGTGATGCAGGCATTTTATGCATTTTGTGAGAATGAATTAGAACCTTATTCGTATCAGATTCACAGAATGCAGATGATTTTTAAGAAAAAGGGAGAATAGATGATGACAAACCGCAGCCAGATTGTAATTACAAAAGTGCAGGATAAAACGATACTGGTTTCTGTGCATAACGACAAATTATATGATGTTTTAGTAGAAAACGAGGAAAATACTTCCGGAAATGTTGGTGATATTTTTGTTGGGAAAGTGCAGAATGTCGTGGATAACATTCATGCGGCTTTTGTGGAATTTGAGAAAAATAAGGTTGGATTCCTTCCTTTAAGTGAATGTCAGGGGAAAACGGTAAAAGCCGGAGATGAATTTGTTGTTCAGATTAAGCAGGCGGCAGTTAAGACAAAACAGCCGGTACTGACAATTTTCCCGGAAATTGCAGGGCGGTTTGCAGTTGTTTCCACAAAATCAAAAACAAAAGGTGTTTCAAAAAAAATTACAGAGGAAGAAAAAAAGAAAGAACTTTATAAAATCTTAGAAGATTTTTGTGAGGATCCCTATGGTGTGATTCTTCGCACGAGTGCTAAGGCAGCGAGTGAAGAAGAAATCAGAAAAGAGTGCACCGGACTTCTGAAACAAATGCATGAGTTAATGGATTACAGTGAGTATAAAACAAGATTTAGCTGTTTGTATCGCGAGGCGTCATTTTATTTAAAATATATCCGAAGTTTGGAACTTTCAAATTTTGAGAGGATTGTCACGGATTTACAATCGGTTTATGAAGAACTGCATCCGATTTATGGGGATAAGGTGGAATTATATTCGGATGATAGTTATTCACTGGATAAATTACTCGGCATTTCAACTAAATTAGAGAAAGCCTGCGAAAAAAAAGTTTGGTTAAAGAGTGGTGGCAACCTTGTGATTGAGCCAACAGAGGCATTGACGGTCATTGATGTAAATACTGGTAAAGCGATTGATGGCAAGAGAGCGAAAGAGACGACATTTTACAAGATTAACTGTGAAGCTGCCATTGAGGCTGCGCGCCAGATTCGTCTCCGAAATCTATCGGGGATTATATTGATTGACTTTATTGATATGAAAGAACAAGAACATGTGGAAGAACTGATGCAGCTTCTCCGTATGAAACTTTCGGAAGATAAAGTAAAAACCGTACTTGTGGACATTACAAAACTTGGACTTGTTGAGATTACGAGAATGAAAAAAAATCCACCTTTGCGGGAGGCTTTGTCTAGTAATCACTTGCTTTTTAACTATTTTATATGATAAACTTTATATTGTTATAATATTTAACACCAAAGAAAGGGATAAAAATGAAAAAACTTCAAAAAGCATTTGAAACTTCAGTTAATATATGCTTTGTCAGCGATGAGAAGTATGCAAAACCACTTTGTACATCGTTGTATTCTCTCTTATATAATCGGGACAAGACACGAAATTATGACATCCTTATTTTACAAGATGACATTCCCGGGGAGGCACAAGAACAAATTCATGCACTGGGAAAAGACGAGCCGGGAGTCAGCATCCGTTTTATTAATATGAGAGAAAGAAAAAAGTTTTTTCCGGAAACGGCAAATGCGTATTACACAGCAGCTATCAATTACCGCTTGTATCTGTTTGATGAGATGTTCACAAATTATGAAAAAATGTTGTATTTTGATTGCGACATGATTTTTTTGGAGGATGTAAGCAAACTCTACGATACGCATCTTGGTGAAAAGGAAGTGGCGGCTGTTCGGGCAGAAGATCTTCGTGTTTTGTCACAGACGCGCCGTGCTATTTTTTTAGATGGTATGCCATATAATGTGGATAATTATCGAAGTGACGGTTTGAAGATGCAATATGCAGAGGATTATTTTAATTCAGGGGTATTGCTTCTGAATCTGCAAAAAGCCAGGCAGCATATTACGATGTCGCAGGTTTATGAATTGCTAACGGGGCACAAATATATGTTTAGCGATCAAGATGTCCTTAATATGCTGTTTGATGGCAAGGTGCTGCCTTTGGATTTTTGCTGGAATTATACCACATTTGTGGCAGGACATTTGCAAAGCGGCAATATTCACAGCCAAACATTGTATGCAGATCTTCAAAGGGATAAACCGGCGATTATTCATTATGTCGGGAAACGCAAGCCGTGGTCAACAGGTGAGATACTGCGAGAACAGTACGAAAAATATTATAATATAATGGAAAATAAGATTTAAAATGACAGAAATGGAGGAAAAAATGAGAAAGAAATTTTACAGACAGGCACAAAAAGGGATTTGTATTGCAACATTATCGGCTACGGTGCTTACAAGTATCCCGACCGTATCCTATGCAGAGGCGTATGCCAAGGGAAGGGTAGTTATGGAAGAAATGCAGAAGCTTTCCCTGCCTACAGAAAACGCAGTGACTTTTAATCTGGCAGATGCGGCTCTTAGACAAGAAAAAACCTTTGTAGATGCGTATGGTGAGGATTTTACTACTACCGTCATCGAAATTAATATTGCAAAAAATGGAACTTACATCATCAAAGGCTCCAATGAGATCAATGGTGCATTTGTCGACACTCACATCAAGGTAGAAAAGGGAGTGGAAGCAAATATTATTTTTGATGGAGCACAGATTCAAAATAATCAGATGTATGATTCGGGTGTGGATAGTTGTGGTAATATCTATACCAACCAGCTTTTTCCGGTACTGGACATCGAAGGAACAGCAAATCTGTATGTGGAAGAGGATTCCTGTCTTACATCGCCGGATAAGGATTATAGTTATGTGATTCAGGTAACTGGTGATATAACGCTCAAAGAAGGTAACGGCCGTCTTACTTTGATGCTAGGTAACTGCAAAGAAGATTCAGAGGAAGAAGAAAATTATGGTTATTCTATATTAGGATGGAAAGAGGGAGAAAATCGTCGTCGGGGAACTGTCACATTGGAAGGTGGAGATCTGGTTGCCTATGGAGCAATTGAGGGGGTGGAAAAATTTACAATGACTGGAGGAAAAGCAGATTTATCCTACGGTGATGGTCGTTGTGTTTATGCTAAGGATATCGCTATTTTGGGCGGAGAATTGTCACTGACTGATGATGCAGAGAAAGAATGGGTTTCGTATTTTCTTAAAGGCAGGAATAGTGTATACATTGACGGAGCGAAGATAACGGCGAAACAGAAATCTCCAACCCAGCAAAGTGTTAAAATTGGCATTGTAGAGTCAGAAGGGTCAAATACGGTAATTTGCAATAGTGTAATTTCCTATGATGAGCAATATTTTACTCTGAATCGCTTGTCAGACGTGTCAGATGTGTATGGCAGGAAAATCAGTCTTTTTACCGTGGATGGACTTTTAGAAAATACCAAAGTGAAAACCATTAACGGGCAGCCAGTCACGAATCTCCAGACCGCAGAAGACGGCACTTTGAAGTGCTTTATGGAATATGGGAAAAACATAATCACATTGGAAGATGGAAGCGTTTATACATATACTTACCAGTTGGATGGCGAAAATGCAATAGAAAACATGATTAAAGATGACCCGGCAGTAAGTACTCACAAGATTACGCTTCAGGTTGAAGGAGAGACAAATCAACAAGAGTTCGTGGTGCCGGATGGATTCAAATTGGGAAATCGATACTTTGACGGACAAAGATATTACGAATATGACTACGGAAGTGCAGGAACTCCGGACAAAATCACAGAAGATATGATGATTACTTTGCGCGAAGTGGAATTAGGAGTGACTGTGGATGGAGAAAAATTTGAAGGAGATGTGCTGCCGAATGAAGTGTTCTATTTTGCACAGGACAGAAATGGTGATAGTTTTGTCGCCTATCCGGGAGATACGGTAAAACAAGGTGCAAGTTATACATCCTGTCTTCCGGCAGTTAAAAAAGATGGAAAATGGTTTGTGAAAATAGGGGGAAAAGCCGATCTTGATTCGCTGCATAAGCTGCTTCTAAAGGATGATGCATTAAATGTTCTTTTGGATGCTGATATTGATTTTAGTGAAGAAGATGTTTCTGGATTGCTCAATGGTGTCGCAAGTTCATTTTATGGCATATTTGATGGAAATGGACATAGTATTACCAATGTGAAAAGTAACTATTATCCATATATTTTGATGGGAAATAATTATGGTACCATCAAAAATGTGCGTATCCGGAATGCAACGGTGCCATCTAGAAATTATTCGGCAGATTTTCGCTCTGGTATTCTCTGTTCCAACAATTATGGAACAATCGAAAATTGTGCGGTGGAGAATGCTGTCATAAAAACGAAGAAGAAGACAGAGTATGACGATGAAATGACTATTAAACTTCGGGTTCACAGCGCATTAGCCGGCGGAAATTATGGCACGATTAAGGATAGTTTTGTAAAGGACATTACGTTTGATGGGGATGGCGATACTTATCCGCTTAGCCAATCATTTACCGGAAGCCATATTGAAAATACATATTATCTTTCAGAAAAAACAGAAGATAAAAATGCTAAGACGGCACAGCAGTTTGCCTCTGGAGAAGTGTGCAGCCTTCTGAACCATGGGGTGAGTGACGGAAGCCAGTATTGGTACCAGAACATCGACAATGACGGTGAAAAAGACCAAGCTCCGGTGGCGGATTCTTCACACGGAACAGTATATATCGGCTATCAGGAATGTGTGAAGAGTTATTCCAATGTAAAACTTCCGGAATCACCGACTGCTCATGACACAATATATACTGCACAAGGAAATGTAATCACAGGTATTTGTAAGAAGGATTCTGCTCATTCAGTGAGGATGACAGTCAGTGGCAAGGACGCTGTATATGATAAAACAGCCCATGCGGTTGACATTGGTATCGAGTTAAGTGAAGAATGGGGCAAAATAGAAGTGCCTTATGAAATCTTTTATACACGTGAGGGAGCTCAGACAGAGGACCTTACCAGTCCCGGTACCATCAAAGCCACTGTATCGGTAGGCACTGCTAAGGTAGAAGTGGTTTATACCATCAAAGAAGCACCGGCAGAAAAGCCGGTTGTAACGCCAACTGCAAAACCAACTGCAAAACCAACCGACAAACCAACGGCAACGCCAACTGCTAAACCGACCAAGACCTCGGATTCTCAGGCGACGAAGAAGGCTGATGAAAGGGAAAAAGCAGTACCGAAAAAAGTCGGTGCAATACTGAAAGTAAAAGGAAATAAATACAGAGTAACGAAATCAAAGGCAAAGGGATCTGCGGTTGAATTTACAGGCTATACAAACAAAAAGAAGAAGAAAGTCACCATTCCCGAGAGCATTACCGTTCAGGGTGTTAAGTACGATGTTACTTCCATTGGAGAAAAAGCCTTTAGTAACTGCAAAAAACTGACTCTGCTTGAAATCAAAACAAAGAAACTGACAAAGAAAACGGTTGCTAAAAAAACATTTAAGAGCATCCGAAAAAAGACAGTTATTAAAGTGCCAAAGAGTAAATATAAAGCATATAAAAAGGTACTTCGTGCCAGAGGACTGAACAAGAAAGTGAAGATCAAAAAATAAATTTGGGCTGGTTTCGTTTGCGTCAAATGTTCATGAAAAATACTTGACATAGTGTGATTGGTCATGCTATACTGTTAAGCGTATGCCGCACAACGAGGTTATAGTTCTGTCCATTTTTCATGAGACAGGCACCATAGTTGGCGAGTAATTTTATTAGGAGGTGCTATATGTACGCAATTATAGCAACCGGTGGTAAGCAGTATAAAGTAGAAGAAGGCGACGTAATCAAAGTTGAAAAACTTGGTTTGGAAGCTGGTTCCGAAGTTACTTTTGACCAGGTACTTTTAGTTGGTGACAAAGATGTCAAAGTTGGTACTCCGACTGTTGATGGAGCTTCTGTCAAAGCAACTGTAGTAGCAGAAGGCAAAAGTAAAAAGGTTATTGTTTATCGTTATAAGAGAAAAACCGGATACCACAAAAAGAATGGTCATAGACAGCCATTTACTCAGGTAAAAATCGAAAAGATTAACGCTTAATCTTTCAGGTGAATCTATGATTCAGGTAATTGTAAAAAAGCAGAATGGGAACATAACGGGTTTTCATATGGAAGGGCATGCCGGATATGCGGACCGGGGCAGTGATATTGTTTGTGCTTCGATTTCTGTTCTCGCCATTAACTGTGTAAATTCAATTGAAGAATTTACGGAGGATTCCTTCTCGGAGGGTATGGATGAGGAAAGAGGAATGATTTCTTTTGATTTAACAGGAGAAATTTCGGAGAAAACACAGTTATTGCTACAGTCTATGCTATTAGGAATCGAGCATATTGCCGAAGAATATGGAAAGAAGTATGTTCAAATTATTAATCGTTAGGAGGAAAAGACCATGTTGAAAATGAACCTTCAGTTGTTTGCTCATAAAAAAGGAATGGGTTCTACAAAGAACGGTAGAGATTCCGAATCTAAACGCTTAGGCGCTAAAAGAGCTGACGGACAGTTTGTTTTGGCTGGAAATATTCTTTACAGACAGCGTGGCACCAAGATTCATCCGGGTGTTAATGTTGGTAAAGGTGGAGACGATACATTGTATGCTTTGGTAGACGGTGTTCTTCGTTTCGAGAGAAAAGGAAGAGATAAAAAACAGGC
>ERZ791840.1409-NODE-1409-length-11948-cov-4.384007_pt1 | contig 11948 bp, 18 predicted proteins | sample MGYA00510291_ERZ791840 | MGnify/ENA primary metagenome ERZ791840 (study PRJEB30046, sample SAMN00715256) | human gut metagenome | study: EMG produced TPA metagenomics assembly of the A metagenome-wide association study of gut microbiota in type 2... | reverse complement strand
AGGGTGCGGCGCACATCGTCCCGCAAAGCCAGCACCTGGCTATTTTGCAGCAGCAGCACCCCGCACTCGAAGTGCAGAAACATACTGCGGTAGTCCATATTGATGCTGCCCACCACCGCCGCGCGGTCATCGCTGACGCAGCACTTGGCGTGGAGGAAGCCCGGGGTATACTCGTAGATGCGCACCCCCGCCCGCAGCAGGGGCAGATAGTACGAGCGGCTCAGCCGGAACACCAGCTTTTTGTCCGGGATGCCCGGCAGCACCAGCCGCACATCCACCCCGCGCTTGGCGGCGTTGCGCAATGCATCCAGCATCTCCTCGCCGATGGCAAGGTAAGGCGTATAAAAATAAACGTACTGCTGTGATTGTGCCAGAACATCCAGATAGACCGTTTCTGCCACCGGCTCTTCGTCCAGCGGGCTGTCCGCGTAGGGTTGCACCACCCCATCGCTGGCGGGCAGCACCGCAAACTGCGGACGGAAGGCGCTGTAATCCTGCTCAAAGGGACGGAAGGCGTTCCAGAAATCCAGAAACATCACGGTAAAGTTCCACACCGCAGCGCCCTCGATGCGCAAGCCTGCGTCCTTCCAGTAGCCGAAGCGGGTGATCGCGTTGATATATTCATCGGCCAGATTGATGCCGCCGGTGTAGGCTACTTTGCCGTCTATCACCACGATCTTGCGGTGGTCGCGGTGATTCATCACCAGCGAGAGCAGCGGCACCACCGGGTTAAAGGGGATGCAGCGGATATGCGCCCGCTCCATGCGCACCACAAAGTCCTTGGGCAGGCCCAGCAGACTGCCGAAGTCATCGTAGATCAGCCGCACGTCCACCCCTTGTGCCGCCTTGCGCCGCAGAATGTCCTCCACGCCCTGCCACATCTTGCCCTGACTGACGATGAAAAACTCCAGAAAGATGCTCTTTTCTGCCTTTTCAAGGTCGGCCAGCAATGCCGGATACATGGCTTCACCGCAGGAGAAATACCGGGCGGTGGTGTTCTGCCATGCGGGGTAGCAGCCGTATTGGGTCAGGTAACGGCTCACGCCCCGGTTTTCATCGCACAGACCGGCGGTCTGTCCGGGCTGCTGAGCACGGTCTGCCCGGTGCGCCTGCTCCACCGCCTGCATTTTGCTGCGCAGACGGCGGGAGGGCCGCTTGTTGCCAAAGGCCAGATACAGCGCACCGCCCAGCAGCGGCAACAGCCCGATGAGGGCGATCCAGCCCACCTTATAGGCGCTGTTTTCGTCCTTGCGCACCAGATACAGAATGATCAGCAGGCTTAACCCGTTGAGCACCCCGGTGACCCACACCCGCGCCGCGCCGGTGGTGAGGGCGAAGAACACCCACGCCAGCCATGCAAGCTGCAATGCCACCAGCACCACCGTGACCGTGATGCGGTTGAGGATGCGGTTGAAAAATTTGACGATCGGCAATCGGAACAGCATACCATCTCCCCTTTCCGTGTTAAGGTGTATCTGAAAACAAAGAAAATGACGAATATTTCGCAAGCACAAGCGGGATTTAAGGCAAATAGCCGCAGGAATCCTTTGTGGATTTCAAGGCTGTTTAACGCAAAATCCAGCTGTGTTTGTAGAAATAGACTAAATTTTCGACTTTTCAGATACACCCTAGCTTACCTCTATAATACGGTTAAGTATAACGCGGTTTTTCACCCTTTGCAAGTTTTTGGTGTCGGGTGCACCGGAATTATCCCTCGAAAAAAAAATTCACCGGAGCGTCCGCAGATGCCCCGGTGAATCGAAATCATAGTATCATATTTTCCGCTCAGACGGTGGGTGCTTCGTTGTCCTCGTAGCCCACCATCAGGCCGCCGTACTCCGCGTAGTAGCTGCACAGCGCGCCGCAGCTGCCTACCTCCACCTTGGCCTCCGGGAACACCGCATGGACCATGTGCTTCAGCCGCTCCGCAGCGGCAGCATTGCAGCAGTGGTCGATGTGCACCCGGCCGTTGGTCAGGCCGTGCGCCTTCATTTCCAGCACCATGCGCTCCAGTGCGCCGTGCTCGCCGCGGGTCTTGCAAAGAACCTCCAGATCACCGGCGTCGCTGGCCTGCCCAATGACCCGGATGCCCAGCATCCGCGCCACAGCAGCCACAGCGGGCTTCACGCGGCCATTGCGGGCAAGGTTTGCCAGAGATTCCAGCGCAAACAGCAGATGAGTGTGCTGGTGGTACGCCCGGATCTCCTCACACACGGTATCAAAGGGCTTGCCGGCCTTGATCAGCTCCGCCAGACGCTCCACCAGCAGCCGGGACTCCGCACCGGTGGACAGGCTGTCCAGCACAAAGACCCGCGCGCCCTCGTGGCTCTGCTCGTACTCCTCGCCTGCCAGCAGTGCAGCGTTATAGGCACCGGACAGCGTACCGGTAATGGTTACAACATACACCTCGTCTGCGCCCTCGTAGGCGGTGAGCCAGTCCGAGATATTGGGGCAGGAGGTGCTGGTACGTCCCTTATAGGTGCGCAGCATCTCGGCCAGCGCGGGAGCATCCACCTCTGCGGTGTCCACATACTCCTGCTCGTCGGTCAGGATCTTCAGCGGCACACAGGCAAACCCCACATCGGGGAGCTCGTACACATTTGCAGAGGAATCTACAACGATTTTGCTTTTCATATTTTTCTCCATTTTCAAGCGGCGCACGCCGCAGTCATTCCTTTGTCCGTGACCATCATAGCAGTTTTCTAAAACCCTGTCAACTGTTTTCTCAAATTCTTTTGCAAAGTTTTCATTGCCAGTTGACCAATTTTCCAAAATGCGGTATACTATTTCACAGGCAGAAGTGCTTTTACTGAAAGTGTTTCTCCTGCCTTTGCACAAAAACAACGTTCCTGCTTGTAAAAAGTGCAGGAGCATGAACGGAACAAGATACTATGAAAGCTGAAACCAAACTCCGCGTTGCGGCGTGTGCTGCGGGCTTTGCCCTGCCCCGGTACAACGATCTTCCCTCGGTAGGGCTGTATCTGGACCAGACGGTGCAGTTTGTCAACGGCTACTTCCGTAGTTTCTGCGGGGTGGAGCTGACCCCGTCTATGGTGAGCAACTATGTCAAAAAAGGGGTGGTGGATCACCCCATCCGCAAAAAATATACCCGGGATCAGATCGCATCTCTGATGTACATTGCAGTCTCCAAAACGGTGCTCTCGATTGAAAACATCGACACCCTGTTCAAAATGCAGCGGGAGCACTGCTCCGCCGGGACAGCCTACGATATCTTCTGCGAGGAGTTAGAGACTAGTCTTTCCGTGGTGTTCGGCGGCAAGGCCACCCAGCCGGAGGCTACGCTCAACGACGAGCGTCTGTTGCTGCGCAGCACCATTTTTGCGGCAGTCAATAAAATGTATCTGGACTGCTGCTTCGATGCTTTGCGGCAGGAGCAGGCTCTGTGGTCGGATATCCTACCGGATCTGGCGTAACAGAATAGCAGATATAGCAAAAGCCACCTGAAAAACGTAAGTTTTCAGGTGGCTTTTATGTTGGTGGAGGTGACGTGACCTTGTGCGAACTTTTTGGACAGTTCGCCAGCCGCCGCCTCCGCGTCCATGACAAGGTCGAAGTCGGCCTCGGCGTTAGAACCCCCCGAATAGTTGAAAGCAATCCGCAGGTGATCATCGGACAGATAGACCACCGACACAAAGGCATCAATGACCTTGCGCCGGAACTCTTGGCTCTGCAAGCTGCCGCCACGGAAGCGATCCAGCCAAAAGAGAACCTGATCACGCTCCAGCCGGACGTGGCTCAACTTTTCCAGTTCGATGGCCCGCTTCAGATCTTGGGCCTTGGCCTCCAGATCCAGAAGCCGCTGCTTTGTTGTCGAGGTGATGATTCCGGCTTCGATGGCCTTCATCACATTGTCGGTGGCCTTTTGGTTTTCTTCCAGTTCGGCGGTCAGGGCGGCAAGCTGCGCCGAGGCCGCCTCCCGCTCCTGATATTCCATCACGGCATCCGTGATCCACTCCATCACGTCAGGCCGGAGGACGTAGTCCAGAGCGGCCTTCACGACCACACGCTCGATCCACTCGCGGGGCACGTTCGCCTTTTTGCAAGCCCGCTCCCGCCGCCGCTTTTGGCAGCCGTAGTAATAATGCAGTTCGCCGTTCTTCCCGGTGCCGGAGAAGCCAATCATGTAGGACCCGCAGTGGGCGCACTTCAGCTTCCCAGTCAGCAGGTAGTCCCCGCCGTCTTGGTGACGGCCCCGGACGCTGCTATTTGCTTTCAGCCGCTCATTCGCCGCCCAAAAGGTGCCCTGATCGACGAGAGCGGGCATCCCGCCCTCGATGCGGGTGTCCGAGAAATGATACACCCCGATATAGGCCTCGTTCATCAGCAGCCGGAAGCTGCCCTTGTTCCATCGCCCGCCCCGGCTGGTTTTCAGCCCCCGGCTGTTCAGATCGTTGGCGATGTCCACAAAGGGCATCCCCGCCGCAGCCTTTCGGAAGATCTCCCGCACCACCTCGGCGTTTGCTTCATGGATGGCAAAGCGGCCATCCGGCCCCTTGCGGTACCCGAAAGGGATGGAGCCAGAATTCACCTTGCACTGCTCGGCGTTGTATTTCATGCCCCGGCGAATATTCTGGGCGAGGGCTGCGCTGTAATATTCAGCAGACCCCTCCAGCACGGATTCCAGCAGAATCCCCTCCGGGCCGTCCGGGATGGACTCCTTTGCATAGAGGACCCGCACCCCGGCCTTTTTCAGCCGGAACTTGTATGTGGCCGAATCGTAGCGGTTCCGGGCAAAGCGGTCGATCTTCCAGCAGATCACATAAGCCCAGTGGCCGTGAGCGGCATCCTTCAGCATTTGCTGGAACTGGGGGCGGTTATCGGTAGTGCCAGACAGATGCCGATCGGCGTAGACCTTCACCACCCGGAGGTTGTTCTGCCGGGCAAAAATCTCGCAGTCCGCCACCTGCTGCTCGATAGAACAGTCTCGCTGGTTATGAGACGAGTACCGAGTGTAGATCACGGCATCCTGCATATCCGGCTCAAGCATGGCCGGTTTCTTTTTTGCGCACATTCAGAGCAACCTCCCGCCGCCCACCGAGGGCGGCTTTTTATTTTGCGTTGACTTCATCCAGCCAGTCAACATAGTCCGAGATTTGCTGCTCGTACCGAGCAACCGCAGCGTCATAAATATCCCCGGCCTTTACCGCCCGGTACACTCCAACGGACGCAATGATCAAGCCGACCGGGAACGACACGACGCAGACCGCAAGGCCAACGACCGCCAGAGCGATGCCGACGTTCCGCACTGCACCTTTAGACTTCGGCGGCTGTTTCGGGTCCTTTGGACGCTTCAGGGCCTCGACCTTGTCCGGCTGATCATAAATAGAGAGATCCACAGGCTCCGGCCCTTCAATGCGCTGCGGCTTCTGAACAGGAGCCGCCCGCCGCTTCTTCGCCCCAGATTCGCTCACATAAGAGATACCCGTGCCCGGAACAGAGAACGTGGTCCGTGTTCTTCCGTTCGCCATTTTTGTGATCCGCGCTCCCTTGCCGCCGAAGCTGGTAGAAATTCCAGACTTGCTGGCGGTAAAGCGAAACGGTCCGACATTGACAGATTTTCTGTACCTAAACCCCATAGCACACCTCACGATATACACTATAAAAAGGGAGAGCTGCCCACACAGACGGCTCTCCCTTTTTTCTTTTTTGGCTTCACAGGGGAGACCCTCAGCCGTTCCATATTTTCTTTTTGTGCCGCAGCTTCCAGATCAAGAGGCTTCGGACCCGTCCGCCGCTTCTTTTTTTTCAATGCCAAGCTGACGGTCCAGTTCAGCATGGAGACTTTCTGCGGATTCCCGGCAATCAATAGCAGGAGCGTCCGCAGGGATATCGTCTGCAGAAAGAGCAGCGGACACCTCCTGAATATAATCCAGAATCCGTTTTCTTGTTTCTGGATTCAGACCGACGAACTTCTCTATGAGAATGTACTCGCCATGCGTCAACTTTTTTTCTTTGGCAAGAAGGTCAAGCCCATTGGTCGGCGCAGGGGCGTACATCTCGCCATTCCCTGTCCGCAGCCATTCCTCCCGAACGCCGAACTCGCGGCAGATGGAGAGAATAGCCTGATCTGAAATGTTCCTCTTCCCGCTCTCAATCAGGGCGATGGAGTTTTGCTTTAGGCCGATTCGCTCTGCGAATTTCTCCTGCGTCAAGCCGGAATTTTTGCGCAGGAATTTAATTCTCGTGTTCAACCCGGTTCACTTCCTTTCATGTCTACATTATAACATCAAAATATCACCTAGTCAACAAAAAAATTTGCTTTTCTATTGACTTTCATCGCAGAGCGATATATAATTATCACAGAATCAACAAAGGAGGTTGACAGAGATGACCGAGAAGAAAACCTACGACAGCGACCAGATCAAGGACGCAAAGAAGCTCGCAGATGTTCTGATCAGCGTCAAGGGCGAGAGCCGCCCGGTATTCGCCCTTATGGTCGAATCTATGCTGATCGGCGCAGAACTCGCGGAAAAGGGCATCGCCCGCACCGCCTAAGAAAGGAGCCATGCCAGATGGCCAGCACAAAGAACCTCAAGGCCGTGCCGACCACCGGCACGATGCCCCGACTTGACACCAAGAAGATACCCAAAGCAGAGCGGGCCAACATCGGCCAGCTGGTCTTTGATGCCATCCAGCGAGAGTTTCAGAACCCAGAGATCCGGGTCGAATACGAACGCTGGAAAGCGGATCGGGCCGCCAAGGGCATCGCCTGAACCGAAAGGAGGATACATGAGAAACGCAAAAGTCACAGCCGCCATTACCGCAGCAGTCGCAGCAGCCCTCGCCGTTCTTGGTAAGGCGTTCAACTTCGGAGTGGACACCACCACCCAGATCTTGATGCGCTTCGGTTACGACTGGGGCCGGGCAGCAGCAAGGGCACCATTTTATTTTAGCCTCGCCATCGCCCTGATCGGGCTTCTGGCTTGCACCGGCTGGATCGTCTCGGAGGATGCCCGCCGCCAGCTTTGGAAGATGTGGAGCAAGCCGAAAGGCTACGGCAAGATCACCCGGAACCACGCCCGAAACCCTGAGTATCCGCAGCAGGAACGGAGGGGTTGACCGTGGCGAAAGCCGAAAGCCTTAAATGGACACGGACCTGCACCCGCTGCGGAAAGAAGATGGTCGGAGTCGCCAGCAACAAGAAACTCTGCGATTCCTGCCTCCGCATCCGGCAGATTGAGCATGACCGAAAAAAGGCTCAGAACAACAAGCTGGAGGTCGTAGAACGGGCCAAGCCGAAACACGCCCCGGAGGATTCTCTTCAAAACGATGTCCGGGAAGCGGAGCGGCTGGGCGTGAGCTACGGAAAATACCGGGCTTGGAAAGATGGGAGGATTCACATCCATGGTTAAGTCTTTCTGCAAGGACTGCCCAAACCGACACACGATCTGCCACGATACCTGCCCGCAGTACCAGAAGTACAAGCAGGAGTTGAAAGCCGAGAACGCCTACAACCAAGCCATGACCGGGCACGTCGGTGTTTATCACCGCGACCATGAGGACCGGCATCGGGAAAAAGGCCGCAAGCGGTACATGGGAGCGAACGGAGGTGCGGACAGGTGAAGCGGACTGCAAGCAAATGGGTTGACCCATCAAAGAGACTGCCTCGTAGCCTGAAGCCCGTCCTCTTTGTAGAAAAATCACTCTTCCACGAGGAAGCGGTGGTCGGATGCTATGACTCCACCTATAAATGCTGGACGATTTTAGAGTACGGGTACAGCACCGCAAGATCCATTCCAACCGAAAACGTGCGGTGTTGGATGCCGAAACCCAAGCCACCTAGAAAGAGGAAACCTGCAAAAGCGAACGGAGGTGCGGGCAGGTGAAGCCAAAAACAAAATCAGAACTGATAGCAGAATGGGCCAGTCAGCCGGACCAGCTCAAAAAAGAGCGCGAGGTCAAGGCCATTCGAAAAGCAATGGACGATGCCCGCGCAACAATCCAAGACGGCCTAACCCGGTACGTCAAGAAAAAGACCAAAGCCCGCAGTATGGCAAAGGCCGAATCCGACCCGTTCTCAGAGTTGGATGGCTGGGAAAGCGTGGAGCAGATTCAGAATGCCTACGGCTACGATGAGATCACCGCCGACAAACGAGACAAACTGTTTGACCTGTGGGAAGCTCGCGAGACTGCCCAGAACAGCCGCAAGGCTGGTGACAGCAAGTATCACGACCTTGTGACGGAGATGCTCGAAACGGCAATCCGGCGTGTCGGAAACGAATATGCGGACTTGCTATTTGAACACGACCAACAGTGCCGGGAAGCCGAAAAACAATGTGAGCAGCTGGCTGCAGAGAGGATGAGGAAATCTTGAAAATGGCCCTGATAGAAAACACCCTGCTCATCAAAGAGGCCGACACCGTCCAGTTTGCGGTGATCAAAAGCTGGGGCAAGATGAAGTGGTCGAAAACCACGCAGACCCTCTCCGGCACCGCAGACATCGAACTTCTGGACAAGCTGTCCAGCATCGTCAAGCTGCCGCCCCACATCGAAGCCCTGCGCCAGAGCCTCCACGACACGGCAGCCGCCGTCGATCAGGAGCGCATGAACGACAGCCCTGAGCCGCTTCTGGACTACCCGGTCAAGATGAAACTTTTTCGGCATCAAGTCCGTGGGGCGAACATGGCTGCAATGGTTTTCGGGTGGGTTAACCCGAACGGAGGAAACACACCATGAGCGATATTCACAAAATGAGCCTGTCCTCGCTGCTCTGCCAGATCGACAGCATCAAGGACAACAGCGCATCCTTTCTCCCCTGCGAGGGGAAGCAGGACCCCGACAAGAAGATCTGGCAGGACGACGTGGACGCTTGCAACGCAGCCACCGAGATCATCAAGAAGCTCTGCGAGGAAAACTGCTTCTCGGTGGCCGAGGCAATCAGCTACATCGCACAGAGTAAGAAACTCCTGCAGGACTTGGGCAACCTCCATGCCAAGTACGAGGTGCCATCGCAGCCGGTCAAAAAGGACGGCGTATGGCATTGCCCGGACTGCAACCACAGGGTAAACCCGCACCACTCGCACTGCCACTGGTGCGGTACCCGGCTGCTAGGAGGTGCAATCAGATGAGACGAAAGGTAACATTTCTCAAGATCGTCCCGGCGACCGCAGCAGCCAATGACACCCGCCCGGTGTTCGCCACCATGCCCCTGCGCAAGAACGTCCCGAACCCCTGCAACCCGGAGTGGAAAGCGGCGACCTGCCCGGTATGCGGTCAGGCTTGCTGGCTTCAGACCGGGAACGCCGAACTCGTCCGGCAGATCTACCCAAGCGCAAAATTCGTGTGCAGCGAGTGCGCGTGGACAGGAAAGGCGGCGGCGAACCAGTGAGCGAATACAGAGCAATCTATAAATGCCGCCTTTGCGGTACCGTTTTTGTACACCACGCCCATGCCAACGATGAAGATGAAGCAGCTAAAAAGATAGTGGATTTTGCACTTTTTTACAGCGGCGCAGACGTTCACAGGCGGAAAATCCCCCTCATCCTTCAATTCCATAAATGTAGCGATGCAAGCTATGGGGTTGCGGATTTTCAGGGGATGAAGAAAGGCGGCTCAGAAAATGGTTCACCTCGGTGATATTACAAAGATTCACGGCTATGACGCTCCGGCCGTGGACTGCATCATCGGAGGCTCGCCCTGCCAAGACCTGAGCATCGCCGGAAAGCGGGCCGGCTTGCAGGGAGAGCGGTCAGGATTATTCATGGAGCAGATCAGAATTATAAAGGAGATGAGAGAGCGTGACAAATCAACTGGACGGACAGGTCAGTATGTACGCCCAAGGTACATGGTCTGGGAAAACGTCCCCGGAGCCTTCTCAAGCCACAAAGGAAGCGACTTCGCCGCCGTCCTCGAAGAAACGATCCACATCATCGAGCCGGAAGCCCCCCCCTATTCCTGTGCCTAAAAAAGGATGGCCAAAAAGCGGATGCCTCATGGGAACCGAATGGAGCCTTGCTTGGAGAGTTTTCGATGCACAGTTTTGGGGAGTCCCCCAGCGAAGAAAGCGTATCGCTCTTGTCGCAGATTTTGGAGGGGAATCCGCACCCGAAATACTTTTTGAGCGAAAAGGCCTGTCGTGGAATCCTAACGAGAGCCGCCCGGAGAGGAAAGACGCTCCCGAATTTACTCAGGACTGCTTTACTGGAAATGATCGAATGGGAGCAACGGGGGGGGCTGACGCATACACCCTAAAAATTCGTTCAGGATGTGAAGGTGGAGGAAAAGGACCTCTGGTTCAGACTGAGAAAACCGGGACACTTTCAACCCGGCAAGATCAAACTCTTTTCCAGCTGATTGCTGAGCCAACATTCTGCATCAGCGGAAATACAGTTGACAGGGAAACAAACCAGAATGGCACAGGCGTAAGAGAAAACGGCAGCTTTACCGTGAACACGGTCGACCGTCACGCAGTAGCCTATGCTATCGATTGCAGAAACCTGAAAGCAATTAAAGAAGTCTCCGGCACCTTGCAAGCAAAGGAAAGTGGAGGATATTCCCTCTATTATCAAAACCCGGTCGCCTACAAAGAAGAATTTAGCCAGCCAAAGGCTGTATTTGATGCTCGTGGAAATGGTGATGGAAAAATCGTTCCGACAATCACCGGAGACCACGAAAACAGAATCACAGATTATACGGCTATTGCGATTGAACACGCTGGCTGTTTGACACCGTGGGATGTCCAGAGCCGCAGGATTTTTTCTGAATACGGGAAATGGCCTGCGTTGTATAGCGGAGAAGGCGGCGGACATGGATATGTGTTTACACTCCGATGGATTGTTCGCCGTCTAACCCCTATGGAATGCGAACGTTTGCAAGGCTACCCGGACGGGTGGACAGACATTGGAGAATGGACGGATACCAAAGGACGGAAGCACGAACTCAAAGACAGCCAAAGATATAAAGCTCTCGGAAACTCCATCGCCCTCCCGTCTTGGAAATGGGTTCTAAAACGCCTTTGCGCCCAATACGAGAGGGATGCGACAATGGCCAGCCTGTTCGACGGCATCGGAGGTTTCCCGCTGATATGGGAACAGTTCAATGGAAAAGGAAGCTGTTTGTGGGCTTCCGAGATTGAGGAATTCCCCATTGCTGTCACCAAGATTCATTTTCCAGAGAAAGCAGGTGAAAACAATGGGTAAAGGCTTCGGTTTCCTTTTTGAGATGGGCTGCGGCAAGACCCTGACAGCCATCGCCGTCACCGGGGCCGGGTACAAACTCGGCAAGATCAAGCGAGTGCTGATCGTAGCCCCCACCTCCGTCTGCGCCGTCTGGCCGAAAGAATTTGCAGACTATGCCGACTTCAGGTACACGGTCAAGACGCTGCTGGGCACAAAACCCCAACGTCTCAAGGCCCTCGCCGATCTCGAAGCATTTCCCTTCCAGAGCCTCAAGGTGGCCGTCATCAACTACGAATCGACGTGGCGGGATGGCATCTTTGAAAAGCTGCTGGAGTACGATGCCGACCTGATCATCGCGGACGAGAGCCAGCGCATCAAGACCCACGATGCAGCCCAGAGCAAGTCGATGCACCAACTGGGCGACAAGGCCCGGTACAAGCTGATTCTCTCCGGCACCCCGGTGCAGAACGAGGCGGTGGACATTTTCAGTCAGTACCGCTTCCTCGACCCGACCATCTTCGGCACCAACTTCTACGCTTTCCGCAACCGCTACGCCGTGATGGGCGGCTTCAATCGCAAGCAGATCGTCCAGTACAAGGACCTCGACGAACTCATCCGCAAAGAGCATTCCATCGCCTACCGGGTGACCAAAGAGGAAGCCCTGGACTTGCCGGAGCAGACGTTCCAGACCCGGAGCATCATCCTCTCGGCCAAAGAGCGGGCCATCTACGACCGTCTGCGGCGGGACAGCTTCACCGAGTTGGACAACGGCGGGAAGATCACCGCAACCACGGTGCTGACCAAACTCCT
>ERZ791840.1396-NODE-1396-length-12030-cov-1.994071_pt1 | contig 12030 bp, 12 predicted proteins | sample MGYA00510291_ERZ791840 | MGnify/ENA primary metagenome ERZ791840 (study PRJEB30046, sample SAMN00715256) | human gut metagenome | study: EMG produced TPA metagenomics assembly of the A metagenome-wide association study of gut microbiota in type 2... | reverse complement strand
TTGGGAAACCGCGGCAGAAGTTTACTGAAGCATTGTATCCTGCCGCAACCGGGTATACAGGTCGTGGCGCTGTGCGACCTGTATGATGATCGAATCAAGATGGGCGTTACAATGGTGGAAGAAGCGGGACAGCCCAAGCCGAAGGTCACGAAAGACTATCACGACATTTTATCAATGGATGATGTAGATGCCGTGCTGGTTCTCTCGGCCTGGGAATCTCACGTTCGGGTGGCATGTGATGCCATGCGGGCAGGGAAATATACCGGCATTGAGGTAGGAGGCGCATATTCTGTTTCGGACTGTTGGGAGCTGGTAAGGACACATGAGCAGACGGGCGTTCACTGCATGATGCTGGAAAATTGCTGCTATGGGCGTGAGGAGATGATGGTCCTCAATATGGTGCGGCAGGGGCTGTTTGGCGATGTCGTCCATTGTCAAGGCGGTTACCGTCATGACTTACGGGAGGAAATTGCTTATGGGCGCGAAATGAGGCATTATCGCTTCCAGAATTACCTCAAGCGTAATGGGGAGAATTATCCTACGCATGAACTTGGGCCGATTGCCAACATTTTGAATATTAACCGGGGAAATAGAATGCTTACACTGGTTTCAGTAGCTTCCAAAGCGGCGGGCCTGCATGAATATTTGATGCGCGAAAAAGGGGCAGAATACGACGCATCCCAGATGGCTTTTGCGCAAGGCGATGTGGTGACGACGGTTATCAAATGTGCTGGAGGCGAAACTATTTGTTTATCATTGGATACAACCCTACCCCGTGCATATTCTCGCGGTTTCCATGTGCAGGGAACCAAAGGGATGTATATGGAGGACAATAATAGCATCTTTTTGGATCAGAAGGATAACGAGTATGATTTAAAATGGCGTGAAAAATGGGACAACGCCAAAGAATATCAAGAAGAATATGACCACCCTGTATGGAAGAAGTATATTAAAGAAGGAGTCCGCGGGGGACACGATGGTATGGACTGGCTTGTACTACGAGCTTTTTTTGACAGTGTACGAGACAATAAGCCGGCACCGATTGATGTCTACGATGCAGCTGCTTGGATGAGTATTACTTGTTTGAGTGAACAAAGTATAGCTATGGGTGGAATGCCGGTTGCGATACCGGATTTCACAAACGGGATGTGGATGCATCGCATGCCGTGGGAGCCGTAAGCACAAATACTTTTTGCCTTAGCACACAAATGTATCGCGTGTGAAAAAGATTTGGAAGCCACAAAGAGGAAGGAGGGAGAAATCTGAATACTGCTTATCCGTGTTTTTAGATGCGGAGGAATTTTCAATGAAAATAGGTTAGTCTTTTGAAGGCAAGAGAAAATGTAAAAGCCTAAGACAATATCGCACAAGATGCTGTAAAAAAGGAGCGCAGCCATATAAAAGGCTTGCGCTCCTTCTTTGTTGCCACTATTTTGGCCCAACAAATAAGAGATGGAGTTATATTGCATTTGTTGGACGGGAATGTGCGCAAAAGGTCTCGTCCGGGACAAGGAGAGCCCGGTGCCGCTCGCCACCGCAGCCGGTTTGAAATTCAGATTTCAAATCGACTGGAGGAAATGGCGATGGCATACAACCATCGGCGCGCCGAAAGAGAATGGCGCAAATGGAAAGATACAGAAGAAAAGCAACTTCGTGAGCTTGGAGTGGACGAGGATACCATTCAGCGCCTGCATACATACGACTGGCGGCAGTTCAAGGCCGAGCGGAATTTTTATGAATGGCAGACGGTCATGAGCGAGGCGCTGGAATGGACACTGCAAATGGAGAGCCACGAACTGAAGAATGCTGATGATCTGCTGAGCAACATTGAAAATGAGGAGCTTCTGGCTATTTTAGAAAAAGTGGACAAGCTCACGTTGGAAATGCTGGCAATGCAAATGCTGGGTTACTCAACACCGCAAATATGCCGCAGATTTAATGTAACAGCGTATTCTTATTACAACCGGATCAAACGTCTCAAAGAAAAACTAAAAAATTTTTTTAAGAGCGACTAAAAAGGCCCTCTGGTATTGGCTATAAGGTGAGAGGCCATTAAAACACCTTTCACTTGTAGCTTGACAACCGCATATCAGCACGGCAGGTACGTTCCCGCCCATACGAGCGACATCGGGAAAAGCGCCATGACGTGCAGACAGCCACACTGCTGCCCTTCGTGAGGGCGGCGGTGTATGCCTGCCTGCGCCGAGCGATCCATTTTGTCCGAAAAGGGGCCAAAGCGGGCTCTTTTGCGTTTGACTATGGAGCGGGGGATAATGATACGCCTGTTGCCCGGCACAACAGACCGGGTGGCCGACCTTGGGTTGTAATCAGTAAGACCCCTGGGGAGCCAGCGAGTGGTTGTAAGCGATCGACCCGCCTGCCGTGTTCCCATGTGTGCGGGGGGCGAGCTGCAAATACGGCACAAAAATCAAATCAGATGATGAAAACGACGCTGTCGTTGACGTCAGATCCATGCGGCGCAGAGCGGAATGTTCTGCGCCGCATCCGTTTGCCGTCAACGGTGGCTGAGACTGGAGAAATGCCGTATGGAACAACAAACGTCTCTTGAAAAGGCACATACCATGGTGGAACACATTTTTCGGGCACTGCTGCCTGAACACGGCCTTATGATACGGGAAGAACAGATCGTGCTATGCCATGAAATGCTGGATACGTTGTTTGAAGGGAAAATCGCACTCTGTGATGCAGGCGTAGGCATCGGGAAAACGCACGCTTATCTGGCAGCGTGCCTGCTGTGGCAGCGGTTCCGGCCTGTACATCTTCCGGGCACAGTGGTGATCTCCACATCCAGCATTGCGCTGCAGGGGGCGATCATGAGCGAGTACATCCCATTTTTATCGCGTGTGCTTTTGCAGGCGGGGATACTGGAACGTCCAATCTACGCGGTAGTACGGAAAGGAAAAGAGCGGTTGCGAAGCAAGACTTGCGGAGCGCATGGCTCAGGTGCGCACAAAAACAAATGTCAGCAGACGGCAGGCGGCTTCTTTTCGAATTTTGGAAAAAACATATGACCTGGACGAGACGCCGGGCCTTTCGGGTTTTGACCGCCGCCATGTATGCGTGCCGCCCATGTGCCCGCGGAACTGTACTATGCGGGACTTTTGCCGGTATCAGCAATATCTGACAGAATCACGCGGTTCGGAAGTTGTGATTCAAATCTGCAACCACAATTATCTGCTGGCCGATGCAGTACACCGTCAGCAGGAACTGCGTCCTCTTTTAAAGGAACATCATGTTCTGGTGGTGGACGAAGCGCATAAGCTGCCGGAGGCGGCACGCCAGATGTACAGCCGGAGCGTATCGTGGGAGGATATGCGCGGAGTATGCGAAGCGCTGAGGAGAGAGCGCTTTGTTGCTATATCAGAACGGCTGGCTGAAAAGCAGGCGGTGCTTATGGCAAGCCTTTCGCGCCCGGAGCATCAGCAGAAAGAAACGAGTGTTGCATTTGAGCTTACTCCGGAGCGCGCCCGCGCGCTGGACGCTGCCATTGCCTGTCTGCGGCAAGCAGCCGTTCAGCTTGCCCCGCAACTGCCGAGATGGCTGCTCCACCGGCTGGAAGGAATGGGGGATACACTTGAACTGTTCCGAAACCAGAACCCTCGTTATGTTCTGTACATTCAATATAGCCATTCTGGTACGCCGGCGCTCTGCGCGGCCAGCCGGGAAACTCCCGCGCAGCTTGCGCGGGCGCTGTGGGCGTCCGGCAGACCGGCGATCCTTACATCGGGAACGCTTGCTTCAGGCGGAAACTTTGCGCGGGCCGAACAGATGCTGGGGCTGGAACAGTGTGGCCGGACAAAAAATTTTGTAGCGTTGTCGCCGTTTGATTATGAACGGAATTGCCTGTTGTATATTCCGAAAGACATACCGGACGGCAGAAGCGGGACAGAAGCGGAGTATCTGGCCCGGCGCATCGAAGAACTGATCATAGCCACGCATGGTCATGCGCTGGTATTGTTCACCTCGTACAGATTGATGGGGGAAATACATACGCGTTTGCAGAACCGTCTGCCGTTTCCGCTGCTGGAGGCGTGGCGGAACGGACAACAGGCCGTCCGACTGTTCAAGAACCTTTCCAATGCAGTGCTGTTTGCAGCGGGGCCTTGTTGGGAAGGGATGGATTTTCCCGGAGATATGGTGTCGCTGCTGGTGATCGCGCGCCTGCCGTTCCCTGTACCGGACCCGGTCAGTGAAGCGGAGCGGAAGCAGTATCCCGGCCTACGGGAATATATCCATGCAGTGGTGCTGCCGGACATGCAAAGTAAGCTGCGGCAGGGATTTGGCCGGGCGATCCGGACGGAAACGGATACCTGTGTCGTGGCGGTTTTGGACAGGCGGGCAGCCGAGGGGCAGAGGTATCATGCAGCTGTGCTGGAAGCACTTCCAGAGTGCCGGTTATCGGACCGCTTAGAGGATGTGGCCCGGTTCATCCGGGAACGGAAGACGCCGGAATATTTTCGGCAGTGAGAACCCCTTCCTTACATTATATATACGGGGTGTTGGCAATGGAGCAACAGAATGGGATAAATAAGTATGATTTAAAACTTTGGGCATATGCCCGCAGCAGTTCTCCAAGACCGGGTGTGTTGATCCGGCAGATGCAGGGGCTGCTGGCCGATGCGGAACGCAATCATTGGACTGTTGTGGGAACGTCGCAGGATATGAGCACAGGCAGAACGCTGGCCCGCATGGGATTGCGGGAGGCGCAGAGAGCGGTGCGGCAGGGAATCGCCAATGGGATTCTGGTAGAAGATGTTGGCCGGCTGAGCCATGAATACAGTACGGCGCTGCGCGTCCTGGAGTTTTTGCAGGATCACAGTGCCGTTTTAATTTGCACACAGACCGATGCGCGTTATGAACTGTACATCAAAGGGCTGTCGCAGCCGCTGCAACAGCGCGCGGTGTCTAAAGGGAGGATAGTTCCGTGGTGAGAGAGATAAATGATACGCGGCGTGAAACTTCATCTTCACGCCTTATCGCGGAGATATGCTATTATATATCTTTTGCTGCCTTGAAGCGCCTGTGGGAAAAAGGAGAAATCTCCGAAGCCCTTTTTCAAAGAATCAATGTTGGTATTGCCGAAAAATATGGAGTTTTGAAGTACTCGATTTAGTCGGTTGTGTGATAGCTTTCAATGCGTTTTTAGGGTATGTTGGGTGTGACAAAAAAGATGTCCGGCATGCGGAAAGGGGACGTTGAGAGTGCCACAAGTCAAAATCATTCAACCGCTTGAAGAACAAGTTAAGCGGCTTCGGGTTGCGGCATATGTTCGTGTGAGCAGCGATTCCGAAGATCAGCTGAACTCCTTTTCTGTGCAGATGGAACATTACACAGGTCTTATAAAGGATAACGCGGAATGGAACTTTGCGGGAATCTACGCAGATGAAGGAATCACCGGTATGGCGGCAGATAAAAGGGAAAGCTTTCAACGCTTGCTGAAAGACTGCCGGGCCGGGAAAATCGACCGGATATTGGTGAAATCCATTTCACGGTTTGCGCGCAATTCAGCGGATACAATTTCGGTAACCAGAGAGCTGAAGCAGCTTGGTGTCTCCATCTATTTTGAAAAAGAGGGCATCGACACCGCAGATATGGGGAGCGAAATGCTGCTCAGTATGCTTGGTGCAGTAGCCCAAGAGGAATCGGTGTCGATCTCCCGCAACCTTCAGTGGGGAATCCGCAAGCGAATGCAAAAGGGCGAATATGTCACGGCAAGTGTGCCGTTCGGATATTCGTATATTGATCGAACGCTTGTACCCAATGAAAAGGAAGCTGCCGTAGTACGGGATATCTTTCAATACTACATTTCCGGTATGGGTATGCAGGAGATTGTGAATGAGTTGATGCGCAATGGCATACAGCCGCCGCGCAAGGCAAAAGAGTGGTGCATTTCAGATATACAGTATATATTGACAAATGAAAAATACATTGGAGATTCTTTGCTGCAAAAGAAGCTCACGGTTGGCGAGTTCCCAAGCAGGCGTGTCAAGAATGACGGAGATTTGTCACAATACTATGTGGAAAACAGTCATCCTGCAATTATAGAAAAAGAAGTGTTCGCTCAAGCGGAAAAACTGATTGAACAAAAACGGTTGACAGGATCTGTTCACTCTGTATATCCGTTAAGCAAAAAACTGGTTTGTGGTGTTTGTGGAACAGTTTTCAGAAGGAAAACTTCTGGAAGGGAATTCGACACAACTACATGGGTGTGCCGTGCTCATTATCTTAATACCGAAAAATGCCCGATGAAACCTGTCACAGAGACAGAGATTCATCGGGCATTCTGTTTTCTCTACAACAAACTGCTGTTACATAAAACTGTAATCTTAGAGGGTTTGCTGCAAGATTTGCAGGAGATAAAACGGCGTGACCAATGCAGTCATCCGGACGTAATAATGATGAATCGAGAACTTTTAGAAAGTCTGAAACAAGTCCACTTCTTGACACAGCTGCATTCAAAAGGCGTGCTTTCCACTGATGTCTATCTGGAGCGCCGTACTGCTTTAGATAAAAAGACGGCAGAATTACAGAAAAAACTGCTGTCCAGCCAGCAGACGAATAAGCTGGATGAAGTCATCGGGCAGACCGAAAAATTGCTATCAATTCTATATGAAGGGACTCCAGTCACGCGGTTTGATGCAGATATATTTGAAGATATTGTGGAGAAAATTGAGGTGAGCCATGAGGCTTTCTGTTTTCATCTTAAGAATGGTCTGCATTTATTAGAGAAAAGGTGAGGCAATGAAAAAAATACGATATCTCCCGTTTGGATACACCATCGCAAAAGGGGAAATACGTCTGCAACCTCAGGAAGCCCCTATTGTCCAAAATGTGTTCAAATGGTATTTAGAAGGGGAAACGATGCAGCAGATTGCAGAGCGTTTGAACTGTCAAGAGGTACAGTACAACGACAATACTGCGATGTGGACAAAACACATGATACATCGCATTTTGGTGTGTAAAAAATATTGCTCCGGCGAGAAGCTGCCTGTTTTGATTACAACGGATATCTTTCAGCAAGCGTGTATACTTCGGATGAGAAAAAACAGAGTACCACGCAAGGAGCTGTCTGCGATACGAACGCATGCAATTTGTGCATGCTGTTCGAACAAGGTGTATTTCAGAACAAGCGGTGAACGGTGGGAATGCCCGAACTGTGGTATGAAAACCGATAAGCAAACAACGGAAAATATATTGAATGCGATTTGCAGTCTGCTGAATGACTTATCAAGCCATCTTGAGAGATTACGCCCGCCGGGAGATAAGAACAATCTTTTTTCACTGGAATTGAATCGCCTGGCACACGAAATCTCACGCACATTTGATCAGAGGAAAATAGATGTAGAGCATCTAACAGGATTGCTTTTATCGCGCAGCTCAAAACAATACAGCCTCTTGGATGCGGGAGCGTATGATCCGCTGACATTGAGACTGAAAGAAATATTAGAGCAGAAAAAATCAGCGTGGAACATGGGAACAGACAACGCATTTTTTGAACAAGTAGTGGAAAAAGTAATCGTGGAACGAAATGGTTCAGTTCGCCTTCAGCTCATCAACGGCCAACTGATTCCATAGGATAAAGGAGCCAATGCACAATGCCGGAAAAGATTATAAGAGAAATTCCTCCGCATCCAATAGACAGAAAGCCGCGGAAGGAGCGGAAGATGCTGCGTGTGGCTGCGTATTGCCGCGTCAGTACCGAGGAAGAGGAACAAAAGGGAAGCTTTGAGACGCAGTGTTCCTACTATACGGAAAAAATACAAAGCCATGATGGGTGGACGCTGGCGGGGATTTTTGCAGACGATGGGATTTCCGGTGTACATACAAAAAAGCGCGATGATTTTCTGGCCATGATTGCACAATGCAAAAACGGAAAAATAGATTTGATCCTTACAAAATCCATATCACGCTTTGCACGCAATACTTTGGACAGCATACAATATGTGCGCGAACTTAAAAAACAAGGCATTTCTGTGATTTTTGAAAAAGAGAATATCAATACAGGGACGATGACGTCCGAGATGATCCTCACGGTACTGAGTGCTTTTGCACAGGCGGAAAGTGAGTCAATCAGCCAAAACGTTGCACGGGGAAAACGGATGGGGTACAGACAGGGAAAATTCTCATTTCCATATAGCTGTATGATAGGATACAGAAAAGGACCGGATGGAAATCCGCAGATCATCCCCGAGCAGGCTGAGACGGTGAGGATGATCTACAATGATTATCTGACAGGAGACAGCCTTGTGAAAATAGCAGAAAATCTGGATGCCCGCGGTATCCCAACTCCGAAGAACAAGGGGAAGTGGTCGAGCCAGACGGTGATGCGAATCCTTCAAAATGAGAAATACGCGGGCCATGTGCTGCTTCAAAAAACATATACGGCAGATTTATTGTCGGGAACGATCAAGAAAAATAACGGGGAGTTGCCCCAGTACTATATAGAGAATAACCACACGCCGATTGTGTCACAAGAAATGTTTCTGCTGGTGCAGGAGGAAATTGCGCGAAGGAAAAGCAAAAGCCCTGCGTCACAGAAAAAAGTCAGAACGAACCGGGGACGCTATACCAGCCAGTATGCGCTTTCGGAGCGCCTGGTATGTGGAGAGTGTGGCTGTTATTACAGGCGGGTCACTTGGAACATCCGTGGAAAAAAGAAAATTGTTTGGCGATGCATCAACCGGTTGGAGTTCGGAAAGAAGTATTGCAAGTTGTCACCGAGCATATCGGAAGATGTGCTGCACAATGCGATTTTGAGAGCAATCAAGGAGCTGTTCCAGCAACAAAAGGAGCAGACTCAAAAATGTTTACACGATACGATACTGCAATGCGCTGCAGGCGGATTGGATACATCGCTTACTACGTTGAAAAATCAACTGGAGCAAAAAAACAGGGATTTTGACCGGATTTTGGAGATGACGCTTACGGATGGGATGGAGAGCGAATTTATGGAAGCAAAGATGAGCCGGCTTAACGATGAAATACTACAGATAAAACAGATGATAAAACGGCAGGAACACGAGACAAAAATGCAGCAGGCGAAAGGGGATAAAACAAGGGACTTGTTGGCTATAATTACTGACAGGGATTTCCAAATCGCAGAATATTCCGATATGCTGGTGACACGGATCATTGAACAAATCACGGTGTTAAGTGCAGAAAAAATTCGTATTCGATTTGTCGATGGATATACAAAAGAACAACGGTTATAAAACGATCTCATACAGATATGGAATGCCTAAACTAGGAGATTTAATATTTCTTGCGTATTAGTGCGTTTGATGAATGACTCTAAAAATACTCTGTGAAAAATTTATATCTATTTCGACAGTCGTATGATATAATTAATGTAGGGATAGGAGAATAGGTGTATTACAACATGCAGTAATGGAGGAGTTGAAATGGGTCGAGAAATCAAAATATTTGATGTTCTTTTTTCTTGCCCAAGCGACGTATACGAGGAGTGTTTTGCTGTTGTCAATAGAGCAGTTGAAATATTTAATAGAGAGGCAGTAGACTTGTATTCGATAGCTATTTTGCTACGGCATTGGAGTACTGACAGCTATCCTCAATCGGGTGGAGCGGCACAAGATTTGCTGGATGCTCAAATAGTGAATAATTCTGACTTGGCAATTGCCGTTTTTTGGACTCGATTTGGTACGCCGACTGAAAAATACGGTTCTGGAACGGAAGAAGAAATTAAGCTGCTGATGGGGTTAGGAAAACAAATTTTTTTATATTTCCTTGATAAACCAATCCCGCCGTCGATGACGGATTCTTCTGATTATCATGAAAATCGGAAAAAAATTTTGGAGTTTCAAAAACAATATGATGGCTTATACTGTGTTATCCGTAATGAGGAAGAATTAGAGAAAAAGATTATAGACCATTTGAAACAATATTTTAGTAATAATAGAGTTTCTGCTTCTCCGGTATTGGAAAAAAAGCATAGGTGGTTTAGAGGGGATACAGGTGAAGAAGCGCTGCCACATAATTTAATTAAAACAAATAATATGATTACTCAGTTAGATGGAGATGTAGTTCCCACGGAAACTGTATTGCCCAATGGTAAAACAGTGTACGCAGAAATAGACATTAGGGAAAATAAAGTAGAAAATATTGTAGCAGATGGATTCCCACAAGAATATTCTATCGATATTTCTCATGATATCATTATTGGTGCGCAGGAGGACTTAGTATCAATTCAGAATGTAATGTATCGTATGGAAAAAAAGCAACTTAAATTTGGAGGCTATTTAATTGCCATATATGACCTTCAGAAAAGTAGACTCCAACAAGTAGAACTTAAGGCACCTGCTGGAATGAAAGCACACATAAATCCTACGAAAAAAACAATAGGGCTAATTTATAAAAGCGATTAGAATCGTACTTTTAAACAAACATGGAGTTGTTTGATGTTTTTTGTATCAGAACATACGACCATGTTTTTTATAAACTTTTATCGAAGTACTAAATCGATGCTGGAGAGGTATATCTTTTTTGTAACAGGAAGACAGGTCGGTCTCGTTGTAAAGACGGGGCCGATTTTTTGTATATCGTTTTGGTAATAAGATGGTGGAGGAGAGGAGACGCAGATGACAGAAAACCTGCACTCCGGTCAATATTTTTTGATGAATGACGGATGTGGCCCGGTCGGATTTGAAAAATCTGCAGGGCTTCAGTTTTCACTCACGCCCAGATATTGAAATCCCGGCGAGATGGCTGAGGCTTTTGAGTGGAATAGTCAGTCGTCAGATGGAGCGGGCTTTGTTTGAATGAAAAGGATCTGAAGTGCTCCTTTGCTTTTGTGCGCAGCAGTATTGGGGGCACGGTTTGCTGTAAAGACAGGGGAAAACGTTATGCCAGCTTTCGCAGGGAATGCCGCACATTCTGAAAACAGTGATTTGCAGCCTCGTTTTCCCGCAAGGGAAAGGTTGTACTTTGAACAAAAAGCAGATATCATTGTAGTGGCGGTATCGGGGACCACAATGCATGGAGGGCCCGTTTGGAAGCATTCAGTACAGTAAGTGCCGCCGGATGCCTCGGAGAGCAGAGGAGATATGACAATGAAAAAGAAAAAGCATGCCCGCTGGAGATGGTATGAGATTCTGCTGGTTGGGGCGCTGCTGGGCCTGGCGGTGTGCAGTACCGCGTGGCTTACGTCGTATTGGGGACAGATGCGGGCCGCGCCGCAGACGTTTGAAAAGCTGGCGCAGGCCGTTCGTGCCGCCGCGCCGCAGCCGGAGGAAGAACGGGGCGAGGTGTGGCAGAAAGGCGTAGAGACGCTGCAGGCCCAAAACAGAGACTGCCTGGCCTGGCTGTACAGTGCGGATACGGGGCTGGATTATCCCGTGATGTATACGCCGCAGCAGCCGGAATATTATCTGCGCAGAGATTTTGAAGAACAGTACTCTTTGGCGGGCACGCCGTTTTTGGATGTGCGCAGCAGCCCGGCGGACAGCAGGAACCTTATCATCCACGGACATAATATGAAAGACGGGAGTATGTTCGCACCGCTGCGTTTTTATCTGGAAAAAGAGTATGGCCTGGAGCACTCATCCTTTGAACTGTCCTTTGCGGACGGTGTGCGGCGATATGCATTGATGGCGGTGCTTCATATAGAACTGACGCCGGAGAATGTAGAGCAATATTACAAACAACCGCAGACACAGGAGGCATTCGAAGCTTTTGTTGAAATGCTGGAACAGGAATCGCTTTATTGCGGCGGCGCCGGTGCGCAGTGGGGCGAACAGCTTTTGACGTTAAGCACCTGCGACAACCAGAGGGACAATGGCCGTATTCTGGTGGTCGCCCGTGAGACAAAGTGATGTGAATTGCTGTAGAACGATGAAGTAAAAGGCGGCAGACTGCCAATTGAAAAATCGAATCTTGTTGTGTTCAGAAATTTTAGATGGAGAGAGAAAGCCAATTGAAATCCGCATCTGCGGAACAGACTGTTGAAAAAGGTAAAGAAGTAAAAGAAGCGTCCGGGGAAAAAGCTGGCGGTGG
>ERZ791840.1391-NODE-1391-length-12104-cov-4.683791_pt1 | contig 12104 bp, 10 predicted proteins | sample MGYA00510291_ERZ791840 | MGnify/ENA primary metagenome ERZ791840 (study PRJEB30046, sample SAMN00715256) | human gut metagenome | study: EMG produced TPA metagenomics assembly of the A metagenome-wide association study of gut microbiota in type 2... | reverse complement strand
CACAGGGGCTGTCGTACACAAAGTACGGCAGCCTCTTTTTATAGGAAAGGAACATAATATGCGCTATAAAATAATCACCTATATTCTCTTTCTGCTCTTTGCCCTCGGCCTTATCGGCATAGCCTCCATCGTCAGCGCACAGGCGAGGCCTGCCAGCACCTATACAGCACATGTGGTACGCATTATAGACGGTGACACCATTTATGTACGCGATATAACAGGCGAAACCCACCGCATCCGCCTTGCTATGATAGATGCACCGGAAAGAGAGCAGCCCTTTGGCACGGAAGCAACAAAAAAAATAAGCGAACTGTTACGCCAAGGCACAGTCCGCTTGAAAGTTAAGTGTATTGATAAGTATAACCGCGAAGTTGCTTTTGTATATTGCGAAGGAAAGGATGTGAGCGCCGAAATGCTGAAGGAAGGCATGGCACTGCATTATCACATGAACTTCGATAACTGCAAAATGTATGATAAATTTGAAGCAGCAGCAAAGCGCTGCCGCCAAGGCTTATGGTCACAGGAAAAAATTGAAAAGCCTTGGGATTTCAGAAGAAAACATCGGAAGGAGAATGAATAATGTTTATCAAAACTTTTAACACACCTAATTGGCCATCTGACTTTAGTGTTTCAGATAATATTGAAGGATTGGATTTCTATGATAATCATTGGAGATGCATGAACCGTCTGCCGGATTACATAAACAGCGATACAATTACTAATCTGGTATATGATAATGGTGATTGGTGTTTTACTGCTGATGGCAAATACAAAGATTATTATTATGTGATGGCTTTCGTTAACTGGTCTAAGGCACCAGTCATTCTTTCGATGCACCAGACGGAAGAAGAAGCACAGGAACAAATTAAACTTTTGGCTATAGAACTGAACAATAAATAATAAAATGAAGTTAAGTAACTACCCAACCAATTATTTATCTGCCGTATTACTCAGATAAATTATATGATAAACGCAAGCAGGATAAACTATCTTCAAATTTGTCCTGCTTATTTTTTTGCGTTAGGGGGGTGAATAAAACGACAAAAAAAGCCATTAGTATAGTGAGAACACAAAAACAACCGCTTAAGCACTTTCCCCAAGCACCCAAGCGGTCATTCACAGCCTTATTCACTTCTCGTATTTAAACTCAAACACACCAAAGCCCTTTCCCTGCGTCAGATGACTGACGTCATTCAAGCGGAAAACAGCATGCTCATGCCATTTGTTAATCCCCAGAACAGTTACACTGGCAGGCTGCACATCAACCGAAAAGTTAAACGCCGCCACCTGCTGCATATCCATTCCCAGCCAACGAAAAATAATATTTTGTATTGTGCCCTTATGCGCAACAATCAGCAGATTTTCCTTGTCGACATCCGCACAATGCCACAAGCCGTGTACATTACGGCGATAAAATTCATTGCGCGTTTCACCGCCGGGATAGTTGCGGTGATCCAGCTCCTGCTCGGAAGCAGGCTTGCAAAAATGCTTCTTGGCCTCTTCCTCGGTCATGCCGGCAGCAATACCGTTATTCTTTTCCCTCAGGAATCGGCAATGCTCTATTTCGCCCTTAAAGCCAAGCTCCTCGGCAATAATCTGCGCCGATGCGGAAGCACGCTGCAAATCACTTGCCAGAATCCGCAGCTTGCAATTACGTCCGGCAAAATCCTTCGCCAGCTTTACCGCAGCAGCCTTTATCTGCGCCCTTCCCTTTTCGGTCAGCTTTGAATCCGTCCAGCCACCAGTCAATCTTTGCGTATGATGCGTTGCTTCACCATGCCTCACTAAAATAATCATCATTCAGCCTCCGACTATTCTTCGTTATGACTGGCATAGTTTTTGAGCAGCTCAACCTGCGTTTCCAACAGATGCAGCATATTTTTTCGATGCAGCGCCGCCTTTTTCACCTGCTCGTTATAAGCCTGTTCGGCCATAGCAGCCTTGGCATCAGCCTCAAAAATAATTTTACGGCTGCGTTCCTCTGCATCTCCCACCAGTTTACGATATTTAGTATTTGCATCCAGCATCATTCTGCCGGCTTCGCTGCGAGCATCCTCCAGCAGCTTGTTAGCCTCGCTGGCAGCGCTGTTGGCGCGTTTTTTGCAGACATCCTCGGTAGTAATGCGCAGTTTATCGGCATCTACCTCGGCACTGCTGCGCAGCTTTTCGGCATAGGACTTAGCTTCTTCACGCAGCTTATTGCATTCAGCCATCGCTGCCTGCAGCATGTTATCGGTTTTGTTCTTCGTCTGATTATACAAATCCTCAGCATGCGCCATGGTATCGTCATGCAGCTTCTGCGCCGCAGCCTTCGCTTCGCTCAGCTGCTGCTCGCACTTCACTGCCGTTTCCTTCTCCAGCAGCGCCGCCTTCTTTTCACTGGCGTTCTTCACCTCGTCAGCAGTTTCCTGCGCTACAGCCAGTGTACTCTGCATGGTAGCCTCCATCTGCTGATAATATTCCAGCTTGGAGCTGACGCGTTCGATAGTTTCCTTCTGCTCCAGGTTATCCAGATAAAGGTATTCGTATTCCTTAATCAGCTTGGCAAGAAACTTGTCTACCTCTTCTACCTCATAGCCACGAAAACCCTTGGTAAAAGTTTTTTTCTTTAAATCCTCCGGATTAAGCATGGTTTATCCTCCTAGATATAACGCTTCAGCGTTACGCTGATGCGTCCTTTTTTAGTAGTGCCGCGGATTTCCTCAATCTCTACTCGTCCACGGCCGCGGAAGGAAATTACATCGCCCTCGTTCACCGGCTGTGCCGCCTTCTTGGCCTCTTTCCAGTTTACCTTGACATTCAGGCTTTTGATTTCATCCGCCATACGGCTGCGGCTGACGCCATAGCCTGCCGCTGCCACGGCATCAAGGCGCAAATCAGCGACTGTCGCGTTAATCAGCTTAACCTTTTCTTCCTTCTGCAACAATTCCTCGCGGGGAATTTCCGTAAGCGTTACCGGCGCAGAACCGATCTGCGTCAAATTACCGGTAAGATAATTTACCAGCGATTTTTCTACTACGAACTGCGCTCCCTCGGGCACAAAAACGATATCGCCCAAGGCCTCACGCTTGCAGCCTGTGCCCATAAACGCACCCAGGATATCGCGGTGCGACAAATCATAATAGCGCTTATCCCAGGCCGCCAGAAAATAGGCCATGCCGAAATCCGGCTGACCGTAAAAATCATCGGCAACAAAGGCAGCCTTCACCCTTTCAGCATTACTAAAGCCGCCGTCGCTTTCCAGACGCACATTTTCGTAGTTCGCCGCAATAATTTCCGCAACATTATAGGCATGAGGATCAAGAAACTCACTCACACGGAACTTGCGTGATTTATTGGCGCCCTCGGCCAAGTCCAGCAGCTTGGCCGCCAGCTGTTCGTCACCGCCGGCTTTAAAGTAACGCAGAATTTTTTCTCTGTCTGCCATAAATTATTTCCCCTGTAATTCCTTATCTCTTTGCAGCACTGCCTGCACCGCATCATAAAAAGCACCGCGCACGCCATGGTTTTCCAAAGCATGGATACCGGCAATAGTCGTGCCGCCGGGGCTTGTTACCTGGTCGCGCAGCTGTGCCGGATGCAGGCCGCTTTCTACGCACAACTTGCCGCTGCCTGCCATTGTCTGTGCAGCCAGCTTGATAGCCAGCGCACGCGGCAGACCGGCACGCACGCCTGCGTCAGCCAGTGCATCAATAATCACAAAGCAATATCCCGGTCCGCAGCCGGAAATTGCGGTAATCGCCTGCAATACTTTTTCATCTACAAATTCTATTTCGCCGCAGCTGCTGAAAATTGCTGCCGCAGTCTGCTTCATCGGCTCGGTTACGGCCTCATCGCAGCAGATGGCAGTCATGCCGGCGCCTGCTGCCAACGGAGTGTTGGGCATCGTGCGGACTACCGGGAACCCCGGAGCATAGGCATGCAACTGCTCCAGCGTAACACTGCCCATGATAGAAAGCACCCAGGCATCCTTTTTCATCGCAGCTATCAGCTCGGGCACCAGCGCCACCGGTGCTACCTGAGGCTTAACGGCAAAGATTACCAGGTCAGCATCCTTTACTGCCTCTTTATTATCCGTAGTAACATTTACGCCAAAGGCTTCATGCAGACTGCGCGCATGTGCTTCCGTCGGCTCGCCTACGGTAATCATCTCCGGTACAATCAAACCGCCGCCGATAATTCCCTTGATAATAGCTTTGGCCATAGCGCCGCCGCCGATAAATGCAATCTTCTTTACTGCTATTTGTCCCATGGATTATTTCCCCTCTCGTCAAGCTCGTGCTCTTCGCCCGCATCTATATCTACGTTTTTCGGGGCGCAGATAACAATATTGCGGCCAAGCTTTTTCATGCTGCCGCCGATAGCATAAACAGTACCGCTGATGAAGTCAGTCATACGCTTGGCAACAACATTGTCTGTCTTATCGTAATTAACAACTACAGCCTGATTATCACGCAGATAATCGGCAATCTTAGGAGAATCATTGAAATCTACAGGCTCCAGCAGTACAACTGTCATAAGCTTATCGGCAATAGGCAGGTTAATGGTTTTGCTGCCCATTTTTTCATTTTTAACCGGCTCCGGCTTTGCTGCCGAACCATTAAAGTTCAAAATGGATTTGCGTTCACGCTTAGGCTCCTCTGCCGGTGCTGCAGCAGCAGGCTCCTTGCTGCCGAAGAAACGTTTCTTGGGTTTAGCGGGCTCCTGCTCGGTCTTGGCAGGCTTTTGCTCCACTTCTTCCTCGATGATTTCTTCCTCGTCATAAAGACTTAATGCATTCATGATTTTATCAATAATATTCATTACGTCACCAACCTTATCTATGTCTTAAAATTTCAGACTATAATCACGCTGTCCGAACAAGGCTGTGCCTACACGCACAATATTGGCACCTTCTTCAATCGCAACTGTGTAATCGTTGCTCATACCCATAGACAAAATATCCGCCTGCGGATACTGCTGCTTTAAGCGGGCGAACGCACGGTAGCCTGCCGCAAATACAGGTCTTGTCTGCTCGATATCTTCGCATTTTTGGGCAATAACCATCAGCCCGCGCAGACGTACATGCTTATATTCCGGCAGCTTAGGCAGCAGCGCCAGATAATCCTCCTTGTCTAAGCCGGACTTTTGCTCCTCATGGGCAATATTCAGCTGCAAAAGGATATCCTGCACCTTACCGATGCGTTCTGCCTCCTTATCAATCGCAGCCAGCAAATGCTCGCTGTCTACCGACTCAATAAGATCAAACAAGGCAACAGCCTGGCGCGCCTTATTCGTCTGCAGATGGCCGATAAGATGCCAGTAGCCGTGTTTGCCCAAGGCCTCCTGCTTATGCTTAGCCTCCTGCACGCGGTTTTCGCCTACGTTGGCAATGCCCAAGGCTTCGATATCCGTAATAATTTCGGGCGGATGATTTTTCGTCACCGCCACCAGCGTTACCTTATCTCCTGTGAGCAGCTCTTTATTTTTACGCTTGTCCAAAGCAGACGCTATCTGCTCCTGAACCTGCTTTAAATTATCAGCTAACAATGTATTTGCCCCCCAATTCTCAGCAAAATGATTTGTGGCAAAGATTCTGCTTTTTATTATGCTTTAAAAGCTCTTTATCTTTATATTTTAGCATACGTGTAAACCATTGTCACGAATAAAAACAACAAAGAGCTGCCGCACAAAAGTGCAGCAGCTCTCAATAAATTTATCTTCGTTATGATAGCTATTAGTATAACAGCTTGTTGGCAATAACCAAACGTTGAATTTGGTTGGTGCCTTCGTAGATTTGCATGATTTTAGCGTCACGCATCATCTTCTCTACGGGGTACTCTTTGGTGTAGCCATAGCCGCCCATTACCTGAACAGCGTCGGTAGTTACCTGCATAGCGGTATCAGCAGCATAGCATTTAGCCATAGCAGCTTCTTTGGAGAATTCCATGCCCTGGTCACGCATCCAGCAAGCCTTTTGAACCATGAGGCGAGCGGTTTCAACCTTCATAGCCATGTCAGCCAGCATGCCTTGAACCATTTGGAAGGAAGCAATCGGTTGGCCGAACTGACGGCGCTCTTTAGCATATTTAACAGCGCAATCCAGAGCAGCCTGAGCGATACCTACGGAAACAGCGCCAACGAACGGACGAGCGCTGTCTAAGGTGTTCATAGCAATACGGAAGCCTTCGCCTTCGCGGCCTACGCGATAGGACTCAGGGATAACAACGTCTTGCAGAACCAGCTCGGTAGTATTGGAAGGACGGATGCCCATTTTGTTTTCTTTCTTGCCAACAGAGAAGCCCGGGGTGTCTTTCGGAACGATGAAAGCAGTCAAACCACGGATACCGCCGGTTTTACGGGTGTTAGCGAACACCAGGAAAATTTCTGCCAGACCACCGTTGGTGATGAACATTTTGGTGCCGTTCAGAGTGTAGGTACCTTCTTCCTTGTTGCGTACAGCGCGGGTAGAAACGCCGCCTGCATCACTGCCTGCACCGGGTTCGGTCAGAGCGAAAGCAGCCAGACCGCCGTTGTTCAGGATATCGCAATACATTTTCTTTTGCTCATCGGTGCCTGCCAGCAGAACAGGTACAGTTGCCAGGCTGTTGGCAGCCAAAGAGGTTGCAACACCTGCGCAGCCTTTGCCCAGCTCTTCATAAATGGTAGCAACAGAAATACTGTCTAAGCCGGGGCCATCTAATTCTTCTGGAACAATAACGTTCAGCAAGCCCATTTCGTTAGCCTTGTCAATCAGGCCGTCACGCATATGGTTTTCTGCATCCATTTCAGCAGCGTAAGGGGTAATTTCTTTTTCAACAAACTCCCTTACCATTTCCTGTAATTCTAATTGTTCCTCGTTTAATGCAAAATCCATCATATCCTCCTTGATATTAAGCGGTCTTCCGCGTCATTTCCCTTCCAAATCAACTCGGCTAAGCTCACCATTTGGCGGGTATTTCTTTAAATCTGTCGACGACAAACATCGTTGTTAAAATCGTCCCAATTAAATGCTTTTCGCTGTCTGTCATTTCAGCCTCAATAACCATCGTAGAATGTCCCGAATGCTTGATATGGCTTCTTACAGTCAATGTAGTCGGCTCATGGACACCTTTGATAAAATTCATGCTGAAATTGAGAGTTGCCACTACTGCGCCCACACTTGCACCGGTAACGCCCAAAACAGAGTCAGCCAAACCAAGCATAACTCCGCCGTGACAAATATCCCGATGATTAAAATGCTTTGCCGGATCAACATCAATGCTGACTTCAGCACTGCCACACTTTATCTCACCAATATGCACACCGAACTTAGTCATGAAATGATTATCGGTATACATTTGGCGAATATAGTTAGGAACATCTCTGACCTGCTCCACAGCTATCATCGCCTTTCTTTTGACAACCGAAAAATACTGTCAATATATCTTTGATATTTTACCACAAAACAGCATTTAACTCAACAGTTTCATGCAAAAAAATAAGCTGACAGGAAAGTTTTCGGGGTTAATTTTGCCATAATCGCACTTTGGTATAAGCGCGAAACAAAATGGCTGCCGCACTTTGAGTACAGCAGCCATGCAAGAAGCAGATAAATTAATCGATAATATTTTGCTTGTAATCGTGATACAGAGTCTTGAGCTCTTCCATAGTTGCTCCCATCTCAACTTTAAGCTTGGAAACAGTATCGTAATCGCCCTCGGCAACAGCTCTGCGGATACTGGTAAAGATGCTCTTCTCTTCGAAGGAATCCTTTGCCAGCTTAGCACGCAGGTTCTGAATCTTACGCCACATTGCCAGGTCGCAGTCGGTGCAGGTTTCCTGGTTATGCAGGCGCTTCATGTCGATAACAGCCTGATAGTTTTCCGGAATCAGACGAGTCAAAAGCTCGGTTTTCCAGCGAATCAGCGCGCCCTGCATGAAGGAGTCGATATATTCCTTTTTCAGGATATTGCCTTGAGTAAGCACGGCAACCTTTTCCGGATATTTTTCGAAGGCGCAGAGATTTTCCCAAACGGTAGCAGGCGGTTCACCGAACAGCTTGCTGCGTTCTTCAGCACTGAAATCTTCAAACACGTCTTCCTCAGTGCGGTATTGACGGTCGGTATCCAGATAGAAGCCCTCTTCGCCGGCCTTCTTGGAAATTTCCTTTTCCAAAGCCTTCAGGTCCTTGCCGGATTCTACGCAAGCCTTGATGCCGTCGAGGCAGGACAGGTAGAAGGCAGCAATAGCAATGTAGGTATTGGTGTACGGGTTAGGAGAACGCATTTCGATACGGGTAGCTTTATCGTTGTCCAGATCGCGGATCAGGCCTGCAAGAATGGTTCTGTTACGGGACGGGTTATCCGGGCTCAGGCCAAGGCTGGTAACAATGCAGACAGGAGCTTCAAAGCCGGGTTTCAGACGGTTCAGAGAGTCAATGGTGCAGGAGATAAACGGATTGGTTACCTCGTAGTTTTTCAAAAGGCCCATGAGAGCGCCGTAGCCGATAGCGGACAGGAAGTCCTCATGCATATCCTTCGGCGAGAACAGGTTGACAATTTTGCCGTTTTTCATTTTTGCGGCAATGCCCACATGCGTATGCTCGCCGCTGCCTGCAACACCGGGAATCGGTTTAGCCTGGAAGGAAACCTCCAAGCCGTTCATGCGGAAAATCTCTTTAACGATGATACGCGCCAGCAGCTCGTTATCTGCGGTCTGTACGCCGCTGCTGAACTTCCAGTCAACCTCCAGCTGCTCCATAACGTGAGTCATATGGCCTGTACCGTCAATCTGGCCTTTAACGCCGCCGCATTCCTTGTGGCCCATTTCCGGCTCCAGACCGTACAGCTCCAGAGTCTGAATAGTCTGCTCCAATGCAGTACGCACGTTGCCGCGGGTACGCTGCCAATATTGCTCCTGCATTACCTGAGAAGAGCTCAGAGCCTCCAGCGGTGCGTCCTCACGCGGAGTTTTTACCCAAAATTCCAATTCGGTAGCACTGGTGAAGAGCAGCTTTTCAATCTCAGCAGGATTTACATGCTCCAGACCGGCAATTACCGGATGCTTGGCAAACAAATCCATGATTTCTTTTTCTACATAAGCCAGAGTATCATTCAAAATAGAACGGGAATCAACATGATTGCCGTTGTGAATCAGATAGCAGGGAATGCGCAGAGTACCGATCATGCGGCCGCTTTCTGCGTCAAAATGCTCATAGTTATAATCAACAAACCAGTTAACGGTTTTATCAACCTTCATATCAACACGGGCATCGTTCAGAGTAGCGATACCGGTCAGCACAACGGAGGAGCCGTCAGTCTGTGCTGCGCTGCCTGCCAAAAAGCCATCGATATCCTCGAGGAAAATTTTCATCGGAATTTTTTCGTCGGTATCATTACCGGCAAAATCCACACCCATCAGAGATACAAACTGAATCTCCGGATGCAGAGTCAGAAGCTCACGCAGAGTGCTTTCGTTTTGTTCTTCAGGTTTAATTACGTACAGTAAATCTTTGTTGTTCATGATCAGTGCAGCTCAAGGCTGCCTCCTTTCTCAATACTCCCTAATTATCATGCTGCAGAAAAATGCTCCCTACATATTTTCTGCAAGATAAACGAAAAAGGACCTTTTTAAGCATGGACACACTACTTCCTTACTCAAAAAAGTCCTCGTTGACTGTCTTACTATTATAGCAGATATTAAGTGCTTTTGTCCAGCTTTAATTTCTGAGTATAAGATATCATGCAAGCAGGCGGACAAGAATTTCCTCCAGCTTTTCGTAGCCACGTCCGCCCTGACGCAGTTTGATATTCATATCAGATAGTCCCAGCAAAGCTTCCGTCAGACGCTTTTCATCAAAGCGCCTGCTGTCGCGCTCCAAAAATCTGTAGGCATATGGACTGCGCATCCCCAGCTCATCCATAATGCCCTTCTGGTCGTAGCCTCTGCGCTTCAGCTCCAGATAACGCAGCACCTGACGCAGCTTGAATGCTACTGTTGCGCTCAAAGGCAGGATATAGGTTCCGTGCTTGCGTTCGCTCGCCAACAGCTCCAGGCACTGCTTCAGCTTGCCTGCCATAATATAATTGGTCAGCGCAAAAGATGAAGCGTTTGGCAACAGTGCAAAAACATTCAGCACATCATCTTCCGTCCATTCTCTGCGTCCTGCGGCATAAATCGCCAGCTTGCCGATTTCCTGCTGCAGTAAATCCAAGGGAATTTCTTCCTTTACCGGCTCGATATATTCGCTGATAGCCGCCAGCGCATCTCTGGTAAAATGCGCGCCGTATACTGCTGCCTGCGCGTACAGCCAGTCATCAAGATCTCTTTCCTTAATGCGCTCGCACGGACAAATCAGCGCACTTGCTTTAAGCTGCTTATACAGTTTGGTCCGCTTATCCATTTTCTTACTGCTGATTACAAGCAGACAGTAATCCGGTACGTCGCTGACAATCGCCGCCAGCTGCTCCATTTTCTTGGAATCGGTATCATCCTGCGAATCAGCAGTGCCGTTTGCTTTAGCAGGCTTTGCTGCCCACAGCTTTTCGTCCTTCAGGAAAATCAGCGATTTGCCGCAGAAGAAGGGATAGCTGTTGACGGCTGCCTGCAGTCCAGATAAATTGGTGTCCTTGTCAAAGACCGTTATTTCGCGGTCAGCCTCCGGTGTATCGCCAAAAACATATTCCGGCAGCGCGGCAATAATGCTGTTGCGGTAGTAATCCTCCTCGCCGCACAAAAGCAGTACCTGCGCCTGCGGCAGCGGCTTATGCTGTTGTAATTTGACAAGCAATTCTTCTGCTTTAATGTCCATGAGTATATTCGCACTCCTAAAAAACATTTTTATGATATACATAACTATAGCATTTTATTCTCTCTGCGTCAAAAACAACTTTAATGCAACCCAGCTCATCCGTTCTGACAACATTGCTGCCTATTGTCTGCAAGCGCTCCAGCGTTTCCTGATGCGGATGGCCGTAGCGGTTGGCGCGTCCGCAGGAAATTACCGTCAGCTTAGGGCGCACCTGCTCAAGAAATTCCATACTGCTGCTGTAATGCGAACCGTGGTGTCCTGCCTTCAGCACAGTGTACTGCTGCAGCTGCAGCCCTCGCTCGCGTTCTTCCCCCATGTCACCTGTAAACAGCACGCTGCCTTGCGCGCTGTGCAGCGCCGCCAACGTGCTGGCTTCGTTTCCCGGCACAGCCTGCTGCGGCACATCAACCAAAACAAGCTCTGCATTATCATCCAACGTATAGCGTTCACCGCTCTGCACCACATGCACCTGCGTCCTGCCGGCCTGTGCCAAAATTTTCTGCCGTACCCCTTTGCTTTCCTCTGTAAGTGCTTCATTGGGCAGGAGCAGCTTTTTTACCCGCAGCTGTCGCAATAAATCCGCCGCAGCACCCACATGGTCAAAATCATAATGGCTTAAAAGCAGAATATCCGCTTCACGCTTGCCAAGATAGCGCAGAAATGGTGTTATCACGCGCGTTGCTGTCGATATATTTTTCAAGCCGCCGGTATCAATAATTGCCACCCGCTGCGACGGCGTGACGATAACAGCGCAGTCCCCCTGCCCAACGTCCAGGAAATAGCAGGCCAGCGGCAGCGTGCAATACTGCTGATAAGCAAGCGTCCCGGCAAGCAGCAAGGCATGCAAAAGCAGGATACAGCGACGCTCCCTATTACTCCAAAATTGCAGCCAGGGAAAATCTGCCCACACAAAGAGCGCTGCATAATAGATTACAAAGCAATAAGCAGGCAGCTTGCCGATAACTACAGTGCTGTACGGCAGTTCGGCAAAAAAACGCGCCTGCGTCAGCACCTGCGCCGCAAACCAAGCAGCAAGCTGCAACAGATAATCACCGCAGGCAGGCAACAGTGCGCCCACGAGTGCCATCTGCGCGGCAATTTCCAACACCGGCACCAGCACAATATTGCTTACCAGGGCAATCAGCGAAATTTGGTGAAAATAATAAACCTCCAGCGGCAGTACAGCCAGCTGTGCTGCCAACGAAACTGCTGCCGCCTCGCCTATCGGCGCAGGCAAAGCCTGCGGCAGCAGCCTTTGGCATGCAGGCAACAGCCACAAAAGACCGGCCGCCGCCCCGAACGATAACTGAAACCCGATATCGGCCAGCCATAA
>ERZ791840.1379-NODE-1379-length-12200-cov-3.219432_pt1 | contig 12200 bp, 8 predicted proteins | sample MGYA00510291_ERZ791840 | MGnify/ENA primary metagenome ERZ791840 (study PRJEB30046, sample SAMN00715256) | human gut metagenome | study: EMG produced TPA metagenomics assembly of the A metagenome-wide association study of gut microbiota in type 2... | reverse complement strand
ATCCCGCAAAGTGGGGCGTGCAGATTGCGGGAATGATTTTTCAGACACACTCTAGGGTAAGTTTAACTGAATCAGGTAAGTTTTCTGTTTGAACTGTGATAATGGGATATGAAAAGTGGTTTGATGAAAGCAAGGAGGAGCAACGAATGATTTGTGGAATGACGTATTTTCAGATATGTCTGTATTTTCTTATTTATTCTTTTGGCGGCTGGGTTGTTGAAGTTATTTTTCATGCAGTAGCTCTGGGAAAAGTTATAAACAGAGGTTTCCTGAATGGACCGGTCTGCCCGGTATATGGATTTGGGGTGCTTTCTGTTTTTGCTTTGCTCAATACAATTCAGGGCAGCGGGCGTCAGATGAGTGATGGAATGATTTTTGTGTTTGGAATTGTTCTGGCAACTGCGGTGGAACTGGTTGCAGGCTGGCTGCTGGATGTGTGTTTCCACGCAAGATGGTGGGATTATTCAGATAAACCCTTCAATTTTCATGGCTACATATGCCTGGAGTTTTCTCTGATCTGGGGACTGGCTATCGTTATGGTAGTAAAAGTTTTCCAGAAGTATGTAGAGGCACATGCGTTACATACACCTGCAACTTGGGAATGGATTGTGATAGCAGTTTTGTATGCTGTGTATCTGACAGATTTTATTGTGACGGTAGCAGTGATCCAGGGACTGAATAAAAAGCTTACCAGACTGGATAAGGTTCGCTCAGATCTGAGAATTGTAAGTGATAAACTGAGTGATACACTGGCTACGACTACGATTGGCACAGCACAGAAAGTGGGAGAAGGAAAGGTTCAGGCAACTCTTGCAGCAGCAGAACTGCGTGATGCAACTGCCGCACAGCGAGAAAAATCTATCGAAATGCTTCGTATAAAAAGAGCGGAGCTTCAGGCTCAGTTTGAGGAACTGTCCAGTTCTATTACCAATCATACCGTTGTCGGTCAGGGGCGTATCATCAAGGCATTTCCGAAGATGCAGCACAGAGACTATTCCGAACTGATTCAGGAGCTGAAAAAGAGATTAAAATAGATTAAAATGCAGAGGGAGGCTTCAGGTGAACAGACAGGCAGTACAAACCTTAAAGACTTATTTTGGATATGATACCTTCAGAGAAGGGCAGGAGAGTGTTGTGGAGTCCATTCTGGAACACCGGGATGTGCTTGCAATCATGCCGACAGGAGCCGGAAAATCCATCTGTTATCAGGTACCGGCACTGATGCTGTCAGGAATTACGATTGTAATTTCTCCTCTGATCTCACTGATGCAGGATCAGGTAAAGGCTTTGAATGAAGCGGGAATACATGCCGCATTTATCAATTCTTCACTGTCGGAAAGTCAGATTAGCAAGGCGTTGTACCTGGCAGCAGGAGGAAGATACAAAATTATTTATGTTGCACCGGAACGTCTGGAAAATTATGAGTTTCTGGAATTTGCCAGACAGGTGGAGATTTCCATGGTGACAGTGGATGAGGCACATTGTATTTCACAGTGGGGCCAGGATTTCAGACCAAGCTATGTCAAAATCGTAGACTTTGTAAAAAATCTTCCCGGTCGTCCGAGCGTCAGTGCTTTTACCGCAACTGCAACAGAGGAAGTAAAGAACGACATTCTCTGCACTCTAAATCTGGAAGATCCGAAAGTAGTGATCACCGGGTTTGACAGAAAGAATTTATATTACAGCGTGGAAAATATCCGGCGAAAAGACGATTTTGTGATGGATTACATAGACAGACATCCAACAGAGAGCGGGATTATTTACTGCTCTACAAGAAAAAATGTGGACAATCTTTTTGAACTGCTTTTCCAAAAAGGAGTTGCTGTTACCAGATATCATGCAGGACTGAATAATGAAGCCAGAAAAAAGAATCAGGAGGATTTCATTTATGACAGAACCCCTGTTATTATTGCAACGAATGCATTTGGAATGGGGATTGATAAATCCAATGTGAGGTATGTGATCCATTACAATATGCCGCAGAGTATGGAGAATTATTATCAGGAGGCAGGACGTGCAGGGCGTGACGGAGAGAATTCCCAGTGCATTCTATTGTTTTCCGCACAGGATGTTATGATCGACCGAATGCTTCTGGATAACAAAGATTTTTCCGATGTGGATGAAGAGGATGAATTTCTTATTCGTCAGAGGGATATACGAAGGCTTCAGATCATGGAAGGATATTGTAAAACAACAGGATGTCTGAGAAATTATATTCTGGAGTATTTCGGTGAAAAGACCTTCGGTCCCTGTGATAATTGTGGAAATTGTCACAGAGAATACCATGAGACAGATATGACCAGAGAGGCGAAGTGGGTAGTGAACTGTGTGGCTGAGACGAGAGGAAGGTATGGACTGACAATTGTGCTTGGTACTCTGCTGGGGGCTAAGAGAGCCCGGTTGAGGGAGCTTGGAGCAGATAAGTATAAATCTTATGGAGCATTGAATGATCACAGTGAGGCAGAACTCAGGGCACTGATCAGCCAGATGACTGAGATGGGATATCTCTATCAGACACAGGAACGTTACAGTGTGCTGAAACTGGGCGATATTTCTCCGCTAAGAGATGAAAATACTCACGTGATCATGCGTACTTACGAGGAAAAAGAACCGGATAAAAAGAAAAAGCCCCAGAAATCTGTCAGAAAACGCAGTACAGATGCGCTTACGGCAGCAGGTTACGATTTATTTGAAGCCCTGCGGAAACTTCGTCTGGAAATTGCAAAAGAGGAAGCCATGCCTCCATATATCGTGTTCAGTGATAAGACGCTGATAGATATGTGCATCAAATGTCCATCAAATGAAGAAGAAATGCTGGAGGTTTCCGGTGTGGGCGAGAATAAGTTAAAGAAATACGGTCAGAGATTTCTGGAAGAGATACAGAAGTTCTGCCTGGAACGTCCGAATGCGGTTTTGAGTATGTCGGAAGATGAAAATGGTAATCCCTGAGAACAAAGGTTGGAAAACAGATGAATATAGAAAAATATACGGAAGAATTAATCACATTGAGACATTACTTTCATCAACATCCGGAGCTGGCACTTCAGGAAGTGGAGACGTCTGCATATATCCGGAAATATCTGGAGAAACTGGGATATGAGATTGTGCCGATAGAACCTACAGGATTGATCGCGGAACTTTCATCTCTGAGAAACAGGGAGAAACTGGTTGTACTCAGGGCGGAGATGGATGCATTGCCCATACAGGAGCAGACAAATCTACCATATGCATCAGTAAATCAGGGATGTATGCATGCCTGCGGTCACGATATGATCCTGGCAGCAGCACTGATCCTTGCAAAAATTGTGGCAGAAGAGCAAAGAATGCAGGAAAATTTTCCGGTCAGGCTCCGGTTCCTTTTTGAACCTGCAGAGGAGATTGGTGAAGGTGCAAAAAGAATGCTTCAGGCCGGAGCATTAGAGAATCCGAAAGCAGATGCATTTCTGATGTTTCATTACGCAGCGGACATGACATTTGGAATGGCAGTGCATCAGGGACAGGCATCTTCCATGATCAACAGTATGCAGATTCATGTTCATGGAAAATCCAGTCACTGGTGTGAAGCGGATAAGGGGATTGATGCAATTTATGCAGCTGCTCAAGTGATAAGTGCCATTCATGATTTGAATGAAAGTTTTGGAAAACAGCATCCGGATGCAGGAAAATATATTGTGGGTACGGGTACGATCCATGGCGGTGAATATACGAATATTATTGCAGACCATGTGGTATTAAACGGAAATATACGCGCAGTTCATGAAGAAACTTACATGGCACTTGAGCACGAGCTGGAGAGAAATCTGCAGGAAATTGAAAAGCAGACTGGCACGCAGATCCGTATGGAATTTCCAAAAGATCCGGTATATGCGTTTGCCAATGATGAGGAACTTACAGAGACAGCAAAGGTAGTGGGTGCAGAAGTATTCGGAGATAAATTTGTTCTGGAAGGAGAAGATGAGTTGTTTCTTTCCGGTGACAACGCATACAGATATTTTAGAGAAACCAGAGGACTTTTCACAGTATTTCTTGCGGGAATACCAGGAGAAAATCATCCTCTGCATCATCCGAAATTTCAATTAGATGAGAGGATACTGCCGTACAGCGTGGAGACATTGTATAAGATTATAACTACATTATGAAAAAAATTACCAAAAGGACTTGAAAATTGGATTGAAATAGTATAATATAAAAACATAAACAAATTAAGGATGCATAGCAACTATAACTTATTAACGTTGAGTGACAGCAGATTGCTGAATAGTAACGGACAGACGATATACTATAAAGAAAGAATTGAGGGCAGAAATATGAAGATTACAGATACCATTAAATATGTCGGAGTGAATGACCATCAGGTAGATTTGTTTGAGGGACAGTATGCAGTGCCAAACGGAATGGCATATAATTCCTATGTGATTCTGGATGACAAGGTTGCAGTTATGGATACTGTAGATGCCAATTTCAAACATGAATGGCTGGATAATCTTGAACAGGCACTGGGCGGACGTAAGCCGGACTATCTGATCGTTCAGCATATGGAGCCTGACCATGCAGCAAATGTAGCGAACTTTCTGGAAGTATATCCCGGCACTACAGTAGTAGCCAATGCGAAGACATTTGTAATGATCAAAAATTTCTTCGGACTGGATCTGGAAGGGCAGAAACTGGAAGTAGAGAATGGTTCTACACTGAGTCTGGGAAATCACAATCTTACTTTTGTATTTGCGCCAATGGTACACTGGCCAGAGGTTATGGTGACTTATGACAGCACAGATAAAGTTCTTTTTTCAGCAGATGGATTTGGTAAGTTCGGCGCTCTGGATGTGGAAGAAGACTGGGATGATGAAGCAAGAAGATACTTTATCGGTATTGTTGGTAAATATGGTGCACAGGTACAGAGACTTCTGAAAGTAGCAGCTACGCTGGATATCCAGATCATCTGTCCGTTACATGGTCCGGTACTTACTGAAAATCTGGGACATTATATCAGTCTTTATGATACCTGGTCCTCTTACACACCAGAAGAAGAAGGAATCGTAGTTGCATATACTTCTGTATACGGACATACCAAAGAAGCAGTTAATCAGTTTGTTGAGAAATTAAAGAGCAAGGGATGTCCGAAGGTAGTTGTTTATGATCTGGCAAGAGACGATATGTCTCAGGCACTCAGTGATGCATTCCGTTACAGTAAGCTGGTACTGGCAACTACTACTTATAATGCGGGAATCTATCCGTTTATGAATGACTTTATTACCCGTCTGGTGGAGCATAATTTCCAGAACCGTACGGTAGGTCTTATTGAAAATGGTTCCTGGGCACCTCTGGCAGCAAAAGTAATGAAAAATATGCTTTCTGAATGTAAGAAGATCAACTGGCTGGACACTACAGTGAAGATTATGTCCGCAGTAAATCAGGAAAACAGAGATCAGATGGAAGCAATGGCTTCCGAGCTTTGTAAGGAATATATTGCAAAGAATGATGAACTGGCAAATAAAAATGACATGACAGCATTATTCCGTATTGGTTATGGTCTCTATGTAGTGACATCAAATGACGGAAAGAAGGATAACGGACTGATCGTTAATACAGTTACCCAGCTGACAGATTCTCCGTTCCGTGTTGCAGTTAATATCAATAAGACAAATTATTCCCACCATGTTATTAAACAGACAGGTGTGATGAATGTAAACTGTCTCTCTGTAGAAGCTCCGTTCTCTGTATTTGAACAGTTTGGCTTCCAGAGTGGAAGAAGCGTGGATAAATTTGCAGGACAGAAAGTAAACCGTTCTGATAACGGACTGATATTCCTGGATAAATATATCAACGCATTTATGTCTTTGAAAGTAGAGCAGTATGTAGACCTGGGAACCCACGGAATGTTCATCTGCAGTGTGACAGAAGCACGTGTGGTAAGTGATCAGGAGACAATGAGCTACACCTACTATCAGAAAAATGTAAAACCGAAACCGGAAACAGAAGGTAAGAAAGGATTTGTATGTAAAGTCTGCGGATATATCTACGAAGGTGATGAACTTCCGGAAGATTATATCTGCCCACTGTGTAAACATGGAGCTGTAGACTTCGAGCCGATTGGATGACGGATTTCTCCTGTTAAACTGCTAAAGAGTGACATTCTGTCATGTGAATAGTTGTCGAGATTTCAGAGGAATTTGATTGATAAAATAAAAAATAGAGATTGTCAGTAGTTATTAAATAGCTGGCAATCTCTATTTTTGCTCCAGTATTAATAGAAACATTATGGAAAGAAATTTTGATAGACGAATTCAATAACAATATGTTACACTTTATGAAAGTCAGAGTTTAATATATCAAATATAAAGGGAAGTGTGTCTATTGAAACAAATTAAAAAGAAACTTCCAATAGGAATAGAAAATTTCGCAAAGCTTCAGGCGGAAGATTTCTACTATGTAGATAAAACGATGCTTATCAAAGAACTTCTGGATAATTGGGCGGAGGTGAATCTGTTTACACGTCCGAGAAGATTTGGTAAAACACTGAATATGAGTATGCTGAAAGCATTCTTTGAATTAAACAGTGATAAGAATTGCTTTAGAGACACAAGAATTTCCAGAGAAGTTTATCTTTGCGAACAATACATGGGAAAGTTCCCTGTGATTTTTATTTCCCTGAAGAGTATCAGTGCGCAAACTTATGAAAAAGCCTGTGATATGGCAATACAGATTGTAAATGGTGAGGCGCGTAGATTCCAGTATTTACTGGACAGTGAACGTTTGACGGAATATGATAAGGATGCGTTCAAATCATTGCTTCTGCCGGATATGAAGGAATCTGTTCTGTGCAGCAGTCTGAGGATTCTGTCAGAACTTCTGGAGAAACATCATGGTCAGAAAGTTATCTTATTGATTGATGAATATGATGTGCCTCTGGCGAAAGCATTTGAATTGGGATATTACAATTCAATGACTCTGCTGATCCGTAACTTGTTTGAAAATGCATTAAAAACAAATGACAGTCTGAAGTTTGCTGTGCTTACAGGCTGCATGCGTATCTCAAAGGAGAGTATTTTTACAGGATTAAATAATCTGAAAGTTTTGTCAGTGGCAGATGTACAGTTTGATGAATATTTTGGATTTACGGACAGTGATGTAAAGAATATATTGGAATATTATGAACTTTCTGAGCATTATGATGAAATAAAAATGTGGTATGACGGATATCGGTTTGGAAATGTAGAGGTTTACTGTCCCTGGGATGTGATAAATTATTGTGATGAATTGCGTATAAACAATATGGCACAGCCACAGAATTACTGGTCTAATACCAGCAGTAATGAAGCGGTAAAATGCTTTATTCAGGAGACTGACAAGGGAACGGTCAGAAAGGAAATCGAGAAACTGATAGCAGGAGAAACCATTGTAAAGGAGATTCATCAGGAACTGACATATCAGGATATGTATGCTTCGATTGAAAACCTATGGAGTGTTCTTTTTACTACGGGATATCTCACACAGACCGGAAGAAAAGATGCAAATACGTTCATGCTTACCATTCCGAATATGGAAATACGTAATATTTTTCTGACACAGATTATGGACTATTTTAAGAAAACTGTCTCTGAGAATGGAGAAGCACTTGAAAAATTCTGTAATGCACTAAAAGACGGAGATTCCAAAGTGGTAGAACAAAGTTTGAATAATTATCTGAAAAAGACTATCAGTATTCGGGATACCTTTGTAAAAAAACAGATGAAAGAGAATTTTTATCATGGGATTTTACTTGGAATTCTCGGATTTCAGCAGAACTGGAGTGTGTCATCAAATAAAGAATCAGGTGATGGATACAGTGATATTTTGATAGAAACAGAAGATCAGGAAACTGGAATCATTATAGAAATAAAATATGCCGAAACAGGGAATCTGGAGGCTGTCAGTGAAGAAGCATTAAAACAGATAGAAGACAGACGATACGAAGAACAGCTGCTGGAAGAGGGAGTAGAGCATATTTTGAAGTACGGTATTGCATTTTACAAAAAGAAATGCAAAGTAATGGCAGTCAAATAAATGAAAAACAAATACAAAAAAGCAGCAGAACCATTGAGGGATAGTGATTCAATGGTTCTGCTTTTTACTGTCTGTATTGATGAAGTTGCTTAATGTAACTGGAACACAACAGTTTCGTAAGGTTTGAGTACAAGTGTTCCAATTCCGTATTCAACTTCATTTTCTCCGTAATTGGAAATGATTACGGGAGTGTTGCACGGTAATTCAATATCTTCAGCGCCATAATGGAATTTCTGCATGGATGCAGAGAAATTATGCACTGCCAGCCATGTTTCGTCCTGATAACTTCTGGTATAGGCAATTACCGGACCATCTTCCGGGCAGCAGAGTTTGAAATCTCCATGAGCCATTACCGGATGTTTCTTACGCAGTGCGATGAGATTCTGGTAGAATCTGAAAACAGAACAGTCATCATTCATCTGGCTTTCTGCGTTAATGAGTTTGTAGTTTGGATTGACACCCAGCCACGGAGTATGCTCAGAAAATCCGCCGTTTGGACTGTCGTTCCACTGCATAGGCGTTCTTGCATTATCACGGCTGATACTTCTGGATTCTGCCAGTGCTTCTTCAGGAGAAGCTCCCTGTTCAATCATGGTTTTATAATAATTGCGGGTATCAATGTCATTGTAATCATCGATAGATGGGAAGGCAACATTGGTCATTCCCAATTCTTCGCCCTGGAAAACAAAGGGGGTACCGGGAAGTGTGTGCAGATAACATGCCAGCATTTTGGCAGATTCTGACCAGAATTCTCTGTCATTTCCGTAAAGGGAAACCTGACGCGGTTTGTCGTGATTACTTAAAAATCTTGCCCACCATCCGTCTTTTTTCAGGATTTCATAATCTTTCTTAAGATCACGTTTCATTTTCTCTGGTGACCATGTCTGGATTTCCACGATTGGAGGGACAAATGGAATGGCCATATTAAATTCTTTGCTTGCTGCGCTGGAATAGTTGATAGCATCCTGTTCATTGTTGATATTAACTTCTCCTACACTCATCAGATTGTCGGGAGTCATTGTTTCTGCAACCATTTCACGGATATAGCGGTGAGTTCCCTCCAGATTTACACACGCTACAGTACCAATGGGTTCATTCATATCTGCACGTCCGTCCAGTCCTTTGTCAAGATAACTGATGGCATCAATGCGATATCCGTCAACACCCTTCTCATTCCAGAAACGGATAATATCAAAAATTTTCTCTTTGGTTTCCGGATTATCCCAGTTCAGATCCGGCTGTTCTTTGGCAAAGAAATGAAGATAGTACTGTCCTCTTTCCGGGACATATTCCCAGGCGCTTCCGCCAAAAACAGACATCCAGCAGTTTGGAGCACCACCGTCCGGCGCAGGGTCACGCCAGATATAGTAATCACTGTAAGGGTTATTACGGGATTTCTTTGATTCCTGGAACCATACGTGTTTATCAGAAGAATGGTTCAAAACCAGATCCATAATGATGGCAATTCCACGTTCATGTGCACCGTCGCGGAATGCATCCCAGTCTTCCATAGTTCCGAATTCTTCCATGATCGCAAAGTAATCAGAAATATCGTAACCGTTGTCCACATTTGGAGAAGCATAGACAGGAGACATCCACACTGCATTGATGCCAAGCTCCTTTAGATAATCCAGCTTCTCAATCATTCCCTTCAGATCACCGATTCCATCATTGTTGCCATCTTTAAAACTTCTTGGGTAAATCTGGTAGATCACCAGATCTTTATACCAGTCTTTTTTGTGCTTCATATGTACATCCTTTCGTCTTTTTGCATAAATAAATTCTAAAATTATTATATTGTATTGTGCAAAAAAACGCAATAAAGAATATGAAAGATGATGAAAAGAACTAAGCGATGATTAGTGATTTTCACGAAAAAATGGATAACATGAAACTTGTGTTGCAATTTGCACAAAAAATAGATATAATAAAAAAAACAATTGCGCATAAGGTATAGAAAAGCTGCTTATATGTAAACTGGTAAGTACTGGATAAAGTATAGGCGGTAAGAGTGAAAAATCACGAAGGAGACAAGAATCATGGGAAAAAGAGCAGCAGGAATATTAATGCCGATCAGCAGCCTTCCATCAGACTATGGTATCGGATGTTTTTCCAAAAGTGCATATGAATTTGTAGACTGGTTAAAGGAAGCCGGACAGACTTACTGGCAGATTCTGCCACTGGGACCGACCAGCTATGGAGATTCTCCATATCAGTCTTTCTCTACATTTGCGGGTAATCCATATTTTATTGATCTGGATACACTTGTGGAAGAAGGAGTTCTTGATAAGAAAGACTGCGAGAAAGTTAACTGGGGAAAGAAGCCTGACGAGGTAGATTATGAAAAAATCTACAAGGGCCGATATCCGCTTCTGAGAAAAGCATACGAGAACAGTGATATCAGCAAGAATCCTGACTATCAGAAATTCGTAGCAGAGAACAGCTGGTGGCTGTCAGATTATGCTCTGTTTATGGCAGTAAAAGACCGCTTCGAAGGTGTAGAATGGACCAAATGGGCTGAGGATATCAGACTCCGCTGGAACAATGCCATGGATTATTATCGTGAAGAACTCTATTTTGATATTGAATTCCAGCAGTATATGCAGTTTAAGTTCTATGAGCAGTGGATGAAACTGAAATCCTATGCAAATTCAAAAGGAATCCAGATCATTGGAGATATTCCGATTTATGTTGCAATGGACAGTGCTGATGCATGGGCGCATCCGGAGCTGTTCCAGCTGGATCAGGATAATGTACCACTGGCAGTAGCAGGATGCCCTCCGGATGGATTTTCTGCAACCGGTCAGTTATGGGGAAATCCGTTATATCGCTGGGATTATCACAGAAATACAGGATATCAGTGGTGGATTTCCAGAATGAGTTATTGCTTCAGACTGTATGATGTTGTGCGAATCGATCATTTCCGCGGATTTGATGAATATTTCTCTATTCCATACGGAGATAAAGATGCAAGAGGCGGACACTGGGAAAAGGGTCCCGGAATTGATCTGTTCCGTAAGATTGAACAGGCGCTTGGATGGAAGCAGGTTATTGCAGAGGACCTGGGATATATGACAGATTCTGTACGTCATCTGGTATATGAGAGCGGCTTCCCGGGAATGAAGGTTCTGGAATTCGCATTTGATTCCAGAGAAAAATCGGACTATCTTCCATATACTTATGAGAAAAATTCTGTTGTTTATACAGGAACCCATGACAATGATACGGTTGTGGGCTGGTATCGCAGCTTAAGCCCGGAAGACAAGAAATTTGTTAATGATTATATGGGAATCCATGATCTGGACAAAGAAAATCTTTATACTTCCTGTGCAGCACCGGAAGTAACGGAAAAAACACGATGGGAGAAAGAACTTTCATGGGAAGTGATCCGTCTGGCTCTTGCAAGTACGGCAGATCTGGCGGTAATCCCGATGCAGGATTATCTGGGTCTGGGAACAGAGGCAAGAATCAACATGCCATCTACCCTGGGTGGAAACTGGACCTGGAGAATGAAAAAAGGAGCTTTTACACCGGAGATCCGGAAACGGTGCAGACAGATGAACCGGCTGTATGGACGGAGAAATTCCTATTAATCGAACGTCCGTGAGATTTGGCGTGTGATTCTGGTCAGTGTAAGCGGACATATCCCGCGGAGCGTTTTTGTGTCATAGGACGAAGTTTCCTATGGCACAAGAAACCGCCCTTACTATGCGGGATAAGAGCGGCCTTGTAGGAGTCATCACCTCCACGGGTCAGATGGAGGATTTAAAATGTATAGAATATTCACATGAGTTAGAATCAACTAACTGAGTATATGTTAGCATAAACTAACTTTTTCGTCAACCTTTTTTTTCGTCCTATTTTCTCAATAAAAGGGTTTTCTCTTTTTTAACATTATGCTACACTAAGTGAGAGATTATACATCATGAATAATCGTAACGATTCAGTACCTTTATAGTTACGATTATTCTATAAAAAATACACAGGGGGATTCATCCATGTCAAAAATTGGATTTGATAATCAGAAATACTTAACGATGCAGTCAGAACACATCAAAGAACGAATCAGCCAGTTTGGCGATAAACTGTACCTGGAATTCGGCGGTAAATTATTTGACGATTACCACGCATCACGTGTACTTCCAGGCTTTGCGCCG
>ERZ791840.1369-NODE-1369-length-12266-cov-3.153059_pt1 | contig 12266 bp, 17 predicted proteins | sample MGYA00510291_ERZ791840 | MGnify/ENA primary metagenome ERZ791840 (study PRJEB30046, sample SAMN00715256) | human gut metagenome | study: EMG produced TPA metagenomics assembly of the A metagenome-wide association study of gut microbiota in type 2... | reverse complement strand
CAGGTATATAACGGCGAATCGAGATTCTCCAAAGAGATGCTCGATGCCATGAAAGCACTGCATGACAAGATTCTCAGCTTCGGCGGAGATGAGGTCTGCATGACTGCCTACGACGAAGACGCCGTAAAAACACTCAGTCGGGGGCAGTTCTTCTATGGTAGCAGCTATATGCGCAAAGGTCAGCCCAGTCAATGTCACGCGAATTCCGCTTATCTTTGGGATGCAAACCGTGGTCACTGCTCTATTGCGACCGGGTATGCTCTTTCTGAGGACGGGCTTTGGCGTTGTCATTCCTGGGTCGTACAGCCCCGGAGTCGCACGATGCGCGTCTGGGAAACGACCGTTAAGCGTGTGGCGTATTTCGGATTCGTGATGAACGATACCGAATGCCAGGAGTTTTTGGACAACAACACCTGACTACAGAGGGGTCATTTGCGTGAACGAATCTAACAATATCCAGAAGTTATCTGAATACGGCATGATTGCTCCGGACGGAACATGGTATCCCTGTGAGTTCGGAGAACATGCGGCTCTTGCGGGGCGCATCATCATGCAAAACAGAGTACGCCTGAACCTCTCTGATAAAGAAGTCTTAGACATGGCCTATGATTGGAGCGGGAAGGGTCTTGATTACCTGTACCGGCGCGGCTGGATTGCGGTTCGTAATCCGTCTTTGGGTAAGACATTCCTCGATATGGACGCCACCAAAACCGCAACTCAGGCGCAGGTGAACACCGTTTTCGATTACATCCACAAATATGAACGCTATGACATAGATATTTCCAAGCTCACAGCGTTCTAAAAGGGGAATTGAAATGAATAATACTATGATTCCGATTTTACCGGAACTGAAATCTGCGATGAAGCAGGTAACAAAACAATATCAGTCGGACTTTGACCTCGACACAAAGGTCATTCAGAAAGCCGCAAAGGAAGCGAAAGCCGACGGTAAACCTCAGACATTTCTGTGGTTTTGCCGGGAAAGCGGGACCTACATTGCGCGGGAATCTAACGCGTATTTGAAGGAATCGCCGATGTACATCTCCTACCACTACTATGCGGACCAGCAGAGACGGGAAGCGAAAGGCATCAAGGCGTATGTCGTCACCGTTACGGGACTTGATGGCAGAAAACCCTTGGGGTTCGCAACGCCCATCGACTATTTCAAGGAATGCGAGCGGCAGAAACGGTATGCCGTTCCTGCAAATCGGATTGCTTTGCATTTCGAGAAGGAGACGGTCGTTACGGAAAGACCCAAGACTATCCCGCGCCATCACAGCGAGTACGGAGAACTCAAATCCGTCACCTATCTGCCGGATGATGATGCTGCGCTCGACTATGCGCTTTCCATGGCGCATCAGAGCCGCGAGAAGTCCAACCGAAAGGTAGGTGCCTGAATATGGGTAAGATTATCGAGCTGTCCCATGACGATGTTCAGAACGAACTTGCCTATGCTCTTATCTGCGAGACTATGGAGGGTGCATACTGGAATTCCGGGCGCAGACGCCGCATGTTCAGCAAAGCGTTTACGCGCAGCGAACAGCAGCGCATCTCGAACATTAAGGCTAAGGCTCATAAGTGGTATCTTGTCACGGGTGTACCGGAAAAGGTACGTATGAGTTATGATAACTACTTGCTGTGGCAGCGCCTTGCGAACTTCTGTGCAGCTATCTGAGTATCAGCAATACCCATACAGTGGGCTTTCCTTTTGGGAAGGCCCATTTTTACTTGCATGTTTGTGCGAACCGAATAGAATGGAAGTGTACGATAGATAACATTCCACTTAGCAGCATTTTCCACCGTACAATTCACAATCTGTAAACAACAAGCAGACCCACCATTTTGGCGGGTCTGCTTTTTTACTTAGAAAGGAGAAATTGCCTACGACAAACACATTAACTGTAGATTTTAGCTATGTTGCCGAATTGGACAACGGTTCCAACCTGAGCATGGTATACGGCGAAGATATCGCTGAGAAAGTTTGAGGTGAAATTATGATGTATCTGAAACAGTTCCCGGATATTTGCCGGGAGATGGGGCTTACCGTGGAGGAAAACTCCAAAATTGTCACTCTGAATATCCCGGACATTCGCTACTCTATTGCCATCAATAAGAAACTTTTCTTGGAAGACCTTGAGTTGGCGGTCGATTCCTTTGACGATGTGCATGAAGCAATCGCCATTTTCGAAGCCGAAGTGGATGCTGGGAGATTCAACGACATGGATGCGGATAACCTCCAAAGACTCCAATCCATCTTTGAGAAAGCCAAGGAGACTGGTCGGCTCAAAGATGACACCGGCCTGTTCCAGGCAGAGGTAGGGTTCTGCGCTCAGCACGCCGAATGCCTTGAAGCCGTTCTCGAAAAGCTGCTGGAAAAGCTGAAAAAGGAAGTCGATAAAGCGCGTCTCTATTCCACGTCTTCCCATGACTTTCCGATTGTCATGAAACAGATTGATGCATCCTGTTACAAAGCATATGTGTCCACGAAATCTAATAATGGGTTCATTGTTCAGGAATACATCTTTGACCTGGATGACATTGGAAAAAACGATGAGAAGAAAATTCGCGCTCAGTACGAAGAACTTTTCCAGAAGACGAACACTGCTGACAGCTACCGTCTTTTGGCGGAGCTTGCCATCGAGGTTGGATACTTTGCCCCGGTCTGCGGAATCTTCTTCAAAGGACAAGGTGACGCTATATCGTACATCAAGACAAAAACCGGCGTTGACCTGAAAATTATGCGTTCTGACAAGACAAATCTCGAAATGATTCGGACATTGGATAAGTTCCACTTGGCAATGCTGCTGAATCGTATCTGCACGGACAACAAAAATCGCCCCTCCACCACCACAGGCTGGTGTGAATGGCTGGACTGTACAGATGAAAAAGGAGTAATTTGTGGAGCCGCAAAAGTTCTTTACCCGAAAAAATAAAATCTTGGCAGAGAAGCTGAGAACTTCCTCGACTTTTTGGTAGGCAACTTTTCTTTTTGTCTTGCCAAAATGTGCGAATCGGATAAAATGGGTATTGTACGATAGATACCATTCCAAATCAAAAAGGCTTTCTGCCTTTCGTACATTCACAATTTCGCTTAAAGGGCGGACTTCTCGATTCTGAGAGGTCCGCTCTTTTCGCATCCTAAACACTTAAAGGAGTTTGTATCATGAACAAAACTGTACCAACTATCGAAATGAACCCCATCGATGACATCCAGCATCTGCTCGAGGAATCCGGCTGCTACGAATCGGAAGTCGAAATGATGAAAACCGCTGGCACCTACGATGCGTTTGTCCGCAAGGTCCACGATGCCATCGACTGGGGTTACCTTTGCACACAGATGACTGAACTGGAGAACAACACGATTGCTGCCGCCATCGATAAAGTCCATGGCATGACTACCAAGACGGAGGATGATGCGTGATGTTTAAGAATCTGGTGCGTTCGGAAAGATACCTCATTACGGCTGTGCTTTACCTGCCTAAAAACATGGACACCAAGATGGTTTCATTCCTGTCTTCGGGCGCTGGCACCGCAATGCTCGATGACTTGGATAAGCGCGGATACCGTGTTTTCTGTGTTTCGCTCAATTTCGAGCTAAACGCCGAATTGACCAATACTTACAGCTGCAAGCCCGCCAATTCACTGCTCGAATTGATGAAGCGTGACCTGCGCCTTATCTCCGAGCCGCACATCTACATTGCTGGGTGCTGTGACCGGAACACATCCGAGTGGCAGATGGTCAAGAACTTAACCACAGGTCTTCCTCTCGTATCGCTGGTAGACCATCCTACCGATGCACGGACAAAGGAAGCATTTCTCTATCGGCTCAATGAGAACGGAGAAGCCTGCATGGTGTTCGATTCCGCTTACTTTGGCTCCGAGCACACACCGATTGGTAGCTACCAACTCACCGAAAAGGAAATCCGCGCCGTTCAGGCAGCGCTTCGCAGCGAGAACTATATTTACTAATCACAGAAAGGAGTATGTAACCATGAATCTTATCATTAACACGGTCGGCGGTCAGCTTCTGACTCTTACCCCGGAAATGCTTCAGGAAAAGCTCGGCCTCAAATCAGACATTCTTTCGCTCGGTATTGAGGTATCTGACGGCAATACCGCAATTACCGCTCAATCCTATACCAAGTGGGAGTGTGCAGGCGATACGATTTGCCCTCTCGTTGATGTGAATGTGAAGAATGACGGCAAGGAAATGCAGGCAGCAATGTTCCAGCTTCCGACGCCCGAAATCCCTGCTCCGTTCTGCCGTCTGTATGACGAGCAGGGCAGCGATGAGGAAGACTGGTTCGCGGCCGCAAGCTTCTCGCCCCGTTCTGACAATGATGACAGCAAGCATCCTGTGTTTGTGGACGACAGTTTCGGAAAGCCTGTTCTGGCATCTGATGACATTCAAAACCGTGACGGAGAGTTTTCTTCCCGGTGCTCGACCAGCAAGGAACTGTTTGACTTCAATGTCGAGGTCGCACAGAATCGCTGAGTTCGCTTTTAGTACAGCAAATCTATGTATGACAGGGAGTTGCCTTCGGGTAGCTCCTTTTTTTGTGCCTTTTTCGTTGCACATTCTTGCGAACCGCATAGACTGGTATTTAGGGAGATGTTTTCATCCTTGAAAATCGGGTATTTGCAAAAATAGGTGGTTTGAATAAAACCATCTGTTTTTACAAGTATCACAGGCACATGGATGTTTGTTGCGCCTGTCGATTTCCCAGTTGACAGCTCCGCAAGAGTGGTATTACCTCGTGTAATACTACTCGCAGCAAACACCCAGCCAAGAGAAACACAACCTCCTGCTTCGGCAGGGGAGACTTATCGTAAAGGAGGTGGCGTATATGTCCACTGTATATGTGCTTAATAAAGATGGTAAACCTTTAATGCCTACGACTCGTTGTTGGCATGTACGCCGTCTACTTAAAGAACAAAAAGCACGAGTCGTAACATCAAAACCGTTTACCATTCAACTGTTGTATGAAACCGACGATGTAGCGCAGCCGCTTTACTTGGGCATTGACACCGGCAGAACCAATATCGGTGTTGCTGTTGTTAGGACGGACGGCACGGCAGTCTTTACTGCGCATTTAGAAACCCGTAACAAGGAAATTCCGAAACTGATGCAAGAACGCAAAAAGGCCCGTCGTGCAAGACGCACCAACGGCAGACGATGCCGCCGTCAACGGAGAGCCAAAGCAAATGGCACCATTTCTAAAAAGTGCGTAAAGCAGGATACTGCTCAAAATGGCAGTGTTAGCAAACGTGCAAAGAAAATTGGTGTCATCAAGCGCCATCTTCCGGGTTGCGAGAAAGAAGTCCTTTGCATCGGCATAAAGAACAAAGAAGCAAAGTTTAGCAATCGCACAAGACCGGAAGGCTGGCTTACACCTACCGCAAATCAGTTGCTGCAGACACACATTAACTTGGTGAAGAAAATTCAGAAGTTTCTTCCTATCAGCGATGTTGTACTTGAAATCAACAAATTTGCGTTTATGCGGCTGGACAACCCCAATGTTCAGAAATGGCAATATCAACAAGGCCCACTATATCAAAATGCAAGCCTTGAAGAAGCTGTCTCCGAAATGCAAGAACATCATTGCCTGTTTTGCAAAAAGCCCATTGCCCATTACCATCATGTAGTGCCGCAATCTGAAAACGGCAGCAATACCATTGGTAACATTGTTGGCTTATGCACAAAGCACCACGACCTTGTGCATAAGGATACCGCGTGGCAAAAAAAGCTTGCCAAAAAGAAAACCGGGCTCAACAAAAAATATGGTGCTTTGAGTGTGTTGAACCAAATCATTCCGGCGCTGACGAAAGAGTTGAGTTCTCTTTTCCCGAAGCATTTCTTTGCGACCAATGGCAAAAGTACATACGACTATCGTGCAGCGCACGGCGTAAGCAAAGACCACTGGCTTGATGCTTATTGTATCGCTTGTTCTGTTTTACCAAATGATGTTTGCGACAGTAACATCAACAGCCGTGTACCGTATGAACTTAAACAGTTCCGCCGCCACGACAAACGAGCACTGCATAAAGCAAATATGAACCGTGTGTACACACTTGATGGTAAAAAGGTTGCTACGAATCGACACAAAGCCATTAAACAAACCACCGACAGTTTGGAAGAGTTCCGCCAACGCCAACCTGATGATGTTTGCAAACTCAAGGTGAAAGAGCATCATCCGGAATATCGAAATCCGGAACGCAACTTTCCCGGCTGTGTATTTCTTGTTGGCAAGCATACTCATGTGATGCAAGGAACCAGTGGTTCGCACAACGGTCAGGCAGATGGATATTACGACACAAACGGCAACTCATATTCATCTGGTAAATGTAAGTTTGTTGCCAAAAACAAAGGGATTGTTTTTGCATAAATTGGTAGACCACCTATTTTAGAATAGAAAATGAAAATCAAAAGAGAAATGAAAATCAAAAGAGAAATGCCTGTTTCAGTATCACCTACACTCAAATCCGCGTTTTCACTCGGAACCATCGTAAAAGTTCGGCAGGACGCCGACCAGAAATATATGATTATCGGCTATGCAACCGATATCGTTCCCTACGCCTACTATGCTGCGCCATGGCCGCAAGGATTCATTGACGGTGACAGCGTTTTCCTCGTCGAGCCGAACGAGATTTCCGGTATCGTTGCGGCAGGTACGCAAAACACCGAATCCGTCCTGTTCCTGCAGGCACTGGATGAGGTCATGCAAAAGGAGACAATCTATGACAGTTAAAGAACTGAAAATGATGCTCAACGATATGCCGGACGACGCCATTCTGTTGACCCGGAGTGCTTTGGACGCATCGGAATTCGAACAAGCCACGGCGCGGGAGATGACCGTTGTGAGTGTTCGTGGACGCATCATGCTCCCGCGTTGGGCTTATGCGTGTGACCTTACGCCGGACGGACCCGCAAAGAAGGCAGTCTTGTTCGACTGAAAGGAAGTGACAAAATGCAGCCCATCAACCAAACACCTCGAAGCGCCGACGGTGCCTACGAGCGCGAGACCATCATCAATTTCTGCGATGCAGAGAAAATCTGTTCGTACTATACGCGAAATTATTCCCGGATGAACGAGTTGCGAAAACTTGCAACAGAGCATCCCGATGAGGTAAAGCTGACCATCGACAAGGAAGATTGCGTAGAAGCGGAGTTTCCTAAAAAGTGGGTAAAAATTCGTCCTCCTATGTTCATCTCGGAAGAACGCCGAGCAATCCTGGTCGAAAGCGGCAAGAAACTCGCAGCGCTATCGAAAGAAAAAGCGGCACGCAAAGCCGTGCAGGAAAAGAAATAAGGCCGATTGGCTTTATAATATAAAGTATTTTTAGGAGGAATCATTATATCTTACGGTTCAGAGGCAGCGGCCCTCAATGCACTTCTCAGCATCTTTGCTGGATTTTGGCTCATCATCCTGGCATTCTTCGTTCTCAACATTGTGGCTGGCTGGAAAATCTTCGAAAAGGCCGGTCAACCCGGATGGGCGTCCATCGTCCCGTTTTACAACAGCTACATCCGGTACAAAATCTTCTGGGGCAACGGCTGGCTGTTCTTTGTCCCCATCGTCTGCACTGTACTTGGCGGCATCCCGCTGCTCGGCACGCTGCTGGTCATCGTTGGCGTCATCATTAGCATCGTAACCCTGTACAAACAGAGTGTCGCGTTTGGGCAGGGGATTGGCTTCACCATTGGCCTGTTCTTCCTGAACCCCATCTTCAACATGATTCTGGCGTTCGGTCAGTATCGGTACTACGGTATTCCGCAGGATGGCTATTCTTATGACCAGATGAAGCAGAAGTACGATGTCTACAAAGCTGCGCATCCTGCTCAGTCTCAGCCTCAGTACCAGCAGCCGACTCAGGAACAGACCCAGAACCTCAACATGACCTATCAGGCTCCTGCACAGCCCAAGCAGCCTGCCGCGCCGGTTCAGCCTCAGCAGCCCGCTGCACCGCAGCAGCCGACCGATAACCAGGCTCAGTAAAATCAAATAATTGCGGCTACAGCGGACTTTCCGAAGCGGGAGGTCCGCTTTTTTGTGGTCGCTTTCCGCAGACAACTTTTCTTATTCGTCTTGCCAAGCTGTGCGAACGGCATAAAATAGTAGTTGTACGATAGATACCATCTACTAAGGCGCTAATTGCGTTCGTACAATTCACAATTTTGCTTTAAGGCGGACTTCCCGATTTTGGGAGGCCCGCCTTTTTGCGCTCAAAAAAGGAGAACAAAAATGAAAGTAGCTTTTCTTAACTGTACCGACGAACTCAACCCGAAAGCCGGTTCCGAACTTACCTGTGTGTTTCTTGACAAGATACCGGGAACCCTCGAGTTTTGCAAAAAACTCAAATTGAAGGACCCCAACCTGTATTTCGATGCGTATGTCCACAATGGGCAGCATGTGAATGCGTCTTACGGGTATCTGAAAGCAGGCGTTCCTGCGACGGTCGAGGAGTATACACCGCTGCTCAAAGAACTGTACGCTGTCGGCTATGACAAAAACAGCATCGAAGTGTGTCAGGACTTCAAATTCTGATGGGAAAACGCATAGAAAGGAAATAAAACATGGATAGTAGTTGGAAGAATCTGCAGATTCGTATGGAGGCTGCTTGGAACATGCGCACGACCCCAAAAACCAAGCGCCCTAAAACCGGTGATATCATCAGCAGCGCACATTCTCTCGATTGGAACAAAAAGAAGGTGCGGCAGCTTCAGCAAGCGTGGAACGACGAGGTAGCAAAACTGGTAGCTGACCGCAACGAAGCTGTCTCGGATGTCATGGTTGACATTCTTGCCCTTATTCAGATGGATGTAAAAAGCGCTTCCTCTGTTCTTATCAGTGAAGAGACGGCAGAAATGGTCTGGGAAAAGGCGTATGAGCGTGGTCACGCGAATGGTTTTTCTGAAATCTATTACGCCATCGAGGACTACGAAGAATTGGTTATCGAAGCTCTGAAAGGAAAAAGGTGAAAAAAATGGAACTCGAAGAATATCTACAAAATAACAATGTAACCCTTTGGCGAAATAACCGTGCATTAGGACCTCAGCAGACGAAATCTCTTGCGGATTTTGATTACGCGGAAGGGCTGGAAAATATTACGGGAAAGATGGTTTGGATTTGCGACTATCGAGCAAACGCAGACCCGACCAAAAAGCCAATTCGGGACATTAAGCCGACCGCAGCGGTCGTAACGGATGCTGAGGAGACGAATAAGTCTATTTATTATTCTCCTATTTATTTCCGACCTGTAAAGAATAGTCGTATTATGTCCAAGGTGATTGCTCCAATGGATAATACAGGCTATCGGGGATATACGGGTGAATCTGTAAACATCTTCTACACGGTTGAAGACTGTGTAAAGTGCTACCGTGAACAGGTGCGACAAGCAAAGGCAATCTACCACAAGGAACTTGCTCGTATAACCAATCTCTTTAATGCAAGAATTGGGGAACTGAGTGAGTCTTTGATTCCGTTTGCAGGTTACAACGTTTCGGAAAGCACCGTAACGGTAAAGGTTCGTGCATGGACTACAACGTACCAAACTGCAGACTTTACCTTCAGCCAAGAAATGTACCCCACAGAAGAAAAAATCGACAAACTTAAAAAGCAGGCACTTCGTCTTTTGCCAGAAAAAATTCGCAAAGAAACCGACTGGCAAGCGAAAGAACTTATTTTAAGGAACGTAGATATTTACGTTCTCGTCGATGGGATGAATGATAAGAGCGCAGAAGAAAAAGTTGCGCTCGAACTGAAAATTTGAGATTGTCATCGAAGCTTTGAAGGGTACAAGCAAACAATAAAAATCAACGTTGAAAGGAAGATTTGAAATGCTTTCTGTTAAAGCAGGCGATTATCTCTGGATGGTCGAGTTCCGCTTTGGGGTTCCTTATCACGAGACGATTCGCAAAATGGTGGTCACACACACAGATTCTGACACCAACCGATTCGAATGTATCCCGACATCCGGAACCGCAAACCGCTTATACGAGTTCGATGCCAACGGTGTTGAGTATCGAGAAGATGCCGCAGTCGGCTATGAGCAGTATTTGCTGATTTTCGAAAACAAGGATACCATCTACGATATTTGCGACGCCGTCAGATGCACAAAAGCGCTGTATATGGCAGCACAAAATAACTTTAACAATATTTCTCTCGAAACCCTTAACGCTGCCGCTGAGATTCTCGGCGTGAAATACGAGAGGGTCAAGAGAAGGTAAATGCAAAGCAAGTCTCAGCACATCTTGTGGCTTGCTTTTTCTGATGTTCGATATTGCTAATGCCGCCAAATGTATTGTATGATAGATACTATGGCGGCTACACTGAAAGGAACTGAACTACAATGACTGATTATATCAATACCTATAATGAACTCTGCGAGAAGGTCAAGCGCTGGAGCGCAGCGTATTATGAGCAGGATGCTCCTGCCGTAACGGATGAAGAGTACGACCGTGCAATGCACGAGATTCGTGACCTCGAAGCCGCGCATCCGGAACTCGTCACCTCTGACAGCCCCACACAGGTAGTCGGCGGCAAGCGCGTTATCGGAATTCCGGTCGAGCATCGTGTCCCGATGCTTTCGCTTCTGGACGTCTTCTCAGACGACGAGGTACGCGATTTCACGGCTTCTGTGGAGAAGGAATATCCTGATGCCACCTTCTCCATCGAACGCAAAATTGACGGCCTCTGGTGTATGCTAAGCCTGCCAGTTCAAACGGAAAGCTGCGGCTCGTACAGGCATCCACTCGCGGTGACGGACATATCGGTGAGGATGTTACCGACAATGTCAAGGTCCTTGGCATCCCTGTCAATATCCAGATGCCGGAAGGTATTTGGAAAATCGAATTGCGCGGCGAGTGCTATATGAGCGAAGATGACTTTGAGGCAACCAACGCCAAGCAGGAAGCAGCAGGGAAGAAGCTGTTTGCCAATCCCCGCAACTGCGCCGCCGGTACTCTGCGTCAGTCGGACCCGGCTATTGCAAAGGAAAGGAACCTGAAAGTATTCATCTTCAATGTGCAGAGTGTCAATGACGGGGAGGATTCCTCTGAGTTTGCCGACTCTCACTGCGACCAGCTGAACTATCTGCGCGATGTCTGCGATTTCAAGACCACCTACTACGCGCATTGCAATGATACCAAGAGTATTCTTGCTGCTATCCACGACATCGGAGAACATCGGTATGATATCGATTATCCCATTGATGGCGCTGTCATCAAGGTAGACGAAATCGACATCCGCAAGAAGATGGGTGAGCGGACCAAAACTCCGAAATGGGCTATTGCTTTCAAGTATCCCGCTGAGGAGAAGGCTACGGTTCTTCGCCGTATCGTGTTGCAGACGGGTCGTACCGGCCGCGTCACTCCTGTGGCGGAATTCGACCCGGTACAGTTAGCCGGAACCCGTGTTGAACGTGCTACGCTGAACAACGCGGATTTCATCAAAAATCTTGACATCCGCATCGGCGATACCATTGTGCTGCATAAGTCCGGTGATATCATCCCGAAAATCACGATGGTTGAGAAGGAAAAGCGTCCGGCAGATGCTGTGCCCTATGACATGTCCAGTCAGGTTTGCCCTGTCTGTGGCGAGCCTATCGCTTCCGTGAACGGGTCTGTTGACCTGTATTGCACGAACAATTCCTGCCCTGCCAAGACGGTCAACCGCATCATCCATTTCGCATCCAAGGCGTGCATGGACATTAAGGGGCTTGGTCCGCAAATCATTCAGGACCTGGTCGATAGTCGGTTCATCTCCAACCCCGTAGACCTGTACTGGCTTTATGAGGAAGAATCCGAACTCATCGACATGTACGGTGAAAAGACGGCTAAGAAGCTGCTCGCAGCCATCGAGAACTCCAAGACCCAGAACGCAGACCGTGTTCTTAAAGGTCTTGGCTATCGTCTTATTGGCGGTCATGTTGCTCGTGCTCTGTTTACCCAGTGCAAGGCAACGGACGGAAACCTGCTCGGCTTATCTGCCCTGTATGTGGATAACATCAAGGATTGTAACATCCCCGGTTTCTCTGATGCAATCTATGCCGCTCTGGATGCAATGCTCTCTGACCCTATGTTCAAGCAGGAGGTCACAGCCCTGTACAAGGCTGGCGTCAACCTCGATTACCATGCACCGAATGCATCCGCAAACGGTTCCGCTGAGGATGCTGTATCGCTTTCCGGTAAGACCTTTGTAATTACCGGAACCCTGCCCACGATGAGCCGCGAAGAGGCTAAGACCTTTATCGAAGCACACGGCGGT
>ERZ791840.1363-NODE-1363-length-12297-cov-2.798971_pt1 | contig 12297 bp, 12 predicted proteins | sample MGYA00510291_ERZ791840 | MGnify/ENA primary metagenome ERZ791840 (study PRJEB30046, sample SAMN00715256) | human gut metagenome | study: EMG produced TPA metagenomics assembly of the A metagenome-wide association study of gut microbiota in type 2... | reverse complement strand
GCCGAGAATCTTTGCTGCCTCCACAGCGTCGTCGGCGTATGTCTCGTAGAAGTCGCCACAACGGAAGAGCAGCAATGCGTCTGGATGTTCTTTTTTGAACGTATAGAACTGTCGCATCATCGGCGTTAGTCCGTCGTCGTTCTTTTTCTGAGCCATGTGTCTTGAGTTTTTATTTGTTTGTTGCGGCATTGGGAGCCGCAGAATGTTTTTAAAATTATGTACTAAGTCAAACTGATAATCAATGGTGCCATAGAGGTTCGTTCTCCCAACCTACTGTGAAACCAAGAGCTTTTTGGTCTATTTCGGGAAAAGCCTCAAAAAGGCGGTTTATCTTATCTGACATATCATTGTTTGGAGAAATAATATTGAGAAAATACTTGATGATGCATATGTTGTAATAGATTCTCCGCTTGTCAGCATCAATCGTAATCCATGGCATGGTCATGCCTTTCATATCGTTTGGGATGATTTTGTTGACTTTATTCCAGACACGGGCATGATGGCAACATGCATTGCGAGTAAGTGTAAGTACTGACAGCCACGACTCCAACACGGGAGCATGAAGACCGAAACGTTTTGCAATCTGTTTTTTGAGAGTCTTGTCTTTCAGATTTCTATAGTACATGTTCACACTACCCATTGGGAGAAGTTCGCCAAGAATCCATGCAGGCGGAAACGGCTCCGTATAAGTTCTTTTGAAATGTTCTATAAAATCCTCTGTTGATCGCTCATATTCCTTTGACAACATTGCCATGCTATTATTGAAAATGGTTTGATCACGAAAATACGAGGAGTTGGTAAGCCAATAAATGTCGCCAGTTCGTTCTGCTGCCATATTCATCACAGCTTCTCTTATTGCAATTTCAATCTTCTCAATCTCATTGAAGAGGACCATTCGCAACTTCTTGTCAAAACGATAAAGCATCATTACTTTGGCGAATGAAGCACCTGTCTTATACTGATGTAGAGATTTTGGAGTTTTCAACAAGGGATGCATATATGCAGACAATCGATAATAGCCAATGCTCTCCAAATAAAGTTGAGCCTTTTGTCTATCATTGATTGTCAATCCGCGATGTTCTAACAGGGTTACAAGTTCTTGTGAAGTCTTGTATTCTTTCCCAAAATTTCTTTTTGCCATAGTCTATAAACAAAAAAGCCCAGCCTATTTAAGCATTGTAAAGAGGCTCGGCTGGAACTAACGTTGCAAAGATACTAATAATCTTTGAGAATGCAAATTTTTTTACTGGAAGTTTGTGTGTAAGTGGATGTGTTTTATACATTTAATGATGTCAACTAAAAAACGAGTGCGAAGTTCACGCCTGCCTCCTTGCCGTTGTAATACGGAGCACCGAAAGCCACCGCCTTCTTCACGCCACGCTTGTGTTCCTTAAACAGTTTCGGGTAGAGCCAGTAGGCGAACTTCGTAGAGAGCATTCCGACAGCCGCACCAGCCACGACATCGCTCACCCAGTGGCGGTTGTTATGCACACGCAGATAAGCCACTCCGGCAGCGAGCGCATAGCCCGTGTAGCCTATCCACGGCTTCGAGGCACGATACTCCTGCCACAGAAACTCGGCACACATGAACGATATGGCTGTGTGTCCGGACGGGAACGCGTCCTTGTCATTACCATCGGGGCGCGACTCCTTGAACGCCATCTTCGCACCTTTCGTCACTGCCACCATCGTAACAGCCGACATACCGAGGATAATGGTGCGGTCAAGAAAACTGTGCTGCGCCTTAACACCACAGAGGTCTAAAGCGTAAACCGCTGCTGCGGGTACGTATGGCATATAGTTGTCTGCCCACACCTTCTTCTCGCCGTGTCGCGAGAGATTCTTCTGTGCCCAGTGGCGAAACTGCTTGCCCCACGCCGTCTTTACACATAACGCTCCGCCCACGGCTGCCACGCTGGGCACTATCCACTCCGCCGGGCGCACTCGGTGCGTAGGGTCTTTGTACTCGGCGACCGAGAACATAGTGTCGGCATCGCAACCTGAGACCACAGCATTGGTGTCGGGCGGTAAAATCAGAGCCGAATCGCACTCTATAACGGTGTCCTGCGCACGGGAAACGGTCGACACGAAGAGCACAAAGCAAAAGAGTATTGTCTCAAACAATCGTAAAAAGGTAGTGTTGTATGTCATCAGTTGTTGTGAAAATTACACATTATTATATATATAAGTTGCAAAGGTACTGAAAAATAGCTTAAAAGTGGGAGAGATTTGTATTTATTTGGATTTTTCTGCGTACTTTTGTCAGACATGAAACAGAGATTATCAATACTCATCATAGCCATCTTCTGCCACCTCGCACTGATGGCGCAAGCAGGCTTAGACGTTGCTGGCGAGACTGATGGCAGTGACGCTGCCAATCAGCCTGCCTTCGTACCTATGGTGAAGGTGGGTAAGGCACTGTATGAGGGCGACAGCATACAATACGTGGAGCTGAACCCACTGGCTATTTATCCGCAACTGGTGTTTAAGGACGAGAAGCAGCGGCAAGCCTACAACCGATTGGTGGCGAACGTGAAGAAGGTGCTGCCGATAGCTAAGGAGGTGAACAACATCATCATCGAGACGTACGACTTCCTACAGACGCTGCCCAACAAGAAGGCGAAGGAGGAGCATCTGAAGCGAGTGGAGCGCGGAATACGTGCGGAATACACACCGCGAATGAAGAAACTGACATACTCGCAAGGCAAACTGCTCATAAAGCTCGTGTACAGAGAGTGCGACTCATCGTCGTATCAGCTCGTACAGGCGTTCCTCGGACCGATACGCGCAGGATTCTATCAGGCGTTCGCCGCACTATTCGGTGCGTCGCTGATGAAGAAGTACGACCCTGACGGTGCCGACCGATACACGGAGCGAATAGTAAGGCAGGTGGAAGCAGGACAAATCTGAGTAATTATTAATTTTTAATTATTAATTATTAATTGTGGGGAGTTTGGGAAAGTTGAATTTTGATTACAAATATCAACACCTCAACACCTCAACATCTCACCACCTCACCACCTCAACATCTCACCACCTCAACATCACAACATGTACTTCCTCAACCGCCGCCCCCGCGGCTTCCACCACACCTTCCGCTTCTCAAGCGAGCAGCGCGACCTCCTCGACAATCTGCGTCGCGGCGTACCGCCCGAAGAGCTCGCCGAACGTTCTATCAGAGAAGCCGAGCCACCATCGCATCGCCGCCATAACGGACAAGTACGTCTGTTAGGACTGCTTGTGATGATCGGTTTCATACTACTCGCCATCATACTGCTAATGGCGTTGTAGACGAACCCGCAGTTTTAAAGATACACCCTTAGAGAACAACTAACGACATGAACGATATTATACAACTTCTGCCCGATTCGGTAGCCAATCAGATAGCTGCCGGCGAGGTGATACAACGCCCCGCAAGCGTGATAAAAGAGTTGGTGGAGAACTCCATCGACGCTGGTGCCACGCTGATAAACGTGGTTTGTGTCGATTCAGGACGCACCTCAATACAAGTGACCGACAACGGCAAAGGCATGTCAGAGACCGACGCACGCCTATCGTTTGAGCGTCACGCTACATCTAAGATACGCCAAGCCGACGACCTCTTCAACCTTCACACCATGGGGTTTCGCGGTGAAGCTCTCGCCTCTATCGCTGCCGTGGCGCAGGTGGAGCTACGCACCCGTCGCCCCGACGACGATCTCGGCACAGCACTCAGCATCGCCGGCTCGCGCTTCGTGTCGCAGGAACCCGTACAGTGCCCCGTAGGTTGCAACTTCACCATCAGCAACCTCTTCTACAACGTGCCCGTGCGCCGCAAGTTCCTCAAGTCGAACACCACCGAACTGAACAATATCGTCACAGCCTTTGAGCGCATCGCCCTCGTCTACCCCGACGTGGCGTTCACGCTCTACAACAACCAAACCGAGCTGTACAACCTAAAGGCAGGCGGACTGCGCCAACGCATCGTCGACGTAATCGGCAAGAAGATCAACCAACACCTGCTGCCGATAGACATCGACACCACAATGTGCAAGATTAGCGGATTCGTCGGCAAGCCCGAGTCGGCACGCAAGAAGGGTGTGCGACAGTTCTTCTTCGTCAACGGTCGCTACATGAAGCACCCCTACTTCCACAAAGCCATTATGACCGCCTACGAGCGACTCGTGCCCGAAGGCGAACAGATACCTTACTTCATATACTTCACCGTCAACCCCACGGACATCGACGTGAACATCCACCCCACCAAGACCGAGATAAAGTTCGAAAACGAACAGACAGTGTGGCAGATACTCACCGCTGCCGTGCGCGATGCCGTTGGCATGTTCAGCGATGTAACGGCAATAGAGTTCGACACCGAAGGAAAACCCGACATACCTGCTCTGGGCACAATGCCACAGACAGGTGTCAGTGCGCCCAAGGTGCAATACAACCCTACGTACAACCCATTCAACGAGACACCTGCAACACATTCAAATGCAGCCCCCGACAACTGGGAGCAGCTGTACGAAGGACTCGGCTCTGCACACACTCGCCAGCAACAGACACCATCACTCTTCGGCACCGACGCAGGAAGCGTCATACAGTCGCGTTCAAACGCTGCAAGCAAATCGTTCGCCGACAACGGCATCGTTCTATCGCAGAAGTTCGCACAAACAGAAGAGAGAAGCACTATGCCAGAGGGGTCTACACCCGAAGCGACAACGCCCAAACAAGAGACATCGCTACTTGAAGAGAAGTCGCCCACTCACTATCAGTACAAAGGACAATACATTATGACCGCCGTTAAGTCCGGACTGATGATTATCGACCAGTATCGTGCCCACACACGCATACTCTACGAAGGATATCTCGACCAAATGCAGAAGCACCGAGCAAGTTCACAGAAACCACTCTTCCCCGACACGATACACTTCTCGCCAGCGGATAAGGTGGTGGCAGAAGCCATCATGCCCGAACTACAGAACATCGGTTTCGAACTGACTCCGACAGCAGAGGGCGACTACAGCATCACGGCAGTGCCAAGCGGACTCGATGGACTCGACTATACAGCCCTGCTGCAAGACCTCGTAGCCTCAGCACGCGAGAAGACAACATCAGCTATCGACGACATCAACCACTCAATAGCTCTCGAACTGGCACGCAACGCAGCCGTCGCATACGGACAAGTGCTTACCAATGCCGAGATGGAAAACATCGTCAATAGCCTCTTCACGTGCTCCAACTTCAGCTACACTCCAGATGGCAAAAAGATTTTAACGATGCTCCATCAAAACGAATTAGAGCATTTATTCGGCACATAAAGTTACATAAACAATAAAAAAACAACTATTATATGCTTTTTTCTAACATAAAAAGGATTACTTTTGTTTTTTTTATTAACTTTGCAATTAAATAAAAAGGACTTCTATGTCCATGACAACGTAATTAATTGATTATTAAACAATAAAAGTTATGAAAAAGTTAATAATTGCATTAGCAATGTGTGGCTTATCAATGAGTGCCATGGCTCAGGAGACAACTGATCCAACACTCAAGCATAGCGTTGCAACAAATTCATTCTGGAGCAATTGGTTTCTTCAGGCTGGTGCTGACTGGAACGCATTCTACTCTAACGAGGAGCATGGCAGCGGTCTGAGCCGTAGTCCGTTCAAGAAATTCCGCGCTGTTCCTGGCTTCTCTGTAGGCGTAGGTAAGTGGTTCACACCTGGTCTCGGTCTTCGCACCAAGTTCAGCGGCGTATGGGGTCGTACAGTGGTTGACGAGCACAAGCACAAGAACAACTATTGGACACTCAACGAGCACATTCTCTTCAACCTCAGCAACATGTTCTGTGGTTATAACGAGACACGCGTGTGGAACGCCATTCCGTTCTTCGGTGGTGGTATCAACCGCAACTGCTCATACAACCGCTACAACATGAACCTCGCAGCAGGTTTCCTCAACACATTCCGCCTCTCAAAGCACTTCGGTCTCTACCTCGAGCTCGGCTGGACATACGCAGAGTCTGACTTCGACGGTGTAGAAGCTGGTGGTGCATCTCAGAAGTCACTCTGGGAGGGCAAGGACAATAAGTTCTATGCAGAGGTTGGTATGCAGTTCAACCTTGGCAAGTCTACATGGAGCAAGACTCCGGACGTAGACGCTATCAAGGCACTCTCACAGTCGCAGATTGAAGCTCTCAACGCTGAACTCAACGACGCTAAGGCAGAGAACACACGTCTGAAGAGCCTCCTCGCTGCAAAGAAGGACGAGCCAGTGGGTAAGAATGACGTCAAGACATACACCAACACTCCGTTGTCAGTATTCTTCAACATCAACAAGGCTACTATTGCTTCACGCAAGGACCTCGTAAACGTTGAGAAGTTGGCTGAATACGCTAAGGACAACAAGGTTAACCTCGTAGTAACTGGCTACGCAGACAGCGCTACCGGCTCTGCTGCTTACAACAAGAAGCTCTCTGAGCGTGCAGAAACAGTTGCTAACGAACTCGTTAAGATGGGCGTTAGCCGCGACCAGATTACAACAGAGGGTATGGGTGGTGTTAAGGAACTCTCACCGGTTTCTTACAACCGTCGCGCTACTGTTAAGATTGCCGACTAATCATCGAGCATAAACATCGCAATCGTATAATTACGACATACAGGGCATTCCGCTAAGGAGTGCCCTTTTTTCATACCTTATCCGCAACAATAGGATAGAACATCTACCAAAGAGCAATATTTTTGCAACCAATCAATTAATATGTCAGAAAAGATGTGTAAATTTGCGGACAACAGCTCCCACAACGTGGGAACACGGCAATAAAACCACTATATAACAATAGGTATAGATGAGATATTTGAAAACAATTAAACAGGTGCTCGCTGCTGTGGCAGAACCTTTACGCCGCAACTGCACGTTTGCAGTGTTCATGTACCTACTCGGCTGCATAACGGCGTGGGCTACACTGCCCAACGTGCGCGGAGCACACCTCTACGACAACCTCTACCTCGAGTTGTTCCTCGATGTCTATGTGCTCACGCTGATACTCACCCTCTTACCGCGCAAGGTAATGATATGGGTGCGTGGCTTCTTCTACGTCGTGCTATACGCCACAGCAGTGGTGGATGTCTACTGCTTCGTGAAGTTTCAGTCGACACTGACCCCGACGATGCTGCAACTCGTCGGTGAAACCGACTCGCGCGAGTCAGGCGAATTTCTGCGTTCGTGCGTGTCGCCCGATGTGCTGATGAGCGATGTGGGCTGGGTGCTGCTATTGCTGTTCGTGCACGTGCTCACGGCACTGCGTCTACGCTTTCCTCACTTCATTCCACGTCGTTGGCGCGAGCTTATCAAGTCGATATGGCTGCGCATCTGCGAGCTACTGCACCGCGCACGCCCCATTATAGGCACAGCCGTGCTTACGCTGCTCGTATGGTCGGTGTGCTCAAGCGCACATAACAAGGTTGCTACACACAAACTGATGTCGGGCACCACAATTGGCGAAGTGGAACACACGCTCACCGAGAAAGATCACGCCGTACTCTACCAACCTGTCTACCGTCTCGTGTTCAGCATCTACGCCAACACGCTCACAGCTAAACAGATCGACCGTCTGGTGCGTACGGCAAAGACAGTGACGGTCGACTCATGTTCGTTCCGTTCGCCTAACATCGTGCTTATCATCGGCGAGAGTTTCAACCGCCACCACTCGTCGCAGTACGGCTACGTCATGCCCACCACGCCACGCCAACAGAAGTTGGAGCGGCAAGGCAGACTGGTGAAGTACACCGACGTTGTATCGCCGTGGAACCTCACGAGCTTCGTGTTCAAGCACCTCTTCTCGCTCTACTGCGTAGGCGACAAGGGAGAGTGGTGCGACTATCCGCTCTTCCCCGAACTGTTCCGCAAGGCTGGCTACCACGTGACGTTCCTCACCAACCAGTTCCTGCCGAAGGCTAAGGAGGCGGTGTACGACTTCAGTGGAGGCTTCTTCCTGAACAACCCGAAGCTGAGCGCGGCGCAGTTCGATACGCGCAACACGCAACTCCACCGCTACGACGAGGACTTGCTGAAGGACTACGACGAGCTGAAGGGGCAGAACACGGAGAACAACCTCATCATCTTCCATCTGTTAGGGCAACACGTGGCGTACCGCCAACGCTCGCCGAAGGAGCATAAAAAGTTCCGTGGCGACGACTACAAGGAGATGAAACCGCATCTGAACGCACGCGAGCGTCAGACGCTTGCCGACTACGACAACGCCATTCTATACAACGACTCGGTTGTGACGGAGATAGTGAAGAAGTTTGAGAACGAAGATGCCATCGTGATTTACGTGCCCGACCATGGCGAGGAGTGCTACGAGGGCGACATGCACTTCTTCTGCCGTATGCACTCGGCGAAGATAGATGCCCGTCTGGCTCACGCCGAGTTCGACATACCGATGTGGATATGGTGCTCGCGTCAGTATATCAAGAAGCGTCCGGAGGTGTTCCGCCAGGTTGTGAACGCTCGCAACCGACGCTTTATGACCGACGCGCTCGCACACATGCTGCTCTACCTCGGCGGCATTCACGCCCGCGACTACAAGGAGCAGTACAACTTGCTGTCGCCCGAATACGACGAGAGCCGCCCGAGAATATTAAAGAACACTACGGATTACGACAAACTTTAAACTCAAAAAATGCTTACCCGCACAGAATGTTCCGCCATGCGCGGACTCGCAATAATAGGAATCTTCCTGCACAACTACTGCCACTGGCTCGGCTTCGCCGTAAAGGAGAACGAGTACACGTTCACGATGTCGAAGGCAAGCAGTCTGATGCAGGCTATCAGCAACCCCGACTGGAATCTGCCCATCCACCTCGTATCGTTCTTCGGCCACTATGGTGTGCCGGTGTTTCTCTTCCTCTCCGCCTACGGACTCGTGATGAAATACGAGAAGCGCGGCGGACTCGCAAAGAAGCAGACCGACGTGCTGCCGTTCCTGAAGCACCACTACCTGAAGCTCTTCAAGATGATGATTGTGGGCTTCGTGGCGTTCACCATGGTCGATGCCGTCACGCCTGGGGCACATAAGTATCACGTCGTGGACATACTCGGACAGCTCTTCATGTTCAACAACATGATGCCCGACCCCGACCATGTCATCTGGCCCGGACCCTACTGGTTCTTCGGATGATGCAGCTCTACATCGTCTATCGACTGCTGCTCTGGCACAAGGGCGACATCTATGCTCTGCTGCTTGTTGCCGTGTGCTGGGCGGTGCAGGCATTCTGTGCCCCCGAGGGCGAGACGCTCAACTGCATACGCTACAACTTCATAGGCGGTGTGCTACCCTTCTGTGCCGGACTGCTCTACGCACGCCACGGCAGAGAGTTGACGCACGGCGTGCGGATGACCGTAATGGTTCTGTCGGTTGTGGCAGTATTCTTCTTCAGCTTCAACTTCCACACATGGCTGTGGGCACCGCTCTTCGTGTGTATCGCTACGATTGGCATTGTGAAGCTGCTGCCGAAGACCGCGAACGAATGGATAGCATGGGTAGGCACCATCTCTGCCGCCCTCTTCGTGCTGCATCCGCTCACACGAAAGATATTCATACCAATCTCGCGCCACGGCGACGTGTACACGGGTCTGCTGCTGTACATCGTGGCGTCGATAGCATTGGCATGGTTCTACCATAATTTCAAGCTACGCAATGAAGATACCAAGCATTGAGTTAGGAAACATATCGCGATTTCGCGCCGAACAGATGGGAGCAGCAATGCTCTTCGTCATTCTGTTCCATGTGGCACTCGACCGCGGCGACCCGTTCTACGGGCTGCGTCGCTGCGGCAACGTGGGGGTTGACATCTTCCTCTTCCTTAGTGGCGTGGGCCTGTGGTTCGCGTGGACAAAGACGCCGTCGGTGAGCTACTTCTACCGCCGCCGACTCATCCGCATACTGCCCACATGGCTCCTCTGCTCCACGGCGTTCTACCTACCCGACTACCTCGGAGCGCAGCGGTTCTCGAAGAACGTGGTCGACTTGCTCGGCGACATAACCATCAACTGGGACTTCTGGCTGCACGACGAGCTGACGTTCTGGTACGTGCCAGCCATCATGCTGCTCTACCTCATCGCGCCATGGTATATGCGCCTCATCAGACGCTACCCCACCTATCGCTGGCTGCCATTGCTCATGGTGGTGTGGTGCGTAATGGTGCAGTGGGTACTGCCGATACATGCCGTCGTGGGACACTTGGAGATATTCTGGAGTCGCGTGCCCATCTTCTTCATCGGCATCAACATGGGCGAGATGGTACGCTCGCGCAGGCAGCTGCCGCCCGACGCGGTGTGGCTGCTGCTCATCACGTTCGGCACGTGCCTCTACCTCGAGCAGGTGCGCCACGGACTCTTCCCGCTCTTCGTGGAGCGTATGCTGTACATACCGTTCACGGTGTGCAGCGTGCTCGTGATGAACCGCATCTTCCGCCGCACACCCGAGTGGGTGAACCGCTCGTTCCGCATGGTAGGTATGCTGAGCCTCGAAGCCTATCTCATACATATCCATTTCGTACTGGTGTATGTGCAACCCATGGGCTTCGGCTATTGGGGAACGTTCGCCGCAACAGTAGCTATCACGCTGCCTGCAGCATGGATGCTGCAGAAGGTTACGAGTTTCGCCCTGAAGCTCTGCACCCAAAAGTAATATCACCATCACACCACCTCAACATCACAACATCACAACATCTCAACATCTCAACATCTCACCACATGATAAAAAACATCTTGCGCCTTACGCGCCCTAAGCAGTGGATAAAGAACTTCTTCGTTTTCATCCCAATGTTCTTCGGTGGCGAACTCTTCAATATCAACTCGATAGAACTCGTGACGCTCACCTTCTTCGCCTACAGTTTCGTAGCCTCGTCGATATACTGCTACAACGACATCGTGGACGTTGATGCCGACCGCAACCACCCCGTGAAGTGCCATCGCCCTATCGCGTCGGGTGCTCTGTCGATACGCATGGGCTACACGCTGATGATAGCGATGTTTGTGCTCGGCATCGGCGTGGCGCTGCTCTTGCCGCCTGAGGTGATGAGCAACGTCATGGCAGTCATCGTGTTCTACTACGTGCTCAACCTCGCCTACTGCTCCAAGCTGAAGCAGTACGCCATACTCGACGTGTGTATCGTAGCGTTCGGCTTCGTGCTGCGCATCCTCGCCGGAGGCTTCGCCTGCGAGCTGCCGCTGAGCAACTGGATTGTCATTATGACCTTCCTGCTCACGCTCTTCATGTCGTTCGCCAAGCGTCGCGACGACGTGCTGCGCATGAACGAGACGGGCGAGGCACCGCGCAAGAACACCGTGCGCTACAACCTCACGTTCATCAACCAAGCCATCACCATCACCGCCTCCGTCACGCTCGTCTGCTACATCATGTACTGCGTGTCGCCGGAGGTCGTGGAACGCTTCCAGACACCCTACCTCTACCTCACGTTCGTCTTCGTGCTCATCGGTCTGCTGCGCTACATACAGATAGCAGTGGTCGACCAGAAGAGTGGCGACCCTACAAAGATCATCCTGCGCGACCACTTCTCGCAGATTATCGTGGTGGCGTGGCTGCTCACGTTCCTGCTCATGATATACGTTATATAATATGAAACGACTCTACGCATTCGACTTCGACGGTACGCTGACGACGGCGGACACGCTGTTAGTGTTCATACGCTACGCCTGCGGCACATGGCGCTTCATCGTGGGGTTCCTGCTGCATAGTCCGCTGCTGGTGCTGATGAAGCTGAAGCTCTACCCCAACTATCGCGCCAAGCAGCGCATCTTCGCCTGGTACTTCCGCGGCATGGAGATGAAAACGTTCGACGCGCTGTGCCGACAGTTCGCCGAGCGCAACGCCTGCTTGATAAGACCGAAGGCGAAGGCATTGCTCGAACGCCTTTTCAGCGAGGGCGAGAGCGTGTGCGTGGTGAGCGCGAGCATCGACAACTGGGTGCGCCCGTTTTTCACGAACATGATAAAGAACAGCCAGTCCGACTTCTGTGTATTAGGCACGCAGGTAGAAACCGACGCCAACGGACTGCTCACCGGACGCTTCCTCACGAACAACTGCTACGGAGCGGAGAAGGTGGAGCGACTCTGCAAGCAATATCCCGACCTGACCGTACACCGCAACGACTACGTCATAGAGGCGTTCGGCGACAGCAGGGGCGACCGTGAGCTGCTTACCTTCGCCGATAAAGCCCACTTCAAGCCGTTCAGATAGACAATTAGGTCAATAAAGTTTTGATTACGAGCATCTGCGTCGACCGATGC
>ERZ791840.1362-NODE-1362-length-12310-cov-7.260057_pt1 | contig 12310 bp, 7 predicted proteins | sample MGYA00510291_ERZ791840 | MGnify/ENA primary metagenome ERZ791840 (study PRJEB30046, sample SAMN00715256) | human gut metagenome | study: EMG produced TPA metagenomics assembly of the A metagenome-wide association study of gut microbiota in type 2... | reverse complement strand
CCGCCTGTGCCAGCGCCGTCGAAGCGGGCACCCGGTCGGCGTACCGTTCGATGTACTTCGTGCTCTGCTCGTCCCGGTTGGTCAGAACGTTATAGGCATACACGGCCGCCATCATCTCCTCGCTGGAAGGGTTCATGATGGCAAGGTCCAGCCCCGCATACATGGCCATGGTGAGGAAGGTGGTGTTCAGGTAGGTGCGGCAGGGCAGGCCGAAGCTGATGTTGGACACGCCCAGAACGGTGCGCACGCCCAGCTCCTTTTTGCAGCGCTCCAGCGCCTGCACCGTGGCCAGAACGTCCTTCTGCTGGGCGCTGGCCGTCAGGGTCAGGCAGTCGATGTAGATATCCTCCCGCGGGATACCGGCTGCCAGTGCAGCTTCGGTAATGCGGCGCGCAATGGCCACGCGGTCCTCGGCGGCAGGCAGGATGCCCCGCTCGTCGATGGCAAGGCCAACGATGGCTGCGCCGTATTTTTTGCACAGCGGCAGAATGGCCCTGAGTTTTTCTTCCTCGCCGTTGGTGGAGTTGACGATGGGTTTGCCGTTGTACACCCGCAGGCCGTTTTCCAGCGCCTGCACGTTGGAGGAATCCAGCTGCAGGGGCAGGCTGGTGACGCTTTGCAGCGCCTTGACCACCTGCGGCATCAGGGCAGGCTCGTCCACGCCGGGCGCGCCCACGTTCACGTCCAGCACCTGCGCCCCGGCTTCCACCTGACTGACCGCCTGTTCCAGAACGTAGTTCATATCGCCTTCCCGCAGAGCCTGCTGGAAGCGCTTTTTGCCGGTGGGGTTGATGCGCTCGCCCACCACTGTGATACCGTCCACATTGACAAAATCCACCGGCGTGCACAGCACCGAGGGCATTTTGTGCGCCTGGCGGCCGGGCATGCAGCCCGCAAACACGCTGTTCAGCAGCTGGATGAACTCCGGCGTGGTGCCGCAGCAGCCGCCGGCGGCGAACAGGTGCAGTTCACGGTAGGGCTTCATCTGCATGGCAAACAGCTGCGGGGTGATGTCGTAGCCGCTGCCGTCGGCCCGGGGCAGGCCCGCATTGGGCTTGACGAACACCGGGAAATCACCGGGCACGGCCTCGCTCAGCCGCTTTGCCATGGGGAAGATCTCCTTTGGGCCGAGGGAGCAATTGATACCCACGGCGTCCGCGCCAAGCCCCCGCGCCGTCACGCCGAAGCTTTCCACCGTGCAGCCGGTAAAGGTGCGGCCGCCCGCTTCAAAGCTCATGCTGGCCAGCACCGGCAGGGTGCTGTTCTCCTTTGCGGCCAGCAGGGCGGCTTTCAGCTCATACAGGTCGGTGAAGGTCTCAAAAAAGATCAGGTCGGCACCGGCGGCAACGCCCGCCTTTACGATGCGGGCATACTCCGCCACGGCGTCTTCAAAGGCCAGCGTTCCGCTGGGTTCCAGCAATTCGCCCAGCGGGCCGACATCCAGCGCTGCCAGCGCCCCGTAGGGTGCACAGGCGCGCTTGCAGTTGGCGATGCCCGCCGCAATGATCTCTTCCAGGCTGTAAGCGCTGCCCGCCAGCTTATGCGCCGACGCGCCGAAGGTATTGGCATTGATGATGCGGCTGCCTGCGGCGGCGTATTTGGCATGGATGCTCTCGATCAGCTCCGGGTTGGTGATGTTCAGTTCTTCCGGCTTGGCACCCAGCTTCAGACCGGATGCCTGCAGCATGGTGCCCATGCCGCCGTCCAGCAGAATGGTATTATTCTGTTTGAAAAGTTCACTCGCTTGCACAGGTCTTTCCCCTCTTTCTGTATTCACACCGGGTGCGCAGCACACAGTGTCCGCATCCTGCCAGTCTGCCCTTGACCGGATGGTCGCTGACGCCCAGAATGGCGGTCACGCTCTTGCGCGGGGTCATCAGGTTGGTGTCGGTGACGCACAGTCCGGCCTTGCGCGCGGTATCCAGCGCATTGGCCACCAGTGGCTGCACGGCAATGTCCCAGTCGCCGTACCCCGGCGAAAAACGCCCGGTCAGATACTTTCCTTCTTTGGCCGCCTGCTGGCGCAGCTCGGCTTCGGCCGCATCGGCGGCCTGCTCGGCCAACGCGCTTCCCAGTGCGTCCGACGCCACGCCCGCTGCGATATCGCCCACTCCGGCGCGGCGGATCTGCGCGTCCACCCCGGGGCCGAGGGTCACGGCCAGCAGAACAGCCTGCGGGCAGCCTTCCAGATGGCGCAGCACATCCTGCCCGCGCAGGATGCCGGCTTCGGCCAGCGACGCCGTGTCGGCTTCCAGCCAGACCGCCCGAGGCGTTGCCGCAGCAAGCAGCGGCACGGCGCAGTGTTCCAGCAATGTCATGGTCGCTTCGTCCGGCGTCCCTCTGGCTCCAAAATACCGTGCTGCCTGCGCGGTATCGATGGCGTCCGGCTTTTGCAGCACCAACGGACGGGGCGCTCCGATACCCATTCGCCGCACCTCCCTGCTTTTTGAGAATAAAGTAGTATTCAGTATACCGCACCTGTGGGATTTTATCAATCCCGGAGCGGTGCGGAGAAATAAAAAAAGCTGCTCCGTTTTTCAGAAGCAGCTTGTACGTCTTACTTGATACAGGTCGAGCACGGGGTATACCCTGCCGCCACGGCTTCGTCATAGCTGGAGAACAGGATCTGGTTCTTCTCCGCCGGCAGGTTCGGGCAGGTGGGCAGATGGAACTTTTTGCTGTTCACGTTGCCGATGTACGCCTGCTGTGCCGTGCCGGACGCCGCCGGAGCAGTGGGGTTCAGCTGATCATCCGGCACAAAATGTTCTGTGCCGACGGTGTAGTTCTGGCCGTCGCTGCCGATGGTGATGGTGCCCTGCAGATCGGTGCGGTACACATTCACCCCTGCATCCCGCAGGATGCTCAAAGTCTCCTCGTGGGGGTGGCCGTATTTATTGTTTACTCCGCAGGAGATAACGCCCATCTCAGGCAGAACTGCATTCAGAAATGCGTAACCCGTGCTGGTGCTGGAACCGTGGTGGCCCACCTGCAGCACATCAGCTTTCAGGTCCGCGCAGCTGTTCACAAGGTCGCTTTCCGCGGTCTTTTCCATGTCACCGGTCAGCAGAAAGCTGGTGGAGCCGTAGTCGATGCGCAGTACGATGGAGGTGTCGTTGGTGTCGTCATACTGCGCCACCGGGCCGACCATAGTCACGGTTGCACCGCCCAGCGGCCACATCGTGCCTACAGCCGGCACTTCCACCTGCAGACCCTGCTGCTGGGTGTACTTGACGAAATCCTTGAAGCACTTGGTGGAAGCTTCGGTCACCGGGGAGTACACATGGTACGCCGGGAAGTAGGCCAGCGCTGCCGCCAGACCACCCACATGGTCCTCATGGGCATGGGAGCAGAACACATATTCCAGCTGTTCCACGCCCTGACTCTGCAGATAGGACACCACAAGGCTGCCGTCGTCCACATTGCCGCCGTCGTAAAGCATGAACTGCCCGTCGCACTCCACGAGCACGCTCAGCGCCTGCCCCACATCGATGAAATGCACTTCCAGCGGGGCATCCACGCTTGACGCCGCAGAAGCCGCCGGGTTCGGCACCACATCGGCGCTGCCGCCGGGAACCGACGGCACACTGCCGTCACAGGCTGCAAGGCTCAGCGCCAACGCTGCAGCTGCAGCCAGCGCAGCAAGGCGGCGCAGCAGGCCGGGCTTCTTTTTACGGCTTACTTTTTCTTCTTTGAAGTTTTCCACGCTGCATTCTCCTTCTGTTGAAAATTGTTTGTCTTCGGCTTATGGCCGGGTGCCGAGTGGGGCGCAAATCGTGCGCCGGGGCTGGGCTGACGCCCGGCCGGGGCCGCGGCACGGCTCTGACCGTGGACGTTCTTGCCGCCCTTGCCCTTCTGATTCGGGCGGACAGTGTAGGTGCCATCGTTGTGGATAGTCACATCGGCAGCTTCGGCACGGCGGGCAGAGCGCTGTATGGCGCGGCGGCCCTCGGCGGGCACCAGCAGAGGGATCAGATCCTCCCGGTGGGTCATCTTGAGCGCCTTGACCACCTTTTCCGCGTTGCGCGGCTCGTAATACTGCAGCAATGCGCGCTGCAGGGCCTTGCCCTCGGGGGTCTTTTCCACGAACACCGGCTTGAGGGTGTAGGGGTCAAGACCGGTGTAGAACATACAGGTGCTCACGGTGCCGGGGGTGGGGTAGAAATCCTGCACCTGCTCCGGGCGCATGTGGTTCTTATAAAGATACTCGGCCAGATAGACCGCATCCTTCAGGGTGCTGCCCGGGTGGCTGGACATCAGATAGGGCACAAGATACTGCTTTTTGCCGGCCTTTTTGCTCAGCTCGTAGAACTTATCCTTGAACTTGTTGAAGGTCTCGATGGGCGGCTTGCCCATGTAGGCCAGCGTATTGGGGGCGCAGTGCTCCGGGGCAACTTTCAGCTGGCCGGAAACGTGGTACTCCACCAGTTCCTTGAAGAAGGTATCGTCCGGGTCAGCCATGAGGTAGTCGAACCGGATGCCGCTGCGGATGAACACCTTCTTCACGCCCGGCAGCTCCCGCACACGGCGCAGGATCTTGAGGTAATCGCTGTGGTCCACGATCACGTGGGAGCAGGTGGTGGGGGCAAGGCAGTGCTTGCCGCCGTTGCACATGCCCCGCAGCATCTGCTCGCGGCAGGACGGGAACCGGAAGTTTGCGGTGGGGCCGCCGACATCATGGATGTAACCCTTGAAATCCGGCTCGTGGGTCATGCGCTCAGCTTCCTCCACGATGCTGTCGGCGCTGCGGCTGGTGACGCGGCGTCCCTGATGCAGCTGGATGGCGCAGAAGTTACAGCCGCCGAAGCAGCCGCGGTTCTGGATGATGGAGAACTGCACCTCCCGGATGGCGGGCACGCCGCCCATGCTCTCGTAGATGGGGTGATACCGGCGGGTGTAGGGCAGGGCGTAGACCTTGTCCAGCTCCCAGCGCACCAGCGGCTTTGCCGGGATGTTCTGCACCAGATACTTCTCGCTCTGCTTCTGCACGATGATCTGCCCGCTGACCACATCCTGATTGTCCATCTGGATGCGACAGGCCTTGGCGTAGGCGGTCTTGTCGCTGGCCACCTTTCTGTAACCGGCACACTCCACATACCGCTCGGGCAGGTGATCGAAGTCGGTCAGGTAGCAGGTGCCGTTCACATCGGTGATAGAACTGACCGGTTCCCCGGCGGCCAGGCGGCGGGCGATCTCCACGGTCTGGTGCTCGCCCATGCCGAAGCTGATGATGTCCGCGCCGGAGTCCTCGGCGATGCTGGGCAGAACGGTGTCCAGCCAGTAATCATAGTGGGCAAACCGGCGCAGGGATGCTTCCAGACCGCCCAGGATCACCGGCAGGTCCGGGTAGGCTTCCTTGGCAAGTTTTGTGTACACGGTGGCGCTGCGGTCGGGGCGGGCACCGGCCTTGCCGCCGGGGGAGTATTCGTCCTCGGCGCGGGGGATCTTGGCCACGGAATAGTGGCTGACCATGCTGTCCACGTTGCCGCCGCCGATGAAGAAGCCGTACTTCGGCTTGCCGAACCGCTTGAAGTCCTCGCAGTCGGTATAGCGGGGCTGTGCCAGCACGCCAATCTTATAGCCCTCGGCTTCCAGCAGGCGGCTGATGATGGCAGTGCCGAAGCTGGGGTGGTCCACATAGGCGTCGCCGCCCACCACCACAAAATCCAGCTGATCCCACCCGCGGGCTTCCATGTCGGCCCGGCTGATGGGGAGAAATTCGGTGTAGATTTTTGGGGAAGAGTTATCCATAATGCTCCTTTTTATCCTTCATCCGGCCGGTTCATCTGCATTTCCAGCCACTGCTGGCGGCTGATGAGCACGGCGCGGGGCTTGGCGCCCTCGGAGGGGCCGATGATGCCGTTCTGTTCCATCTCGTCCATGATGCGGGCCGCACGGGCATAGCCCAGCTTGCAGCGCCGCTGCAGCAGGCTGGTGGAAGCCTGCCCGGCATCGATGACCACTTCCACAGCCTGATTGTACATCGGATCGGTGTCCGTCTCGTCGTCGGCGTCTGCGCCGGAGCCGCCCTTCTTACCGTCCTGGATGGTATGCTTTTCCATGGCTTCGATCATGGCTTCGTCGTACTGCACCGTCGCGCTGGACTTGATGAAGTCCAGCACACGGCTGATCTCCTCATCCCGCACAAAGGTGCCCTGAATGCGGGTGGGCTTGGGTGCGCCCACGGGCATGAACAGCATATCGCCCTGACCCAGCAGTTTTTCGGCACCGGAGCCGTCCAGAATGGTGCGGCTGTCCACCTGACTGGACACCGCAAAGGCGATACGGCTGGGGATGTTGGCCTTGATCAGGCCGGTGATGACGTCCACACTGGGGCGCTGGGTAGCCACGATCAGGTGCATACCGGCGGCACGCGCCTTCTGGGCGATACGGCAGATGGAATCCTCCACATCCTTGCCCACCACCATCATCAGGTCGGCCAGCTCGTCGATGATGATGGCAATGTACGGCATCTTTTCCAGATCCGGGCTTTCCGCCGCCAGACGGTTAAAGGACTTGATGTCGCGGACGTTGTTTTCCGCAAACAGCCGGTAGCGGCGCTCCATCTCCTGCACGGCGCTGCCCAGCGCACCGGCGGCCTTCTTCGGCTCGGTGACCACCGGCATCAGCAGATGCGGGATGCCGTTGTACTCGGCCAGTTCCACCACTTTGGGGTCGATGAGCAGCAATTTCACGTCCTCGGGGCTGGAGCGGAACACCAGACTCATGATGATGCTGTTGACGCAGACCGATTTGCCGCTGCCGGTGCTGCCCGCGATGAGCAGGTGGGGCATCTTGCACAGGTCCGCCACCTGCGCGGTGCCGGCAATATCCTTGCCCAGCGCGATGCCCAGCGGGGAGGTCATGCGCTGGAAGCTCTGGCTTTCGAACACACTGCGGATATTGACAGCCTGCCGCTTGCGGTTGGGCACCTCGATGCCCACTGCTGCCTTGCCCGGGATGGGCGCTTCCATGCGGACGTCCGCCACGGCAAGGTTCAGGGCGATATCGTCCGCCAGCGAGGTGATACGGCTGATCTTGACGCCCGCCATGGGCTGCAGCTCGTACCGGGTGACCGCCGGGCCGCGGGAGATATCCCGCATCTTGGTGTGCACGCCGAAGCTTTCCAGCGTATCCACCAGCTTGCGGGCGTTGGCCTGCAGCTCATCCTGTGCGGCGGTGTCGGCCTCTTCCGGCGAGCGCTCAAACAGCTCGATGGGCGGGTATTTGTACTGGAACACGTCCACCGGCTCGGCCTCTTCCGCCGGGGCGGCGGCAGCAGCCTGCTCGGAAGCAGCGGGCTTTTCCATGGCCGCTGCAACAAGGGTGTTGATTTCTTTCTCGTCCACCGGCTCTGCGGTGATACTGATCCAGCCGTCGGCGTCGGGTTCGCCCCGCACAGCCACAGCGTTCTCCGCGCTGACCCGGGCCGCCGGCACGGCGGGCTGGATGGGCACTGCCGGGATCTCCTGCGATACGGAGACAGGCTGCGTTTCCGGCTGCACCGGCGGCTCCGGCTTCGTAAAGAAGTCGGCGGCGTCGGTGATCACCGGATCCTGCACGATGGGCTGGGGAGCCGGTTTCGGTTCCGGCCGCAGCGGGTTCTGCCCGAAGGTACCGCCCGGCCCGACGATCAGCGGCTCGATAGGCTCGCTGCCGCCCGCTTTTACCTCAGAAGGGTCGGGGCCGAGATCCACATCAAAGGACGCCCGCGGCCGGGATGTGCTGACCTTCACCGGCGTAATGGCCGGGGCAGCAGGCTCCGGCTGCGCAAGCGGCTGCTGGGCGGCCTGCGCTTCCGACTGGGCCGCAGGCTCCTGCGCTTCCAACTCTTCGGTCACTTTGTGGCCCCAGTTGCGCACGCCGCTGAGCCAGTCCGGAATGCCAAGATGGAATGCCGGGGTCTCCGGCTCTTCCTCCTCAGTTTCCTCTTCTTCCGGCTCGTCGAGTTCTTCTTCTGCTTCCAGCTCTGCCCGGGCGGCAGCCCGTTCGGCGCGGCGCTCTGCACTGCGCTGCGCAATAGCCGCGCCCTTTGCGTGGACACCGCCAAAGGCCCCGCACAGCCACTGCCAGACTTCCGCCGGGGTCAGATCAAAAATGTACAGGCTGGCACACAGTGCCAGCACCAGCATGATGAGGTTTGCAGCAGGACGGCCGCAGAGCAGCAGCAGGTTTCCGCCCAGCAGTGCGCCCAGCGCGCCGCCGCCCAGCCACGCATCGACACCATTCCGGTAGCAGGCTGCCACCATCTGAAACGCCGAAAGCCCCTGCGTCTGAAGGCCGGAAAAGACGATCACGGTGCCGCTGGCAAACACAAGACCCAGCACCAGCTTGAAAATTTTGGGGATCAGGTCTTCCCCCCGGGTGTACTGCACGGCAAGGCAGCACACGGCCGCGCCCAGCACAAAACTGCCGCAGCCGAACAGCCCGAACAGTACATCGTGCAGCGCCCGCCATACCGAGTCGCCCTGCACAAAGGCCAGTACAACGAGCAGCAGCCCCGCAAACAGGGTGCCAAGCCCCGCCGGGAGACGCTGTTCGGCGCGCTTTTTGCGCGAAGATGCGCGTCGCGCAGTGGATTTTCGTTTTTTCGTTGCCATTCTTCTCGATTCCCCGTGTTTTCAAAAGACATAATATCAGATTATATTATTGTACCACGCAGAGAAGAAAATGGCAAACTTATTGTTGTGAATTTTCGATCTCGCCGTACAGCCACTGCAGCGCCTCTGAAAGACCGCCCAGCTCGTCGATGAGCTTTTCCTTCACGGCGCGGCGGCCATCCAGCACCGTGCCCATGTCCATTACCAGCTCCCCGGTGTGCAGCATCAGTTCTGTATAGCGCTTTTCGGTCATGCCGCTGTGGGCCGCCACAAAGCCGGTGATGCGCTGCTGCATCTGGTCAAACCAGTGCATCGTCTGCGGCACCCCCAGAATGACCCCGGAATGCCGCACCGGGTGCACGGTCATGGTGGCTGTGGGCACGATGAAGCTGCGCTGTGCGCTGACGGCCAGCGGGATGCCGATGGAATGCCCGCCGCCCAGCACCAGCGTGGCACTGGGTTTGGAAACACTGGCGATCAATTCTGCCAGTGCAAGGCCGGCTTCCACATCCCCGCCCACCGTGTTCAGCAGGACCAGAAGCCCCTCGATGCGGGGATCTTCCTGCACCGCCACCAGCTGGGGGATGACGTGCTCGTACTTGGTGGTCTTCTGCCCCTGCGGCGCTTCCGAGTGACCCTCGATCTGCCCGATGACGGTCAGGCAGTGGATGGCGTGGCCGCCCCGGTCCAGCGTGACCGTGCCAAGATCCTCGATCTCCTCTTTTTCCAGACGGCGTGCATCGGTGTGTTCCTGTTTTTCCTGCGGCATTTTGTGTCTCCTCCTGCATTTTTCTGTCAGTATCCCTCGCCGGGTGCTCCATTATCCCCCGGCGCAGCAAAAATACAGCTTAAATTTCTTAAATTTTCATGATAAAGATTTGACATTCACTCATAGTGCGGTATACTTTATATAATTGGTTGTAAATGATGATGAATCAGGCTTCCTTCGCGCCGTGTTCTGCGCTCTCGGCAGAAACGGCAGCGGACTCTCAGGGCTGAAAGGAGAAAGTATTCCATGACCACCCCTGCAAAAGCTTCCCTCCCCGTGATCAAGCGTCTTCCCAAATATTACCGCTATCTGTGCTCCCTGCAGGCAGACGGCATCAGCAGCATCTCTTCCCGCGAGCTGGCAGCTCAGATGGGCACCACCGCGTCGCAGGTCCGGCAGGACTTCAACTGCATCGGCGATGTGAACGGCCGGCAGGGCATCGGCTACTCGGTGGAAAACCTGCTCTCCATTCTGGAAACGCTGCTGTTCGGCAACGGCGACCGGCTGCCAACCATCCTCATCGGCTGCGGCCGTTTGGGCAAGGCCGTGAGCCGCTTTATCACCACAGATACCAACGGCTACCGTCTGATCGCCGCCTTCGATGTGGCCCAGAGCGAAGTGGGCAAGGAGATCAGCGGCATCCAGATCCGCCACATCGACGAGCTGGAGGCCTTCTGCGCCGAGCATCACCCCAAGGTGGCCGTGCTCTGCGTTCCCCGCGACGGTGCCGAACAGGTCAGCGGTCGGCTGGTGAATCTGGGCATCGAAGGCTTCTGGAATTTCTCGCACTACGACCTTTCGGTCCCGTATCCCGATGTCGTGGTGGAGAACGTCCATCTGGGCGACAGCCTGATGAGCTTGGGCTACCGCCTGCGCAATCAGGACTGAGCGTACCTATTATAATAAAAACTGCCCTCTCCGTCTGTGTCGGACAGAGAGGGTCCTTTTATGAGGAGAGTCTTTTATGGCAAAACTGTATTTCCGCTACGGCGCCATGAACAGCGGCAAGAGCACCGCCCTGATGCAGGTAGCCCACAACTACGAAGAGCAGGGCATGCAGGTTCTGATCCTGAAGCCGCAGGTGGACACCAAGGGCGGCGACGAACTGGTGAGCCGTCTGGGTGTGCGCCGCAAGGCCGACCTGCTGATCCCGCCCGAGATGGATGTCTTTGCGGCGGTCCGCGATGCAAGTGCCAAAGGCCCGCTGGCCTGCGTGCTGTGCGACGAGAGCCAGTTCTTCACCCCGGAGCAGGCCGAACAGCTGTTCATGGTCACAGTAGACCTGAACATCCCGGTGATCTGCTACGGCCTGCGGGCTGATTTTTCGCTGAAAGGCTTCCCCGGTTCCACCCGCCTGCTGGAGCTGGCGCATACCATCGAGGAGATGAAGACCATCTGCACCTGCGGGCGCAAGGCCATCTGCAACTGCCGCCGGGTCAACGGCCGGTTCGTCTTTGAGGGCGAACAGGTGGCCATCGATCAGGAAAACGACGTCCAGTACGTCAGCATGTGCCCCCAGTGTTACTTCAAGGCCCGCCGCGCTTTCTATGCAGCGAAAAAATAAACGATACGCCCCCGCCTTGTATACAAGCCCATCGTACCAAAAAGTACGATGGGCTTTTTGTTTTGCGTTTCCGGCACAGGGACGCACAGAAACGATCATTTCATCCCGGAAGGGCCGAATTGATATATCAGAGTGCACATTTTTTGCTCTATTGATATATCAGTTTACAATTCCGAAAAAATATTTCACTGCCGTGTTGTTCCTCCACATTGTATGCAACGATCCGCCATGCCGGAATGAAATGTTTACAAAATTATTGCAAATTTTGCTCTTCCCATGCGGCTTGCAACCGTTTTCTATGCAAAACGGCGAAGTATACAAGTTGCACAGTTTTTCGGCTGAAGTTTATTCATTTCATCCATGCCGCCAATTTGCCGAGAAAATTAAGAGCAATATTTGTACGTTTTCGTCTTTGATTTCTGCAATTTGCATCTTTCTTTTTGTTCGTTGTTTTGCTATCATAATTGTATACAACGGGGTGTGTGCAGAGCCCCCGTGCACGATGATGTTTTCTATATTAGGAGGAGAACAAAAATGAGCATGGCAATTTCTCGTCGAGATTTCATGAAGGTCACCGGCGCTGTGGGCGCTGCCGGCCTTCTGGCTGCCTGCGGCGGCAACTCTGCTGCATCCAGCTCTGCTGCTTCCACCGCTCCCGCTGCTTCTGCAGACGAGAGCCTGGCCCTGTCTGACGGTCCTGTTTCCATGACCATCAGCTGGTGGGGCGGCGACAGCCGTCACGAGGCTTACCAGAACGCCATCAAGGAGTTCCAGGCTGAGCACACCAACATCACCATCGAGCCCACCTTCGCCGCATGGTCCGGCTGGGAAGAGAAGATGGCAGCTGCCTTCATCGCAGGCAACGCACAGGATGTGTGCCAGGTGAACTGGAACTGGCTGTACAACTACTCTGCCGACGGCAGCAAGTTCGTGGACCTGAACACCGTTTCCAAGTTCCTGGATCTGACCCAGTGGGATGCCGCTGCCATGGATGCCTGCTACGTTGCAAACGCTCAGCAGTGCGTGCCCGTTTCCATGACCGGCCGTATCTTCTTCTGGAACATGACCACCTTCAACAAGGCTGGCATCACCGAAGTTCCCAAGTCTCTGGATGATCTGATGGCTGCCGGCAAGGCATTCAAGGAGAAGCTGGGCGACGATTACTACCCCATGCACCTGGGCGCATACGACCGTATGATCCTGATGGTCTTCTACCTCGAGTCCAAGTACGGCAAGGACTGGGCTGACCCCGTCACCTCTACCCTGAACTACACCGAGGAAGAGATCGCTGAGGGCATCGACTTCATCAAGAGCCTGGTGGATGGCCACGTCATGATGAACCTGAAGACCTACTACTCTGCAAACTCCGATACCGCTACC
>ERZ791840.1360-NODE-1360-length-12325-cov-3.550693_pt1 | contig 12325 bp, 2 predicted proteins | sample MGYA00510291_ERZ791840 | MGnify/ENA primary metagenome ERZ791840 (study PRJEB30046, sample SAMN00715256) | human gut metagenome | study: EMG produced TPA metagenomics assembly of the A metagenome-wide association study of gut microbiota in type 2... | reverse complement strand
TCTTGCGTGCAGTGTGCCGTCTCGCTTTACCCAGAATTTTGCATTCTCAGGTTTTGTAGCACCCGCCCAAATCGCATACAGCGAATTGGTATCCTTGGAAGAGTTGAGGGCAACAAAAGTAGAGTTTGATCCACAATGAAGCTCATTCTCGGCCAGTTCCCACCCGCCAATCGAACCGGAGTCGGCCTTGATTCTTCCTCTGAAATAAGCGCTGCCGTCTCGAAGATCCAGATAGAAGTTTGCGTTCTCAGGCATACCGTCCGCATCGAACTTGATATCGCCCCAATCGTCAATAAACTCCGGGGTCACGGTTGTACCGTTAGTATTGAACAGGAGCTTATTGCCGGCCACGATACCATACTTCGGATCGAAGATCATCAGGCCACCGTCGTCATGCTGCATAATGTACGAGGCGTTATACAACCACGCTCCGGTGGCGTCCACCTTGAATTGCATTACGCCGTTATCGTTGGCGTTCTCCAAGACGAGGTTGTTACCAATAATGAGACTACCCGCAAGCAGTTCTGTATTGATACCCCATGTCTCTCCAATCAGGATATCGTTACCCTTATCATCTTTGAGACCTGTTTTCGCATCGGAGTAAAACCGACCGATACCCAGTTTAGCAGTCTTCCAACCATCGTCAGTCATGGCAATCATGTTGTCCACGATACGCAGTTGATACTTACTGTCACCACCCACTTGGATACCCGCACCATTGATCACAACGCTCTGATTACTTGCACCAATAATGGTGTTTACTGCCGCATTCAAGGCGTTCTCCATAAACTGCGAAACCTGAGTAGTCTTATTTGCAGTTCTGTTGTAGAGGTATTTGCTGGTATCAAAACTGCGGCTGGACGCACTGACCTTATTGACCTCACTCAGCCAATTCGCAACTACGTCACGTTTTTGGAAACGATTAGAAAAGGTCAATGTCAACTTCTCGGGGTTCTCAAAGTCCAGAGCTACCCCGATCAGCTTCGGCTCGATCACACCACCATCACCGACGTTCAGATAAATGCTCTTGCCGAACTCCAATTTATTCTTAAACGGCTCAAATTCTTTCTGGAACAAGAAATTAGCCGTATCAATGGAGAACTCGTAAACAGGCCATGCCCATTCATCCAAAAGCTCTTCGCCAAATGCGTACAGCTCTTGCGCCACAGAATATTTTTGATACTCGTTCACATTTACCGTGAAAAACAGCTTGGATGTGCCCGCCTCAAAAGAAATCTGGGTGCCTTTGTTCTCCGTTACCCCATCCTGAGAAACAGGAGAAATATCACTGCTGAACTGAGAAAGTATGCCGGATGCAGTAACAAGTCCGCTCGGGAAGCTATGCTCATCAAACGTCGTAGATCCCATGTACACCGTCAGTACATATTCGTTTGTACTTGGGTTAACCTCCAAAGTACCACGCACAATGTCTGCCGTCAGCTTTGCGCTGGCAATTTTCAAAACGCCGCCCGCAATAGCATACATACTTTTACCGTTAAGACTTGCCTGTGCAATATCAGCCCCGGTCAATGTAACCTCCCCCTGCAATGTGGAGATGGCACCAGAAGCCGATGTATCTACATCGGTCGCAACGAAAGTTTCTTCTGCCGCTTCGCCCTCAATCAAATAGTGGTTGAGGATTTTTTGTTCGGCTTTTGTGAAATACTTGGAAATAGACAGCTGCTCTACAACACCCTGAATATCAGTGGTATACCGATCAATCTCTGCCTGCAAATTCGCAATCACTGTTTCTTGCGCCTCAATCTCAGAGTTCTTTGCAGAGATTTTCTCATTGATCTCTGTCAGCTGTTGCTGTTGACTTGTCTTTCCAGCGGCAGTGGATTCCAGAGCCATTGTCTGGATAATTACGCTTTGTTGCGTAGTCAGGACTTCCAAATCGCCTTTCAGCGAAGCGAGTGTCACTTCCTCCGCCAGCCTTTGGGCGGTTCTGGATGCCCGTGCTGCTACCAGATTGGTGTAGTGAGTTTGGTTGCTTTTAATTGCAGCATTCCAGCTCTTGACACGCTCGGCCAAAGTAACTGTGCTGCCCTCGGCGATCACATCAAAATCGCCGTTGGAAATGAAGTATGACAGGTTTACCATGTAGTCTGTGCCGATCGGGTTTACATCCCGAATACTCAGGTCGTCCGATCCGTACAGATGGAGCTTTGTCACCATATCATCGGTAAGCTCTTCCAGATCAACCGCGTCCACCAAATTCTGATAACTCAGATAGATAGGTACGGTTCCACGGCTTTTGCCCGCGTCGTAAGCACTAATTGTTCTGGCGTACACGTCAAACACAATCGTGCAGTTATACTTCTCCATAGCACTGCCATAGCAAAAACTCAAGGCGTCGCTATCGTACTCGTCAAAGGTGCGATAACATCCAATCAGCTTGGGGTCAACATACCCAATATTCCATGTCGTATCCAATTCCAGAATACGGCCCAGAATAGTATCCTCCGGCTGAACAGGATTCCAGAAGTTATACGTTCCTTCTTCCAAATAGAGTTTCTTTTTCTCAAAAAGCTGTTCAATAGAATATCCGGTAATATGCTTTACCTCAGATACACCGTCACCTGATGTAGCCGGCCTCTGAAGAATGTAGATACCAAGCTGTTCGGTAAACAGCATTTTGTAGCTGGTCAGCAAACGATAAACCGGATTGATTTTCCCATCGGAATGCCGAGGAACATCGAACTCAACGCGGCTTACATCCGCATAGTTCAATTCAAAATTAAGGTTGCTGACCCAAGGGATAACCCCAAGCTCTTTGCCGGCCAGAGTCTGCAACCGCAAAGCGGGCTGCTTAATCTGGCTGGCTTCCAATTTAGAATAATCCAGATACACCTCTGGCCTCCTTTCTTATGCTCCGACGTTATAAAGGTATCGACCGCTGATCGTTACGCTCCCAGTTCCAGTGAATACCAATTCATTGTCTCCGGGTTCCAACTCCAAAAACACAAAATTGAAGTGTTCATAAAGGTCGTAGCCAGAAACTTCCTCGGTAACTACCTGGTTCTCATTGTCAACACGGATAGACAAACTGCTTCCCGGCAAATTATCAAACCGCATTTCTGCTCCGGTCGTCTTGTTCTTTACTGCAAAACTGGTACAGCCGGCAGCAAGAGTGACCAACATTTCTGGGCGCAACTTTTCCATGCAGGTACTGTCGTTGTAAAACCGCACCGCTGTTCCCCCGCTGATTTGATAGGTCTTCGCAAATGGATAACTATATCCATATGGGCAGTCGCAGATGATTTTAGCTTCAAACGCCATAGGCACCCAGCTGAGATGAATAGGCGTCAGTTCCTGAACGAGACACCGGAATTGAATATGCTCCATATCCGGCTGATCAATACTGAGCCATTGGTACTCCTGATACCCTGTCAGCCATTTTGAAACCGCCTGCATTTCATAGCGATCCAACTTATGATCTGCTCCGAAAATCAACGTAAAGCTCAACGGACTATCGTTATATCGCACACCATAGTGGATCGGCGCAACACGATTTGCCAGCCGCGTCTCCACCAGATTTGCTTTATTGCCAAAACTATTGGCACTATGTTTATTGCTGGACATATCCGCAATGTACATACCAAACATGGAAGCGGGCATACCAGCATAGGTAAATTCATAGCTTTTGAACATTGTCTTCCCTTCCTTGCTATATGAAAGGGACGCCCGAAATTGGGCGTCCCAATCTTATCTCCCGATTCCAATGAGCCGTCCAATCTGATTGACCATATCGCGTGTAACCTTGATATGCTTATCAACCGTAGACTGGTCGGCACCATGAATGATCGTATCGCCAATCTGCACTTCAATGGGTCTGCTGTTGTTGGTGATATTATTTACCGTCTTACTGTCGCCTACCTGCTTCATCACATCAGACAAAGTAGACTTGCCAGCATAATCCGGCAGATCACTCATTGCGTCAGAGAGCATATTGATACGATCCATCTGTGTGGTCAGATTGTCCACCATCTGTTCGCTCAATACCCACTCTTTGGTTTTCAGCAGAGAGAGTTGTTCGTTGGACTTGATATCTCCTCCGCCGACAATGCCACCCTCATGATAGGTGTACTTTCTGTACTTATCGTACAGCAGTTGCCCACCCACACGATCTACGTACCAAACACCATCACTGCCGCGCACCGCAGTAATGCCATACTGTGCCAGCTGTGCGCCAAGCTCAAGATTGCGCCGGTTCAGATAGAGCTTGCCGGCAGCATCTTCATAAGCGTGCTGCTTGCTGTTTGCATACATTTCTTTGATGATCGCATGGATCATATCTTCGCCGCTGGAGCTATTGTCGTAGGTAGCATTCCCAACTTGGAAATTTGTTCCGCTGGACTGCGTGGCCTTGATGTCTCCTCCGATACTTCCCAGAGCAGACACGTAACTTCCATACCGTTGTGCAGCAGCCAAGCAGTTATCCCAAGCACTCGTAATATCACTGTTCAGCACATCACCATACTGCGTGTTCCAACTGATCAGCTCGCTATACAGCGTATCCCAGTGAGACTCGATATAAGAGATTGCCATATCATAGAGCTTCTGATGAGAAGAGATACTGTCTTCCAGAATCCCAATTTCCTTATCCTTCTCGTCATGATAGGACTCTTCCATCTTATCCAGAGCGTCCTCCTGAGCCTCCAGTGTTCTGTCCGCCTGTTCGTCGGCCAAATCAGACTGAAGCTCACTCAGTTCTTTGAGCAACGCAGCTTTTTCAGCCTGAGCTTCGCGGCTGTCATCCAGAGAAAGCATATCAATACGAGCTTGCAGCTTCGCAATCTCACGCATTTTAGATGCCATGGTCTTCTGGTGATCTGCCTCGTCTTTGCTGGCCTCCAATGACTGCTTCTTCAGGTCGATAATTTCAGAGTACGCATCCTTCATGTCCTCCAATCCGTCGATCTGATCTTGGATACGCTGTTTCAGCATATCCATTACATAATCGAGGATGTCGTTCAATCCGTTCTGCATCTCCTCTAACTCGTCCGTCACGCCACCCACGGTTTTACCAATGCTCTGTACGGCGCTGTCCGCCATAGCCCGAATTGCATTGATATTCCGCAACGCCGCTTGGTACTGATCTTCGTCCAGTCCAGCCAAAGCCAGATTTGCATAGACCAATCCCCAAGTTGCGTTAGTAGCCTGTTCGGTTGCATACAGCAAATTATTCAGAGTTGCGATATCGCCCTCAGACTTTGCCATACGAAGCGCTTCTACATAGGCCAAAGAACTCTCAATCGCCATCTGCTGCGTCCGTGCGGCAATAACCGCTTGGATGCGCTCTTCGTTGATGACAAGCTGCCCATTCTCATCAATCAGGTACGCTACGTACTTCTGCCCAAGCCCGATAATACTCTGCAAAGTATCTACGGTAATGAACCCGCTCTGGGCATACTCGTCCGCCGCGTCATGGAGTGTGTCATAAACATTTTGGATAGTATCAACCGCGTCGGAAGCCTCTTCAACGATACCATCCAGAAGCTCCATAATCTGCTTACGGGCTTCCTTGATATCCTGTCCAAGTTCTTTCCAACTTTCCGAACCGTCACGATTTTCCTCGTTCAAGTCCGTCAGAGAATTGATAAGATCCTCAGTTTCCTTCCTCAAACCATTTGTGGCCTCCTGCAGAGTGTCGTATCCACCCTTACTATCGGCCACCAGCTCATTCAGGTGCTCCATGTTTGCGATCCAAAGTTCATTGGTATCGGCGTTATACTGTACCTCGAACCCCAGATCTCGCAGCGCCTTAGCACCGGAAGAGATCGTGCTTTCCCTTTGGGCATTCAGATTTTGCAGCGCCTCTTGCTCACGCTGATAGGCACCGATCAGCTGACGCTCCAAAAGGATTTTCTCTCTCAAATCGTCAGAGTTATCAATTTTGGTTTCAAGCTCCGCTCTGGCCTCTTGTGTCTTGCGCAGCCGTTCAACCGCCTCTCGATAGTCGTCAATGGTAGCGACATACTCTTCGACATCTTTCTTAGAGCTGCTACCCGACTTCGTATCGCTCTTGAAACTCTTCAATGGCGCATTTTTCAACGCCTGCAAAGCCGCGATTTGTCCATCAATCTGGCTGATTGCGTCTTGGTACTTGGAAACATCCAGTTCAATCTGGGAAATAAAGTCCTCCAGATTGCTTTCCTTAGCGGTGTAGGAATATTCTGTCCCCTTAAAGCTACCGCTTGTCAGGTTGAGCTTAATGCCACTACCGCCAGTACCACCACCAGACCCACCTTGTACGTCAGCCGATCCAGCTACTGTACCGCTTGCAACACCAGCAATAGCCTTAGCTGTCTGGTGTGCCTGCTTTGCGACAGAAGCAAGATCCGTCTTTACGCTGGTCAGGTTGTTGTACATCGTCTGCGCCAGATCATAGGCAGCTTGATTAAAGTTGCCATTTACATCCGTGCAGACCTCAGCCGCTACCCGGTTGAACTCTTCCGCATTTTGAGCCATAGCAGCCGCCGCCAGCTTAAACGCAGTCGCCTCATCAACGCCAGCATCAATCAGAGCCTGAGCAACAGCATTACCGGCATTGATCCGATACTCCGCCAGCTCTTTTGAGATATCTCCCTCACCCTCAGCAACCGCTTTGGCAAGGTCAAGCTGCGTCTGAGCTGCTTCCATCTTGGCCTGCAAGACTGCCTTTTCAGCTTCCAGCTGGGCAATTTGCCCATCAATCTGAGCATCCAATTCAGCCTTTTTGCCTTGAATGAAAGAGTTTACTACGCCCTCGTTAAGGATAATCTGACCATCAGCCGCTACTTGGGCATTGTTCATGATCTCAGGATAGACCTTGGCGAACTCCAAAGCCTTATCCAATGACATGGTAAACCCGTTGGCTACCCCAGCCTGCAAATCTGCAAGCGTCCGGAAAGAATCAGAGATAGTATCAATGGTAGTTGCAACATTCGAGAAGTTTTGCAAGGCAGAAGTATATGCGTCCAGATCACCGGTGATTGAACCGTACAAACTGCTGTAGATCGCCAACTTGCCCTGGTTTTCAGCAATCGCCTCGTTGTTTTTCTTGATTTCCTCTGTGGCGTTGCCGATCATGCCCGACCACAGGCCACCATCATTGCCAAGGTTACGCTGCTCCTCGTAATACTTAATGCTCTCTTGCAGGGCGGCGTTACGCTCTTGAAGCGAGTCAATCTCCTTTTGGATCTCGTCCATCTCGCCCTGCATTTTAGCATTAGCGTTTTCTTTCCATGCCGCTGTGTTGAGCTTTACGACGCCGTTCTCCTCGTAGAGGTAGTCCAGATATTTTTCCTCAGCACCGGCAAGAGACTCAATAGTTTCAGCAGACAATCCGCCGCCACCGGCCATATCACTTTCGGCAGACGCCAAAGCATCATACGAAGACTGCAACCCCGAAATAATATCGGTCAGTTTTTCCAGCTGTGCGATATATACAGAAGTGCCACCGTTGTTTGTGGCCTGTTGCATTGCTCCGCTGAACTCCGGGAAGGTATCGTTGGCAAGCTCCAAAAGGATCTTCTTATATGCCTCAGAATACTCCGTGCTATCCTTGATCCCCTGGATATATCCGTCGAAAGCATCCTGAGTATTGATATCAGTAGTTTTCAGCGTCTCTCCAAGGTCAATGACCGCCTCATTTTTGAGGAAGTTCTCTTGAGCGGAGTTATAATCGTCTACGAGTCCCTGATAAAACTCAATCTGCTGCTGAACGTTGTTGAGGACATCTTGGGATGAGTCCCCAAGCCAGCTATCAGCCATGCTTTGCCAACTATCGTCACTCAAAAGTACGTGCTGGAGTTCTTTGTACATTGCCAGGACTTCTTCTGCGTTCTTTCCTGCCAGTGCATAGCTAATACTGATTTGCCCGTTGACATTTTCCCACGCATCATTAACATAACCGATCTTTCGCAAAATCTGGTCAATGCCACCTGCGTCAGTAACAACGCCAAGGAAATTCGTTCCAGAACCTTCAGCGTTGATACCTTGGTTATATCGTGACATTGCGTCACGGTACTTGGTATCCAAAGTATCTCTGGCGTCATACGCTGCTTGCAGTTTAATGTTGTCGAGCTTCTTGATCTCGTCATCCAGCTTGCCATTAACCAGATCAAGATTATCAGCCTGCGCCCCAACCAGATCCGTAATATCTTTCTGGATACGCTTCGCCGTCTCTCTGGCAGAAGAGTCGAAGTCGCCGGCAGTTGCCAGCTCTTTATACTCTGCAATCAAATCGGCAAGCGAATTACGCTGATCATTAGCGGCCTCCGCAGCCTCAGTCATAGACTGACGAGCTTCTTCTGCCCGTTGCTTTACGCTTTGCCATACCTGAGCCAAAGCCATGACAGCAGTAACTGCCAGGGTAATCCATGTCATGGGGTTAGTCGCCATCGCCGCAAATGCGGCCTTGGCGTTGGCACCAACAACCTTCCAAGAAAATGCCTGCTTCTCATTCGCTGCGGTCTGTTGCAGAGCAGCAACGATTGCTTCCTTCTGAGCAGCCGTCAGTTTCTTGGAGTTTAGGATCTCGGTCATCATTGCGGCGGTAATCTGCTCGGTCGTCCGCTTCTCGGTAGCTTTCGCCATATTCTTGGCAAGCGCAGCAGCAGTCGTTTTATCCGTAGCAGCCTTTTCCGCCAACTCTTGGATCGTATATCTCTGTGCAGAAGCAATCAGACTGGTCATTGTCATGACCTGCTTCTTCTGCTCCGCAGTCAGTCCAAGTGCGCTCATTGCTGCCGCACGCTGAGACTTATCAAGTCCCATCAGCTTAGTAGCATAATACTGTACACTTGTGGTGCTACCGTCCATAACCACGCCAGACGCTCTGATAGCCTCTGTCACCGGAAGGACAGTGCTCTGGAGCATATTCATTTCGGCACGGAATTTATAAATCAACGCAATCGCACCAACAAGACCGATTGTACCAAACAATCCCAGCTTCTCCGTCAGCTGGTCAATCCCGTTGGAAACAAGGTTCAAAGCATCAACAACGAGCTTCATATCGTCGGTCTGGAACAGGTTCTGAGCCACACCAACCCATGTTTCTTTCAGTGCATTCAGCTTATAATCCAACGATTGCGTAATCTTGTCCATCTCGCGTCCTGCGCTGCCGGCGCTCTCTTCCATCTTTACGATGGCACTACGCGCCTGATCAAAGTTGGACAAAATCGCGGCACCAATCTGAGCCTGCCGTTTACCAAACAGAGCCTCCAAAAGGTTAGCTCTATTCTTATCGGTCAGCTCATCCCAGATATCCGCAATATCGGACAGAATGTCATAGGTAGAACGATAAGTCTCGGGATCGTCCGCCTCAAACAAACTGATACCCCGGTTATTATTGCTTGCGACCTTAGTGAGATCGGCAATCGTACCGGTCAATTCGGACACGTCTGCGGAGTATTCCTCCGTCTCCTCATCATAGCCACGGATACGCATTGACAAGGTTTTCAGACCGTTACCAACCGTCGCCGCGTCTCTTGTGATTTCGATAGCGGCGGTCGCCAGAGCTACCGTTTCCTCAAATGTATTGTTTGCAGCAGCCATAGCAGCAGAGCTACGGGTCATAGCCTCCACAATATCACCGTTGGACACGGCAAACTTATTACCCACTTCGTTGACCTTGGAGATAATACCATCCAAAGAGTCTTCAACATCGAGGTCGTAAGCCTTGATGATACTTACCAAGCCGTCTGTCGCCTGGGTAATATCCATGTCGGGAGAAATAGCTTCAAAGATAGCAGAGTTTTCTGCCAGCTTTGCGGCATCTTGCATAGCATAGCCCAGTCGTGCCCATTCCGCCGTCTGAGAAATAACTTCCTCAGTGGTTACACCCAGCGCTTTGGCTGTGCCATTGGCACTATGATAGAAACGGTCATACTCCTCTCTGGTCGCGGTCGTGACTTTTTGCAGGTCAATCATGGCCGTATCCAGATCAACGATCGTAGTAAGTGCAGATCTCAGCAGCCGGAACGCACGGAAGAGAAGCGTAGTAGCAGATACCCACTGGAGTACCTTACCTACGTTGTTCTTCAAAATGTCGCCCAAAGACTGCATATTCTTTCCAGCAGCTTTGACCTCAGATTTGAACGTGCTAAATTGCGCCGTCCATTTTCTCAAATCCATCTGATTGTCAACGCGCTTGAGGTTTTCACTCAGCTGTTGGAATTGCGCATTAAGACCGGGATCTTGCTTCAATGCACTCCACGTTCTTCCAACTGTTTCCAAATCCGCCTTTGCTTTCTCCAAGTTTTGAGTAAACTTGAAGTCGTTGACATCACCACGCTGGACGCGGAGAAGTTCAGACATTTCCTTACTGCAAGCACCAATCAGAGATTGCAGCCGCTCATATGTCGTAACCTTCTCCCTATCCCCCATATCAGCGCCATACTGTGCCGCTGTCTCCCGGAGCAGTCTCATATTCTGCACGAGATTTTCTGTGGGGGCCACCACCTGGCTAAACTTCGTTTGCAAATCAGCAATGGTAGACGGGATACTCTGCATTGCGACATCGTAATCTCGCGCTTTGTCAGCCAGCTCCATCTGGGTATAAACCAGTTGGGTACCATTCAAAAGACGGCTCTGTTCAAGAGCCGTCGCCTGCTTCGCATATTGAATAATATCAGCATAGGGAACCAGCTGTGCCTCCAGAGCCGCCCGCTGATTATTCAGCACAGACAGTTGACCTTGCAAAGCCAGCAACTTGTTTTTGTCGTCGCTGGTATTCAGCTTTGTCATAGAAGACTGAACAGAGGTAATCTGCTTGTCCAGAGAGATCAACTGAGTATAGATCTTGTTCGCACCACGCAGCCGCTCCTGGAAGACAGCCACATCATTGTTCAGCTGGTCAAAACTGTTGAGGAAAGCTACCAACTGCTCTTTGGTGCCGACGCCTTGCAAAGTTTTCTTCAATCCGTCGATCTTACTCTTGAACGTGTCGGTCAGTGTTCCGGCAGATTCCAGTCGTTTCTCCAAGGCTTCCAGCCCGGAAAGCTGATCGGCCTTGATAGAACCGATGTCCTTTGTTCTCAGCTTGGTTGCTACATACTCGGCGTTCTGGTACTCTTTGACCAAACGCTGCAAGCCGGAAATCTGAGCTTCCAGATTAGAGCGTTGAACATTATCCAGCCGCCCTTCGGCGGCAATCATGGTCTCAATCCGGGCATTGACTGCGGCGTAAGTATCATTCAGCGCTGTCAAATGAGCGCTATCCGTAATCGGCTTTACAGAAGTTTGACCGACATAAGCGGCTTGAATATCAGCCAAAAGAGCCTTTTGGCGATTCAAGTATGAAACCCTTGATTCATTGTCCTTCTTGGCCTGAGCCGCTACCTGCTCCTGCTCTCTGCGCTGACGCTCCAGATTTGCAGTCACATTGGTCAAATGGGTATTGATTTCGCCCGTCTCCGCATTATAGGTTTGCAGATACGTGACGGTTCTCTGCATCTGATCCGTACCCTGAATGGTCAGATTCAGCATACGTTCCTCTTCGCCGTTCACCGCTTCCCAGCGGCCAGTGATTCGGTCAATCTGGATACCCATTTGATCCAGTTGATCAGTCATAGCACGAGAGATGTCGGGGCTGACCTTCAAATTATTAAGCTCAGTCTTAATCTTGTTGACAGAGCTTTGATCTAAGCTCAAAGAAACACCAACGCTTTTGGATTTTGTTGCTCTGGCGATTTGCTGAGTAATCCGCTGAGTTTGAGACTGAATACCAGCTTCGTCCAGAGTTACACCAACCTTGATGCTGCTTTTGGAATTGATCAGCTTTGCAATGTTGGGAAGTTGCGCAGAAATACGTTGTGCGGAAGCCTCTTCATCAGCCTCCAGCTCACTGGTCAATACAATTTTCAGATCTTCGTCCACATCTCTCACCACCTTTTTCTGTTAAATTTCATTTCACATTGATCCCCTGTCGTCTCAGTCCAGCTTTCAAAGCATTTACATGAGCGCGGCTTTCTTTCAGGTGCTCAATGGTTTTTGCAGTAAAAGGACGAGGCTCCATATAGCGCCTACGGCTGGGAAAATCATAGTGATAGAATTTATAACCGTCTCCAAATTCCACCAGCTCAGGTAGATTTTTACCAGTCGTTACCTGATCGTCGTTCATACAGCCACCCGGATTCGGTTCAGTCATATTGACCACGACCATCACGCCGCCCTTTGCTGCTCCGCCTCGGATTTCAATGTTGTAGGGATCTCCCAATCCGCCGTATTCTCCACGGCGACGGTACATCCGAGGGGTATAGACCTTGTACACCTCAGAGTAGATGGTGGCAGCTTCTTCATCCTGGACTTCCTCAAAGACTTCTTTTGTCATTGCGTC